>Ga0206808_1084_pt1 | contig 24328 bp, 18 predicted proteins | sample Alteio_BWOrgCont_58_FD_152899 | JGI IMG/M metagenome (GOLD analysis project Ga0206808, IMG submission 152899) | Enriched cells from forest soil in Barre Woods Harvard Forest LTER site, Petersham, Massachusetts, United States -... | ecosystem: Environmental > Terrestrial > Soil > Temperate forest >...
CCGAAGCGGGGCGCGCGCATTCTGGATGTGGGAAGCGGCGGCGGACGGCTGGTGGGGATTCTGCGCAGCGCGGGTTTCGATGCGCATGGGATTGATCCGTTTTTAGAGGCGAACACGGATTTTGTGCGGCGGGCTTCGCTTGCGGACGTGGACGCTGGATGGGATCTCATCATGTTTCATCATTCGCTGGAGCATATGGCGGATCACGCAGAGGTGCTCCGAACCGCGCGCGGCAAGCTGGGAGCGGGTGGGCGGTGCATTGTGCGGATTCCGATAGCGAACTGGGCGTGGCGCGAATATGGAAGAGACTGGGCACAACTGGATGCCCCGCGACACCTGGTGATTCATACGGCGAAGAGCTTTGAGTTGACGGCGGAAGCGGCGGGATTGCGAATAGACGAGACCATTTACGACTCGGACAAGTTTCAGTTATACGCGAGCGAGATGTATCGGAGGGATATTCCCCTGCGCGAGAAGAGACCGAGTGAGGTGTTCTCGCGAGAAGAGATGCGCAGGTTCAAGCGGGAGGCCAGGAGGCTCAACGAGCAGCGGCTCGGCGATCAGGCGGCGTTTTTTCTGAGCGCTTTCTGATGAGCAGCAGACAGCATCGGCTTCGATAAATACTGAGCAAGAATCTTCTGAAATAAAGCGATTTTCCAATGAATTACGGTGATTTCTCCGGCCGCTTGACAGCGGTTCCCCACGGGCTTTAGCGTTGGCAGCCTGAAGGAAAAATGAATTGGGCAGCGAGCGAATCGCTCAGGGTTTGCTGCGGCCTGTGGGGGGATGCGATGCGGAAGTCTGGATTGCTGGTTGTGGTGTTGGGAATGGCGGCGGCGTTTGCGGCTGTTGCGCAGGATGCGCAGAAGGCGGCCTATCTTGATACGAATCTGCCGGCGGAACAGCGGGCGGCGGACCTGGTGCAGCGGATGACGCTTGAAGAGAAGGCCTCACAGCTGGTGAACCAGGCGCGGGCCATTCCGCGGCTCGATGTGCCGTATTACGACTGGTGGAGCGAGGCTCTGCACGGTGTGATCAATAATGGCGTGACGGAGTTTCCGGAACCGATCGGGCTGGGCGCGACGTTTGATGTTCAGGCGATCCATCAGATGGCGGAGGTGATCAGCACCGAGGCACGCATCAAGCACGTGCAGGCGGTACGGGAGAAGCGCGCCAACATGTTTTTTCAGGGGCTGGACTTCTGGGCGCCGAACATCAACATTTTCCGCGACCCGCGCTGGGGAAGGGGCCAAGAGACGTACGGCGAGGATCCGTTCCTAACAGCGCGCATGGGTGTGGCCTTTGTGACCGGCATGCAGGGAGACGATTCGCGCTACTACAAAGTGATTGCAACGCCGAAGCACTTTGCCGTTCACTCGGGGCCGGAGCCGACGCGGCATACGGCCGACGTGACGGTGAGCAAGCACGATGAGGTCGACACATATCTTCCGGCATTTCGCGCGGCGGTGACCGAGGGCAAGGCAGGATCGGTGATGTGCGCATACAACTCGATCAATGGGCAGCCGGCATGCGCGAACGAGTTTCTGCTGCAGGACGAACTGCGCGGCTGGTGGGGATTTAAAGGCTACGTGGTCTCAGACTGCGGCGCGGTGGTCGACATTCACCAAGGACACAAGTTCAACGCAACCCAGCCTGAGTCGTCTGCGGTGAGCCTGCGGCGCGCGTCAAGCTGGGCATGTTCGATCCGCCGGAGATGGTGCCCTACTCAAAGATTGACGAGAAGGAGCTTGACTCCGCTGAACACCGCGCGCTGGCACATACAATTGCGGATGAGGCGATGGTGCTGCTGAAGAACGACGGCGTGCTGCCCCTGAAGACGCGGGGCGTGAAGATCGCCGTGGTGGGGCCGCTGGCGGACCAGACGAAGGTGCTGCTGGGCAACTACAACGGGCAGCCGTCGCATACCGTTTCAATTCTTGAAGGCATCAAAAAGGAATTTGCGGGCGCGACGGTGACTTATAGCGCGGGCACACAGTTCCTGAGCCACGTTGCTGCGCCGGTGCCTGCGTCTGCGTTGAGTTATGACGGCAAGCCGGGAGTGAAGATCGATTTTGCGAAGCTGGATCTGAGCAATATGAACCGGCCCACGCGCTCGGCTTCGTTGGCTTCGCGTATCGATCCGGTTCTTGACATCAGCCTGAGCCCGATGCCGAAGGCGGTTGAGCGTGTGCGCCCGCTGAGTGTGCAATGGGATGCGGATCTGACCGCGCCGGACACAGGGGACTACAACCTTGGGCTGCAGGCGCGGGGATTCTTCCGCGTGCGCCTGGATGGCAAGGACGTGACCTCGGACTGGGACAATGGGGGCGGCGACTCGAAAGTGGGCCGCGTGCATCTTGAGGCGGGCAAGCCGGCGAAGCTGGAAGTGGAGTACGCTCCGCGTGAGAACGGCGAACCGCTGGCGAAGCTGGTGTGGTCGAAGGTGGATCTGAAGCCGCAGCCGGAAGCGATTGCCGCGGCCAAGTCGGCTGACGTGATTGTCGCCGTTGTCGGCATCACCAGCGAGCTTGAGGGCGAAGAGATGCGCGTGGAGGAGCCCGGCTTCAAGGGCGGCGACCGCACGTCAATTGATTTGCCCAAGCCCGAGGAGGATTTGCTGGAGGCGTTGGGCGCAACCGGCAAGCCGCTGGTGGCGGTGCTGACCAATGGAAGCGCGCTGGGCGTGAACTGGGCCAAAGAGCACGCGAATGCGATCCTTGAGGCGTGGTATCCAGGCGAAGAGGGCGGAACTGCGGTGGCGGACACGCTGAGTGGACGAAACAACCCAGCGGGACGTTTGCCGATCACTTTCTACAAGGATGTGAGCCAGCTTCCGGAGTTTGAGAATTACGCGATGAAAGGGCGAACCTATCGGTATTTTGAGGGGACTCCCCTTTATCCTTTCGGATATGGGTTGAGTTATACCAGCTTTTCTTACAGCGGACTTAGCGGACCTGCAGAAGCTGTTGCAGCTGGGGATCCCGCGGGATTCGATGTCATTGTGACCAATACTGGAAAAATTCCCGGCGATGAAATTGCGCAGCTATACCTCGAATTTCCGGATGTGGCGGGAAAGCCGCTGCGAGCCCTGCGTGCGTTCAAGCGTGTTCATCTTGAGGCGGGCGCGTCGCAGAAGGTGCATTTTGATCTGAAGGCGCGGGACTTGAGCATGGTGACCGAGACTGGAGAACCGATTGTGGCGGAGGGGAAATATAGTGTTTCAGTGGGCGGTGGGCAGCCGGGCACGGGCGTAAACGTGCTGAATACGAGTTTCAATATCAAGGGGAAGTTATATCTGCCTGAGTAACTTGCTGGTCTAGACAAGAAGAGGGCGATTCCATTGAAGGAATCGCTCTCTTCTTGTATGGCTAATGAGTTTGACCTTCTACAGCGAGGATCTGCTTCATCTTGAGATACACCGCGTTGCTCCAGCCGAAGCCGACCTGGTTGACTTTGTAGCCGGTGCTGACTTGAACGTTGGAATTGCCGGCGACTACGTTATATTTTTCAACGATTGTGCTGTCGCGCGCGAAGCCGGCGTCGATGGTCGAAGTAAATTCTCGGGCGACTCGCCGGGCTTCTTCGCGAAATCCCATCTCTTCGAGGCCATCGTCGGCGATCCAGTTAGTTGGGGCCCAGCCGAATGGCTCGTCCCACTGCATGCCGGAGTTGAAGTTGCTCATGGACAGGCCGCCGGGACGCTCGAAAAGGCTGAGCTTTGAAACCACATGCTGTGCTTCCTCACGCGTGGCTACGCCGGCCCACAAGGGATAAAGCGACGAGATATAGGCGTACGTCGATGGCCTTGCGCGAACGAAATCGTAGTCAGCAAAGACGCCTTGCTTCGATTGCCACAGGTAGCGATGAATGGCGGCGTTGCGCGCGTTGGCTCCGCGCTCCCACCGGGCCGCATCTTCAGGCTTTGCGAGTAAATGCGCGAAGTGCGAAAGATCCAGCTGGTAGCGGTAGAGAAGGCTGTTGAGGCAAATGGGCGCATAGTGCTCGGTGGCGCCGTCAAAAGGGCCGAATCGGAAGCTGGGATCGAAGCCGGACTCGCGCATGGCGCGATCGCCTTGGTAGAAGTCGTGGCTGAGGCGATAACCGTTGGCCCAGGCGCGCTCGCACACTTTGTTCACGTGGATGTCGCAGCTGGTGATTTTGAGACGCGCGGATTCGGCTGCATCAGGATGCTCGGAGGCTTTGACGAGGAAGCCTTCAGTCGCCTTGTCAGGGTGAGCGAGCAACCAGCGAATGACGTCGGGGTAATACCTGCTGTCGTCGGCCATCTCGGGGACGGGGCCGTTGGCGAAATCGAAATAGCGGGTGAGGCCTGTTCTTCCAGCCTTGTGTTCGGGGCGCAGCCAGGTTGAGTAATCCTTCTCAGCGAGCGCGTAGGCATGGGACAGCCATGCATGCGCCTCGGTGCGGCCTGCGGGAGTGGCGGGAAAGCTGGCTGGATTCTCATAGACGGCGCGAATCATTGATGTGAGAAACGGCGGCTGCGAGCGGGTGAGGTAGTAGGTTCGATTCGCATTGAGGACGGCGCCGTAGTGCTCGATCTCGAAAAGGAAATTATCGACCATTCCCTTGGCGAGCGCTTCGCGGTGGTCGGCTTCGAGTCCGAGGACAATGAAGTAGCTGTCCCAGCCGTACATCTCGTTGAAGCGGCCGCCGGGAACGACGTAGGGGTTGGGCAAATAGAGCAGGCCGGGCATGGCCAGTTCTTCAGGGCGCACGTCAGCGAGCTGGTTGATGCGGCGCGGCAGCGACAGCACGTTGACGTGGCACTTTTCTTTGAGTGCGACGACCCCAGGCGGCGCGGGAACCTCGGCCGGCATATAAAGCACTGGGTAGGTCGTCACCTTTGAATCGCCGAGCGAGTGGCAATCGGTCATGGAGCGGGTGAGCGTGTCCCACGCGGAATGGATATAAGCCAGGGTTGCGTCCGGATCGGGCGCACTGTTGGGTCCGGCGCCAACATTCTGCGCCTGGAGATTTGAATTCCCGATTGCGGCTGCTGCAAGAAAAAGCAAGTGAAACAATTTCATACAAACTCCGACGTCGATACGTTCTGGAATCCATTGGAGTGTAACCCACCGGAGACATCATTGGATCGAGAGTTTTTTTGCGGGCGGGAACACTTCTTCGCGATGCGGTGTCTACACATGCACAGTGGTTCCGATTGGGATGAACGGATCGCCATGAGCCCAGCTCCCCGCGCCGCAGTTGTGTCTGCATCTGAGGCGCGCAGAGCGGCTGGGAGCGCCTGCGCGTTGCAGAGGACGACCGCTGAGCTCCCGGCCGGCGCGGCTGATTGATTGAATTGGGAGGCGGCGATGTTTGAAGACTCCACGTTTGAATCCACAGGCAGAATCCGCACGCGCAGCCGCGGCTGGGCAATTGCGGCTCTCGGGTTGAACAGCGCGATTTTGCTGGCGCTGGTGGCGATCCCGCTAATTCATCCGGAGGCGATGCCACGGCAACGGTGGGTGTACTTGATCCCGACTCCGCCGCCACCATCGGCTCCGCCTGTCATGCAACACCCAACGCAACGTGTGGCGCAGGCGGCCGCGGCGGTGCAGGAGCCATTCGCTGCGCCGCGGCAGATTCCGCCGATTATCGTAATGACCCACGATTCCATGCCGCCGGGAATTACGACCATTGGGCCGCAGGATCTCGGAACAGGTGTAGTTGGTGGGGATACCGGTGTGCTCCCGCCCGTAGCGCGGCCGCATGTGGTTGTCAGTCAAGCGTCCAAGACTACAACACGCATCCCATCGAATCTTGCCGCGGGGCTGCTGATCTACAAGCCGCTTCCGCCGTATCCGGCGATTGCCAGGGCGACCCACCAGGAGGGCACAGTCGTATTGGCGGCGACGATTTCAAAGGACGGAACGATCGCGAACCTGCGCGTGGTGAGCGGGCCTGCTATGTTGCAGGGAGCAGCGGTGGATGCTGTACGGAACTGGCGATATCGGCCTTACATGCTCAACGGCGAGCCGGTGGAGGTTGAGACGACGATCAACGTGAATTTCACGATGGGAGGGTGAGGTAGATCTCGTTGCGTTCCGCGAATGCGGAAATGCGTTGATTCCGAGGCTCTGTGGTTACGGCGGACGAAGAGCAACCGCAGAGCCTTCGACTCACCATCCCGAAACTCCACCCCGCAGACGAAGACGTATCTGCTGGCGCCCGGAAGTGAAAAGCGTTTAGGGTCCATTTCGCTAAGGGTGGAAGTTCAGATTCTCTCAATATGAGACGCGATCTGGTTCGGCGGCGCGGTTCCCGTTGTCGGGCTCCGATTTGGTTAGATTGGCGCGCAGGTTGCGCGATCGGCGACAATTCTTCTTGCTATGGGAAAACTGAATCGCCGCGAATTTCTTATGACTGCTTCCGCAGCTACGCTTGCCGCCACCGTTAACCAATCGCTTGCCGCCGAGCCGAAGCAGCGGGTGTTCATCGGCTCCAACACGCCCGATGGGATTCTGGCCTTTGATTGGGACGGGGTGAGGGGGGAGCTGACGCCGGCAGGCGTTGCGGCGAAGATCCCTAATGTGGATTGGATGACGTTGTCCGCGGGACGGGAGTTTACGTACGTTGCTGCAGAGGTGGACTCGTTCAATGGCAAGCCGACGGGCGAAGTGGCGAGCTTTGCGGTGAGCGATGGCAAACTGACGCCGCTCTCAGCGCAGAATTCCGCCAGCAGGGGAACGTGCCATGTGGCGCTCGATCAGACTGGGAGGGTGCTGCTCTCGGCCGATTATGGCGGGGGATCGGCGGCTAGTTTTCTGGTGACAGATGGCAAGTTGAGCCCGCTGGTGTGGTCCGAACACTACACGATGCATGGGCCGAATAAAGATCGACAGGAAAGCGCGCATGCGCACTTTGCTTCGTTCTCGCCGGACAACCGGTTTGCGTATATCAATGACCTGGGCGGGGACATGATTCACATCTACAAGTTTGACTCGGCGACGGCCATGCTTACGCGGGCTGGTGCTTATCATGCACGGCCGGGAGCGGGATGCCGGACGCTGCATTTCCATCCCAATCAACGCACGGCCTATTGCGTGAATGAGCTGGATTCGACGGTGGATGTGCTGAAGTGGAACAAGGTGGATGGGAGCCTGACGCTGGTGACGCGGATCGAGTTGCTGCCGGAGGAGTATCCCGGGCCGACGCGGGGCTGCGATACGGTGATTTCGAAGGATGGACGGTTTGTTTACTTTGCCAACCGGGACAACGATTTCCTCTACAGTTTTCGCGCCGATGTGAAGACCGGCGCGCTGACACCGATGAAGCGATCGAACTGCGGAGGAAAGATTCCGCGGAATTTCGTTCTTGATCCGACCGAGAACTGGATGCTGGTGGCGAACCAGGATTCGAATGTTATCAGCGTTTTTGCGCGCAACCCTGAGACAGGCGTGCTTGCGGAGACGGGAAAGAGCATTGCGGCTGCAGCGCCGATGCGGATTTTGTTTCTTTAGGGGATGGTGGATGGTGGCTATGCGCTCATCAATGCCGGGCTGGCGAGAGGCGCGTCCGAGAGGACGCTGGAGTCGGCTTCCTGGGCGGCCTCGACAGGCACGTGAGCAAGTTCCCAGGCCGAACGATCTTTGAGCAGGCGGGATACGAGGGCGGTGTGCATGGCGTGGCCGGCGCGCTCGGCTACGACGTGGCCTTCAATACGGCGGCCGGCAAGGGCGAGATCGCCGATGAGGTCGAGCACCTTGTGGCGGACGTACTCGTCATTGAAGCGGAGGGGACCATTCTCGGGGCCTTTTTTGCCCAGAATAATGGCGTTTTCAGCGTTGGCGCCGCGGATGAGGCCCATGTCGCGCAGCTTTTTTTCATCTGCTTTGTATCCGAAGGTGCGGGCCGCGGCGATGAATTCGCCATAAGTTTCCGCGGCGAGATCAATACTGGCCGCCTGGCGACCGATGGGGGCAGGGAAATCAATGGTGTACTGAATACTGTAGCCGGCGCCGGGATAGACGCCAATGAACTTGTTGCCTTCGCGTACCTCAACGGGGCGGAGGACGCGGATGCTCTCACGGCGCCGGCGCTGGGTGCGGATGCCGGCATTCTGGAAGGCCTGCACGTAGGGCAGGGCGCTTCCGTCCAGAATGGGCAGCTCAAGGTTGTCAAGCTCGACGATAACGTTGTCAATCCCCATGCCGATGAGGGCGGAGAGCAGATGCTCGGTGGTTGAGATGAGCACGCCCTGGCGCATGAGGCTGGTGGCATAGCTGACCTTCGCGACGTTGCGGCCATTGGCGGGGATTTCGAAGTTGTCGAGGTCGGTGCGGCGGAAGACGATTCCGGAACCGGCGGGCGCCGGTAAAAGACGCATGGTGACGGGAGCGCCGGAATGAAGGCCAACCCCTTCAAACTCGATGGGTCCTGCTATCGTTTGTTCCAGGTGGGCTGGACTAGCCAATCATTCCTCTCCACACGCGCCGGTTTTGACGCTCTGCATAGATTAGACGTGAAGTTTACTGCAGGAAGTGTGGCAATTTTGCCACACCATGCTCTTTGGAATCCTATTTGGCACCATCGGAACCGGGGCTCCCGATTGACGATTTGAGCGGGCGTTCGAACTATAAGCATCTTAAAATCAGTGAGTTTCAGAATTCACCGGTGAAATATTGAGGAGAGGTTTGAAAAATGTCGAGCGACTTTGAAGCAGAAATCCCCATGCGCGCACTCCTGGCCGGGGCGCGGCGCAAACAGCCTGAATTCATTGAACTTTTGCGACGGCTGGTCGAGTCGGAGTCGCCTTCTGACGACAAAGCTGCGGTCGACGGCTGTGTGGAACTGGCGGTGGCACGGGCAAGGGAACTCGGTGGCAGGATGAAGCTTCACCGGCAGCGGGAGTTCGGCGATGTGCTGGAGATGCGTTTTGGTCCGCGGACAAAGGCGGGAACTGAGAAGCCGATTCTGCTGTTGGGGCACCTGGATACGGTGTGGCCTTTGGGCACGCTGAAGACTATGCCGTTCCGCATAAGTGAAGGCAAAATCTGGGGGCCGGGAACGCTGGACATGAAGGCTGGTGTGGCGATGGCGCTGACGGCGATCGAATTGTTGAGTGAGGTGGAGCGGCTGAAGCAGGAAGTTGTGCTGCTTCTGAACAGCGATGAGGAGGTGGGTAGTCCGGTGTCACGACCGATTACGGAGCGGATAGCCGCGGAGTGCGCGACGGTTTATGTGCTTGAACCGGCGCAGGGTTTGGCATTTAAGACCGCGCGCAAGGGGACGGGGAACTGGCGCATTGAGGTGAAAGGTGTTGCGGCGCACGCGGGAGTGGATTTTCTGAAGGGTGCGAGCGCGGTGGTTGAACTGGCCCGGATTGTGGAGAAAGTGAGCGGGTGGACGGATCTGAAGCGCGGGTTGACGGTCAGTGTCGGGCTGGTGGGTGGCGGGTCAAAGACGAACGTGATTCCGGCCGAGGCATGGGCGGAAGTGGATGTGAGGATTGCCCGCAAGGGCGACGGTGCGCGGATTGAGCGGAAGTTTGTTGCTCTGAAGGCGCAGGACAAGCGCTGCTCGCTGGTCGTGACGGGCGGGATTAATCGGCCGCCGATGGAGCGGACGCCGGGGACGGTTCAGCTCTATCGTGAAGCAAAGAGGCGGGCGGCAGAACTGGGATTTGTGCTGGATGAGGCGGCGACGGGTGGGGCTTCAGACGGGAATTTTACCTCGGCGCTGGGGATTCCGACGCTGGACGGGATGGGGGCGGTGGGCGAGGGAGCTCATGCGCGGCATGAATCGATTTTGGTGGAGCATGTGGCGGCGCGGACGGCACTGTTGGCGGGGTTGCTGGCGAAATAGGCATGGGCGAGTTCCGTGCCGTTCCAGAACGCTTGCTACGGATGCTGCAGAAAAAAGTAACCGGCGGTTAAGAATCCGATGACGACTACGACCCAGCGCATTGCGCGCTGATTTACTTTGCGGCTGTAATGAGCGCCCAGGTAGCCGCCGATTGCAGCAAGGATGGTCATGATCAGGCAGAATCGCCATTGAACACGACCGGCGATGATGAATGAGATCGAAGGAATTCCGATGGAGACGGCGGCAGTGAGCACTTTGAGAGCGTTCATCTCATGCATGTCGTGGATGCCACAAAACCCGAAAAGGGCCATGACGAGGAAGCCGCCGCCAGCGCCGAAGTAGCCAACGTAAACGCTGACGACGAACATCCCAATAAGCAACGCAGTGTTATAACGGCGGCCATTAGAAAGGTTTGCCAGCCAGCGGCCGAGGGGAAAGCTGAGCACGAACATGACAGCGGCAAAGAGCAGCAGCCAGGGGAGCATTTCGCGGAAGCGGCGGTTGCCGGTGTGGAGCAATAGAAAACCACCCAGCCATCCGCCGGCTCCAGAGGCGAGGCCCAGGGGAAGCAACTCCCAACGATAGGTCTGCAGTTGTTTGCGAAAAGCGACAAGGGAAGTGAGCTGCCCGGGCCAGAGGGCCACGGTGTTGGTGGCCTGGGCGGAGACGGCTCCGACTCCCGCGACGGTGGTGGTGGCAAGCAGCGCAGGCAGGGAGAGGAAGGAACCTCCGCCGGCGATGGTGTTGAGTACTCCGGCAAAGAACGAGGCGACCGGGAGCCAGCACAGGCGCAGAAGAGGAATGAGGGTTGGGGCCATGGATCAATCTACTTGACCGGACATAAAGATTCATAAGGGTTTCTGGATTGTGACTGCACGGATGGAGTGGGAGCGCAGAGCCCGGCATTGATCTGCAGGTGATGCTTGAGGGCGGCAGAGCCTGATACACTCCGGTCAAGATAACCTGGAGCATTTACACCTCATGAAACAAAAGGTTCTGATTTTTCTGCTGGCGGCAGGTTCAGTTGCCGCAGCTGCCCAAACCCCTGCCAAGCCGGCTGCTCCGGCGGCCACCGCTACCCACAAAGCTGCCTCGTCTGCCTCTTCCGCAGTCAAGCTGCCTCCCGGCGTTCCTGCCGCACGGGGCATTTTGCATACGGCGTTCAGCCTGAAGTACCAAGACATCAAGATCGGTAGCGGCCCTGATGCAGAGCCGAACAAGATGTACAAGGTGCAATACACGGGCTGGCGCGCCGCAGATGGTGTGAAATTCGACTCGTCGTATGACCGGCCGGGTCCGCCGGTGCTGGACAAGGATGGCAAGCCGGAAAAGGGCGCGGACGGCAAGCCGGTCTTGGGGCCGTCTCAACCGATGGCGTTTCCGCAGGGCATGGGAAGGCTGATTCCGGGGTTCGACCAGGGTTTCGCCGGGATGAAGGTGGGCGGCAAGCGCCGGCTGTTCATTCCCTGGCAGTTGGCGTATGGAACCCGCGACATGCCTGCCCATGGAGCGGAACATCCTGGGATTCCGCCCAAGAGTGACCTGATTTTTGATGTGGAACTGGTGGAAGTGGCGGATCTGCCGGCGCCTCCGACGCGCCCTGGAATGGGTGGGCCGGGTGGACGCCCGCTGCCTCCGCGCCCGATTGTGCCGACAACTCCGGCCAAGCCTGCGACGCCGGGGACAACAGCGCCAGCGCCAGGGAGCGCGGCTCCGTCGACCACTACGCCCACGCCTTCATCTGCGCCGGCCACGACTTCACCATCGACAACGCCACCGCCTGCGACCACGCCGGCTCCGTCGACCCCTCCCTCGCACTAGCAGCGCGATTCCCAGGTCCCAAATGCGGGACCTGGGACACCCAGTGGTGGGAGGTTTCAGAGTTTTAGATTTGAGATTCGTTGAAAAGCTCAGGCCACGCCGGTGGGTAACTCCGGCGTGGCTTGTAACAGTTGACGGGTATAGGGCTCACGGGGATTGGCGCACAGGGCTTCTGCCTCGCCAATTTCTACCAGCCGACCACGCTCCATGACAGCAATGCGTGTGCTCAGATAGCGCACCAGTGGCATGGAATGGGAAATGAAGAGATATGTCAGGCCGAGGTCGCGCTGCAGGCGGCGCAGCAGGTTGATGATCTGGGCTCCTACGCTTACGTCGAGAGCCGAGACCGGCTCATCCAGGATCAATAATTTGGGCCGCAGGGCGAGCGCCCGCGCGATGTTGATGCGCTGGCGTTGGCCGCCGGAGAACTGGTGCGGGTGTTTTTCGAGCGCGGACTCATCGAGGCCGACTTCAGTGAGCAACTCGACGGCCTTGGTGCGTAAGGCGGCGCTGGTGGTTTGGCCAGCGGCTTCGTTACGATGGATGAGGAACGGCTCGATGACGATGTCGAGCACGGTCATGCGCGGATTGAGTGCGGCGTAAGGGTCTTGGAAGACGGGCTGCATCTGGCGGCGGAGATGGCGGAGTTCGGTGCCTTTGGCTTTTGTAATATCAGCTCCCGCGACGCGAATGATTCCGCTGGTAGGCGCGACCAGAGCGAGGACCATACGGGCAAGAGTGGTTTTGCCGGAGCCGGACTCGCCGACTAAACCGAGGGTTTCGCCAGGTTCGATGGCGAGCGAAACTTTGTCGACGACAGTTTGAAGCCCGGTGCGCAGACCCGCGTGGCGGGGGTAGGACTTCGAGACTGCGTCGACTTCGACTAACGGCATGGGTTCATGGTAACTCTCGGGAATCTTGTGGGAGGTTTCGCGCTCGTCATCGCATACCCTCGGGGGCTGAAGCCCAGGCCGAATCGATTGCGCTTGCGCCGGGGATAAATCCCCGGCCTACCTAGTCCAGCATGGGGTGGAGGTTGTGGAAGCCGGTTGCCTGCTGATAGGCGTGGGCGAAGGCGGCTAACTTTGCGTCCTGGTAATGGCCGGCGAGAAACGTGAGCGAGACCGGGGTGCCGGGGCCGCCTATGTCGTCGTGGTCGCCATCGTCGATGGTGGGCGGCTTGGGCGCGTCAGGGCCGCGGAGACCGTTGGGGACGATGAGGGCGGGATGGCCGGTCAGGTTGGTGGCGATGAGCTGCGTGTCCGTGCTGGGAGTGACGATGATGTCGAGGTTTTCAAAGAGCGCGGAGACTTGATGGATGGCGAGGGTGCGGGCGCGGTTGGCCTGGATGTATTCGACTGCGGGGTAGAAGCGGGCGGTGCGGAAGGCGTTGGGCCAGTCTTCTGCACCTTGTTCGGTGAGGAGGGCGTCGCGGCCGGACATGGTGAGGTCGTCAAAGGCGGCGGCGGCTTCTGCGGTGAGCAGAGCCGACATGGCGCCATAGGGGAGTTTGGGGAGTTCGACGGGGATGAGGTTGACTCCCATGGAACGGAGCTTGTCGAGCGCGGCTAACTGATAGCGGCGGTCGTAGTCGCGGCGGGCGCGCCAGGCTTTGGCGTCGACGTTGGCGGATTCGCGTTTGGATTTTTCTTCAGAGGTCTCGTTGGGCCCGGCTTCGCTGAGCTTGAGCGGCTCGGGCGGGTCGAATTCGGACTTTAGATAGCCGATGCGAAGTTGTTTCCAGTCGGCGCTGGGATTCCAAGAAAATGTTGCTGGATGGACTGAGGCGTCTTTGCCGTCAGGGCCGTAGATGGCTTCGAGGACCAGGGCGCAGTCTTCCGCGGAGCGGGTGATGGGGCCAAGCTTGTCCATGGTCCAGCTGAGCGCCATGGCGCCGGTGCGGGGCACAAAGCCGAAAGTGGGGCGAAGGCCGGTGCAGCCGCAGCGCGTCGAGGGTGAGGAGATGGAGCCAAGAGTCTCAGAGCCGATGGCGAAAGCAACGCAGCCTGCGGCGACGGCACTGGCAGAGCCGGCGGAGGAGCCGCTGGAGCCGAGCGCAGGATTCCACGGGTTGCGGGTGCGTCCGCCGAACCATTTGTCGCCCATGGCGAGTGCGCCGAGAGAGAACTTGGCGACGAGGACTGCGCCGGCTGCGTCGAGGCGCTGGACTACGGTTGCGTCTTCATCGAAGGACTGATGCTCGAATCCACCGGCGCCCCAGGTGGTGGGGTAGCCTTTGACGGCGAGCAGGTCTTTCGCGCCCCACGGGATGCCGTGGAGCGGGCCGCGGTATTTGCCGGCGGCGATTTCTTCGTCGGCTTTTTTGGCCTGGGCGAGGGCGCGATCTTCGGTGAGGGTGATGACGAAGTGGAGTTTTGAGTCGTAGCGCTTGAGACGGGCCAGGTACATCTGGGTGAGTTCAACCGAAGAAATCTTACGGCCTTGGATGAGATCAGTGAGGCTCGCAAGAGTTGAGAAGGCCAGGTCTTCAATCTTTGCAGGACGTTCCGGCAGCCGTGGGAGTCTGGAGACATCCTCGCCAGTGAGCAATGGATCGACATTTCCATCAGTTGATGAAGCATGTTTTTCGGCAGTCGCAGAATTCTGCTTCCCGTCCGCCGGCAGCGGGTGAAACACAAACGCGGGTGCAACCGAGTTGGGAATCTTGAGCGCGCGGATTGCGTCGTAGCCGCTGCGCTGGTCGTTGAGGCCGTCTAGCATCAGTTTCTTCTGGTCGGCGGCAAAGGGGCCGACGCCGGCAAGCGCTGCCGCCTGGTCAATCATCTCCGGGGTGATTTTTGGAGGGTCCTTGTGGCCGATGGCGGGTGTGGCTTCCTGGGCTTGCGCGGCCAGGGTGTACAGGATGCCCGGCAGCAGAGCAGAGGTGACGCCGGCGCGGCTGCAGGCGGTGAGGAATCCGCGGCGATCGAGGGTCATGGTTTGTTTCCTTGATGGAAACAATAACAAATGCGGGCGGGGTAGTTGTCGCAGGGGAATCTTCGGGGTTGAAACCTGTTACGGTTTCCCATCCATTCCGCATTGAGCGCGGAATGGATGGGGCACGGAGGATTGTTGATAGGTCTGAAGTGAGGCACGGGATGGTTATTTGCCGGCGTCCTGGATTTGGGCGAGAGCCTTTTTGACGGCGGTGGTGCGGCGAATGCCTTCGGCTTCGTAATCGGTGGGGAGTATGGACCAGTTGTGGGCCTTCGCTTGCGCGACGTATTGGTCGAGCTGGGTGGCGAAGCCGTTGTCGATGGTGGCTACTGCGGATTTGAGTTGCGGAAGGGTTTTATGGAGGTTCGTAATTTCTGCGACTGCTGTTTCGGAGTGGTAGCTAAGGCGGTCGCCGGTCTGCATGGCCTGGATCAGGAGGTCGGGCGCGTCGGTGACGGGAGTGGCAGCGCGCAGGTTGTTATACGCGCCGCGCAGGCGGGTCATGGTTCCGGCGTATCCATCGAGTTCGGCGCGCCGGTCGGTGAGGCCCGGGGCGCGGCGGATTTCGACGAGCACTTTTGCGGACACGCTGATGGAGGGGACGGGGATAACGGTGGTGAGGGTATTGCCCTCGAAGCTCCAGCCGGTTTTGCTGAGCACGGCGGCGTGCTTTACGGCGATGCCGTTGACGGTGACGGAGGCTGGGGGCCAGTCGGCGGGGAGGCGAATCTCGAAGCCGCGGGTTTTGAGCATGCCAGTGAAGCTGCCTTCGACGGGGCCGATTTCCACTTTCAATGCGTCGCCGGTTTGCGTGGCTTTGATGGGGGTGCGGGTGAAGACGCCGTGCTGATAGTCGACGGAGACGCCGGAGTCTTCATAGACGGAGTAAGTAGATGAGGCGCCGGGATTGAGCGGCCATACGTTGACGATCAGTGGGTCGACGGGCTTTTCTCCGGTGTAGCGCATGGGCGGCTGCATGGGGACGATGGCGCCGGCGCGGAGGTAAACCGGTATCTGCTCGATGGTGAAGCAGCGATCGACGGTGACGGGGCCGGTGAAGTGCTTGCCGGTGGGCCACTCGATCCACTCACCCTTTGGAAGCCAGACTTTTTCGGTGGCGAGGCCGCTGGTTTTGTCGGCTTGAGCGACGACGGGTGTGACGAGCATCTGTTCGCCGAAGAGGTATTCGTCTTTGCTGTCGTAAGCCTCAGGGGCTTCAGGGTAGTCGTAATAGAGGGGGCGTACGAAGGCTACGCCCGTGTCGTATGTGCGGCGGGCTTCAGTGTAAATGTATGGCTGGAGTGCGTAGCGCAGCTGGAAGGTGGAGCGGAGGATGGACGAGTAAGGCTCTGGATAGGCCCAGATGCGGCGCTCGGTTTCAGGATTCTTGGTGGTGTGGGTGCGCAGGATGGGGCTGAAGGCGCCGAACTGAACCCAGCGGGTGAAGAGCTCGGGCTCGACCGGGCCGGGCATGTGACCGCCGATATCGTGGCTCCAATAGGCGTAGCCGACGTTGGCCGCGGTGGCGGTGAACCAGGGCTGGAAGGCTAGTGAATCCCAGACGGAGACCGTGTCGCCGGAGAAGCCGATCTGGTATCGATGGTTGCCGAGGCCGCCCCAGCGGTGAAACAGCAGTGGGCGCTTGCCTTCACGCTGCTGATCAGTGAAGTGGACGTAGTTGAGCCACCAGGTGGGCATGACGCCGGGCAATTTGGTCTTCTGATCCTGTTGCCAGTCGAGCCACCAGAAGTCGATGCCCTGTTTTTCGAGAGGGTGGTGTAGCAGGTCCATATAGTTGGTGGCGAATTTCTTGTCGGTGATGTCGAAGGGGATGTATTTGCGGGTTGCAGGGTCAATGCCCATGGCTTTCGCCATGGCGGGGTAGGCGCTTTCCCACGGCTCGACTCCCGAGGCGGGATGTAGATTAAGCGTAGTCTTGAGGCCCTCGGCGTGCAGGCGGGCGAGGAAGTCTCCGGGGTCAGGGAAGAGGGTTTTGTTCCACGAGTAGCCGCTCCAGCCGAGACCTTCGCCGGACTGATCTTTTTCTTTCAGAGCCAAGAGCTGCTCTTCGCTGATGTGCCAGCCCATGTCGATGACGAAGACGTCGAGAGGCACGTCGTTTTCGTGGAAGCCGCGGACGAGTTCATCGAGCTCCTGGTCGGTGTAATCCCAGTAACGGGACCACCAGGCGCCGAAGGCGAAGCGAGGCGGCAGCGGAATGCGGCCGGCGACTTTAACGTATTCACCGAGGGCTTTCTTGTAATCGTGGCCGTAGCCGAAGAAATAGAGATCTTGCCGGTCGCCGGCGGGGCGCTCGATGACCCAGGGCCACGGGCTCTTTTCGCCCTGCTTGAAGGTGAAGTCGGCGGAGTCGAAGAGGGGGCGGGTAGAGTCGTCGACTAGAGCCCAGCCGGAGCGAGAGATGAGGCCTTCGCCGATGGGCTCTTCGGTTTTGGAGCCGAGAGCGCCGTCAAGGGTGCGGGTGGTGCCTTGCAGGTTTTCCGGGTCCTTGTCGCCGAAATGCCAGGTGACAGGCTTGCCATCGACGGTGAGCTCAATTTTCAAGCCGTTGGGCGTGAACCGGCCGTCGGCCGATGGCGAGTATGTGAGCAAGAGCTTGTCCGTCTTGATGGTGAAAATCTGGTTGCCGTCATTCTTGAGCCCCGTGTGCTCGAACTTCGGTACGGGGAGGCGGCGATTCAGGAAGACGAACGACGCGTGGTCTTCAAATCTACCGTCGGCGGCCCATTCCATGCGAATGAGTTCAGGGGTGAGGACGGTGAAGCGAGCATTGCCAAGTGTGACGACGGCTTTGGGATCGGCGACCGGGTCGGTGACTTCTCCGGCTGACTGGGCGTGGGTAGAGGCCGAGGCTGGAGTTACAGAAGCGTTTGGTTTTGCGGGTGGGGTGGGAACACGGGGAGCATTCTGCGCCATGATTCCCATATTGATTGCGAGTGGGCTTAGTCCGATTGCGAGCGGGATTGCAGCAAGTGATGCAAATGAAATACGCACACGTTCCTCCAACTTTTATTGGCTTCACCGGAAGGCTATCACCACGAGGCGAAACGGGGAAACGATGCACAAGGCGCTGATCAAATGAGCAAAAAATGGGCGCAATTCCAACCTTCTTGGGCGAATCGGGATTGGGGAATGGGGTGAATGGGAACTTCTCGAGACGCATTCAGCGTTGCGCGCTTATGACCCCAGTCGCGGAGACAATGGCAGGAATATCGGATGCCTCGACGGGTCTGCCGAACAGCCAGCCTTGAGCGAGATTGCATCCCAATTCGATCATGATGAGAGCCTGATCCTCGGTTTCAATGCCTTCGGCCACAGTGACGAGGTTGAGGCTGGCGCCAAGGCTGACCAACGCGGCTACGATGGTTCGGCTGGCCGGATTCTCGGTGAGGGCCTCGATAAAGGAGCGGTCGACCTTGAGCTCATCGAACGGAATGTCGCGGAGGTGGAAGAAGCGGGAATGGTGCGTGCCGAAGTCTTCAAGGCATAGCCGGCAATGCAGGGATTTGAGTTCTTTGGCTACCGATTGAGCGAGCGGGAGGTCATCAAGCAGAGCGGATTCAGTGATCTCAATGGTGAGGCGGTCGAGAGGGAAGCTGCCGCGCTCGGCTGCTTCGGCGACACGGGCAGGGAAGGACGCATCGAGCAGCTGAATGGACGAAATGTTGATGGACAGGCGGAGAGGATTCGGCACCAAGGGGACGGCGGCAAAGATTCTGGACAGCAACCTTTGCGTGAGGGAGTTGATGAAACCGTGGCGCTGTACAAAGGGGATGAATGAGTCGGGCGCAATGACTCCGAGGCGAGCGTGATTCCAACGGGCGAGGACTTCGAATCCCGCGAGCCGGCCGGTTTTGAGATCAACCTGGGGCTGGAACAGGGGGAAGAACTCGTCCCTTAGAAAGGCTCCGCGTACGTCTTCGCTGTCGAGAAACATCGCGTTCACTTTACGACAGCGGCAGGCAGGACGCCACGAAAAGGTGGAGTGCTTTGAATGACCTGCACATATTTCGGCAATGCAGCGCGCACGCAGCGCGCGGCTTTGAGCGAAAGAACCCGGATGCGGCGCTGCAACGATTGGCCCATTCGACTTGTCCAGGCGATTCCCTGCTGCTTTCAACTGTCCACTCGCCGACAGCGGCGTGACAACACAGGGACGGAATTCTCTTGGACAGCAAAACAATCGACCAGGAAATTCTTGCGTTTACGCGATACCGCTGCTTGGAGACCTGCATCCATGATTGCGTGGAAGGAAGTTGCAGCATAGCCGTTTGAAGATTTCAAAAAGGAGCGTATGGAAATGAAGATCATCGCAATGGCTGTCCTGGCTTTAGCATTCGCGTCCGCCGCACGCGCTGACGAGGATGTTGTGAGTGCCGTGCATGGAACCGTCGTCAAAATTGACAAGGGAACAAATACGGTAGTGATCAAGAGTGCCGATGGATCTCGGCACTCCCTGCATTTTGTCGATGCGACGACAGTTCATGGCGCCGATCTCAGCGCACAGGGAGCGAGCGATTCCTGGCACGGTCTCGCGAAAGGAAGCGAGGTTGTCGCTCACTATTCCGCGCGTGGGACGGAGGATACGGCCGTCGAAATCGACAAAATTGGCGGGGACGGACTGAAAACCGCCAAGGGCACTGTTACCGACATCGATCGCGGAGGGAAGACGATGGTTGTGGATATGGGAGACGGCGCAAAAAAGACCTTCGAGCTGACCGATCACGCAAGCGCGGACGCTGGAAAGGGCGTTGTGAAGGGAACCGCCAAAGGCTCAAAGGTGACCGTTTACTACACGGAGGATGCGGGTAAAAAGGTGGCCCACTTCTTCGAGGCGCATTGAAGAAGTGGGTTCAGGGTTCGGGCAGCGACTAGATGTCGAGGTTTTTGACGTCGAGGGCGTTGTCTTCGATGAACTTTCGGCGTTTTTCGACGTCTTCGCCCATGAGCGTTGTGAAGATTTCGTTGGTTTCGACGATGTCTTCAAGCCTCACCTGGAGGAGCGTGCGGCGCTCGGGGTCCATGGTGGTTTCCCATAGCTGCGAGCTGGTCATTTCACCCAGGCCCTTGTAGCGCTGCACGGAGTAGTCCTTCTTGCCGGTCTCGACAATGTGGGCGTAGAGCTCGCGCGCAGTTTGCTTTTCGACGGGCTCGCGCGGGATGCGGGCTGCGCGGCGGGATTGCTTGGCTTCCGCTTGAACTTCGGGAGTCTCAGCAGCGCCTTCGGCCTCCTCTGCCTCTTCGGCGGCCGTTTCGACGGCGGCGGACTTGACGGCGTACTCGATGAGGAACGGCGGCTCAAGGAAGCTCTTAATGAGCATGTACTTCGACATCATCTGCTTGAACTCGGGGCTGGAGGCCAGCGCCCAATCGATGCAGCGATGGGCTCCCTGCGAATCGGTGAAGCAGAGAGACCAGGTGTGGTGCTCTTCGTCTTCGACCGGGGCGCTGATGGACTTGAATTGGAACTCATCCTTGAGTTCAGTGATTTCTTCGTGGAGCTTCATCAGCTTGGGCGGAACGTCGCTTTCGGCCTTCGAGGTAAAGTCGGCGCGGTGGAGGAGCTCGGCGCGGGCGAGCAACTCGGTGAGCTTCTCGTTGCGGACGCGCTTGTCGACTTTTTCGACGAAGTCCAGATACTCCTTGAGCGTGCTCATGAAGCGGATCAGCTCGGCGCCGTCGATGCGGGTGGCGTTTTCTCCGTGGCGAACTACCATGCCTTCAGAAGCGCGGTTGACCATGACCTTATCGAATTCGCGCTCATCCTTGATGTATTGCTCGAAGCGGCCCTTCTTGATTTTGAAAAGTGGCGGCTGGGCGATGTAGATGTTGTCGCGCTTGATCAGCTCCGTCATGTGGCGGAAGAAGAATGTGAGCAGCAAGGTGCGGATGTGCGATCCGTCGACGTCGGCGTCCGTCATGAGGATGATTTTGCCGTAACGGATCTTGGCTGGATCGAAGTCGTCTTTGCCGATGCCGCAACCGAGGGCGGTGATCATGGCGCGGATTTCTTCGTGGCCGAGCATCTTGTCGTAGCGGGCTTTTTCCACGTTGAGGATTTTGCCCTTGAGGGGCAAGATGGCCTGGAAGCGGCGATCGCGGCCCTGCTTGGCGGTGCCGCCGGCCGATTCACCTTCGACGAGATAGAGCTCGCAGCGGTCGGGATTGCGCTCGGAGCAGTCGGCCAGCTTGCCGGGTAGTCCGCCGCCGTCGAGCGCGCCTTTGCGGCGTGTGAGGTCGCGAGCTTTGCGGGCGGCCTCGCGGGCGCGCGCGGCTTCAATGGCCTTGTTGATGATCTTCTTGGCCACGGGCGGGTTCTGCTCTAAGAACATGCCCAGGCGCTCATTGACGAAAGCTTGGACGATGCCGGCGATGTCGGAATTGAGCTTGCCCTTGGTCTGGCCTTCGAATTGGGGCTGGGGCAGCTTGACGCTTACCACGGCCACCAGGCCTTCACGCACGTCATCGCCGCTCAGGTTCTCCTTGAGGTCTTTGAAGAGGCCGAGGGACTGGCCGATGGCGTTGATGGTGCGGGTGAGAGAAGTGCGGAAGCCGGAGAGATGCGTGCCGCCGTCGACTGTGTTGATGTTGTTGGCGAAGCTGAATACGGACTCCGAATAGCTGTCGTTGTATTGAAGGGCGATGTCGATATCGACGCCGTCGCGCATTGCCTCCATCACGATGGGCTTCTCGTGCAGGACCTGCTTGCCGCGATTGAGGTGCTTGACGAATTCTGCGATGCCGCCGGCGTATTTGAAATCCGCGCGCTTGGCTTCGCCGGTTTTGGGATCGGCCGTGCGCTCGTCGGTGAGCGAAATTTCAAGACCCTTGTTCAGGAAGGCCAGCTCGCGCAGGCGCTGGGCGAGCGTGTCGTAGTTGTACTCAGTGACGGTGAAGATGGTCTTGTCCGGAAGAAAATGAATTTTTGTGCCGCGGCGCTTGCTGGTGCCCGCCTGTCGGAGATCACTCACTGGGTCGCCGGCGCTGAAGTCCATTTCCCAGGTGTGGCCATCGCGCCAGATCTCGACGTTGAACTCCTGGGAAAGCGCATTGACGCAACTGACGCCGACGCCGTGCAGACCGCCAGAAACCTTGTAGTTGGAGGCGTCAAACTTGCCGCCGGCGTGGAGTTTGGTGAGCACCACCTGGACGGCAGGCATCATTGTGCCGTTGGGCAGGGCCATCATGTCGACCGGGATTCCGCGGCCGTCATCAATCACCGTAATGGAATTGTCGACGTGAATGATGACTTCAATCTTCTTGGCGTAACCGGCAAGGGCTTCGTCGACGGAGTTATCCACCACCTCATAAACCAGATGGTGAAGGCCCATCTCTCCGGTCGAGCCAATGTACATGGCCGGGCGGAGGCGAACTGCCTCGAGGCCTTCGAGGATTCGGATGTTTTCGCCGGTATAGCTTCCGTTGTTGCTGTTGTCGTCAGGGATGGGGGTATCTCCAGGGATTTCGGTTGCCATAGGATTCCATTCGCAAAATTTTCGCTTGAAGCGGCCCCGGAAATGCAGTTCTCGCAGGAGAGAGTCCGGGTCAAATTTGCGCTGAGTAACCGCTTGAAACCGGGGGGCTTTACGCGAATTTTCCTTGTTCTATTTTAGCATGCCCCGGGGGCTCGAAACGGGGGCCAGCGAAGGGAATTGAGCGCTAAGAGCGCCGCGATATCAAGCCCCAATATATGACTTTAGTAACTTATAACGTTACTAACTAGCTAACTATTTGAAATTAATAGACTTATATGTCGATATATACTACACTCTAACTGTGTAGCAAGGTAAAACTTGCACAGACAAGCAAACTAAAGGAGTTACCAACGATGGAACTTGCAATTCGCATCTTCGCTCTCTCCGTTGTGTGTGTCGGAGTCGCCGCCGCTTCAATCTCGTCCTCAACCGCAGAGACCCTCGCAACTCAGCAGGCATTTACGTCGAAAATGCCCATCCCGCTTTGCACCCCTGGCTACCCGAATTGCCCCGAGGTCCCTCCCACGAAATGACCAAAGGTAATAGCCCGAAAGTGCCATTAGGGTAAACGGTTTTGACCTTGTGATCCTGTGAGTTCGGCTCTATCCTTAGAGAGTTCTGAGGATCGAGAGCGACCCTGATGTCTTCGCAAACCGCAATGATCATGATGGGCCTGGCGGAGTTTCTGCTTCTGGCCGTGATCGGGTTCATTTTCTGGAAGAAGGCTCTTCATCGCCGGTTTCCCGCGATGGGCTCCTATCTGGCGTTGCGCCTCATTTCTACGCCGATCCTTGCCGTTTTGCTGCTGGGGAAGACGGGCCATCTGGTGACCGCACGAACGTTTGAGATCGATTGCGGGCTTGGATATCTCTTTACCTTTTGGGGCGACTATCTTGCTCGGGCCGTATTGCTCTATTTCATCTGCATGGAAGTGTTTCGTTCTGCTCTCTCCGCAATGCCGGGACTGCAGAAACTCGGCAGTGTGATCTTTCGCTGGGCGGTTGTTGTCTCCGTGCTCGTGACCATTTCGTCGGTGTCGTTTTCCCATCGCGGCATTTTGGTTTTTCAGGACGTAGCCTTGTCCCTGATGCGGTCCGTTAGCGTTCTGGAGCTTTGCCTGCTGGCGTTTCTCTGCCTGAGCATGAATGCGCTGCACCTTTCGGTGCGCGATATGGCGTTCGGAATTGCGTTGGGATTCGGCATCATGACATCCAATGATTTTGTGACCGCGTCCTTGATTAACAAGAGTTCAAGCTCGCTGACCACTCCGCTGGAGTTCGTTTATGAATCGGTGATCTTGCTTGCCCTTGGAACATGGGTTGCTTATTGCGCGCTGCCGGAGCCGCGACGCAAGCCGCTGGTGATGCCGGTGAATTCCACAATCTACCGCTGGAACGAAATCGCCTCTGCGCTGGGGCATCCTGTTACGCAGGTTGCTGTTCAGCAGCCTGCCAGCAGCTTCTTCCTTACCGACGTTGAAAACGTGGTGGACAGGGTGCTGAGCCGGAATCTGAAGCGGCGAGAATCGGAGTCTTAAGGGCAGGGTTAGGAAACGGGGAACAGCAAAACGGCCATCCGCCGCGCGGATGGCCGTTTTGCTATTGGTGCCGCGAGAGCCTTACTCAGTGGCTACGGGTTCAATGGAGGCGAAGCGGCCGTGGTTGCCGCGATCGGCAAACTTGACCCGGCCTGTAACCTTGGCGAAGAGCGTGTCGTCAGAGCCGATGCCGACGTTGAGGCCTGGCTTGATCTTGGTGCCGCGCTGGCGGATGATGATGGATCCGCCGGTAACGAGTTGACCGGCAAAGGCTTTTACGCCCAGCCGCTGTGCATTTGAGTCGCGTCCGTTTGTGGAGCTGCCTCCACCCTTCTTATGTGCCATCGTCTGATCCCCTTCTGAAGTCTGTGCGCGGCCTTAGTTGGCAGCGGTGTAAGTGACGCCGTCGGCCTCGATGGCCTTGATGCGCACTTCGGTAAAGTTTTGCCGGTGTCCCTGCAGCTTCTTGTATTGCTTCTTGCGCTTGAGATGGAAGACCAGGATTTTCTCGCCGCGTCCTTCACCCAGGACCTCGGCCGTGACCTTGGCCGTAGCCGGCTTGGCCACGCTTCCGCCCTCGCCCGAGACGGCGAGAACGTCACTGAATTCAACGGTCTTGTCTTCAGAGACGACACTCTCAATCTTCACCACGTCGCCTGGAGCAACCCGGTACTGCTTGCCACCGGTACGAATCACAGCGTACATAAAC
>Ga0206808_1085_pt1 | contig 24317 bp, 19 predicted proteins | sample Alteio_BWOrgCont_58_FD_152899 | JGI IMG/M metagenome (GOLD analysis project Ga0206808, IMG submission 152899) | Enriched cells from forest soil in Barre Woods Harvard Forest LTER site, Petersham, Massachusetts, United States -... | ecosystem: Environmental > Terrestrial > Soil > Temperate forest >...
GCAGCCCAACTGGCTGGTATTGCTCATCGTGGTATCTGTATTGGTGCTGGTTGAAATAAAAGAAACGCTTTTGCAGTTTTCGGAAAAGTTTGACAATGAAGAATTTATAACGCTGGCGAAGTTTTTGATCCTGGCCGGCGTCATCCTTCCCTTGCTGCCCGATAAGCCCATATCCCCCGCATTTAATTTTTCACCCTATAAATTCTGGCTGGCCATTGTAGCGGTTTCGGCCATTTCCTATTTCAGTTATATCCTTAAAAAATTTGTGTTCCCAAACTCGGGCATTATTCTTACCGGCATTCTTGGCGGCCTGTACAGCAGCACGGCTACCACCATCATCCTGGCCCGGAAAAGCAATGAGCTTGACGAAAAAAATAAGGTAGCCGCAGCCATCATATTAGCCACCACCATGATGTATGTGCGGCTTTTCCTGCTCGCTTTGTTTTTTAATCCATCCATCGCATTCCGGCTGGCGCCTGCATTTGCGGTGTCGGTGGTTGTTTCATTGGCTTTTGCGTTTTATTGTTATCGATCAAAAACAGGTGCAGCGCCGACCGGAGAGGCGCAGCCTATTCAGCCGCACAATAACCCGTTGGAGTTTAAAACCGCCTTGCTCTTTGCCGGCTTGTTTATCTTTTTTGCTTTTATAACCGGCTTTGTTACCCAACATTATGGCAAAGGGGGTATCAGCCTGCTTTCGTTTGTAGTGGGCGTTACGGATATCGACCCCTTTATATTAAACCTGTTTCAAAATAAAGGCGCCATTGGCGATGCAGTTGTGGTAACTGCCGTGCTCAATGCCGTGTCGAGCAATAACCTGCTGAAAATGATCTATAGCCTAACGTTAGCCGACCGGTCGCTTAGCCGACTGCTAATTGCCGGGTTTGGTATTTTGATCGTGCTGGGGTTGTTGATGGCGTATGTGGTTTGATTATATAAAAGCTAAAGGCGGAAAGCTAAAAGCTAAAGTTTTTACTATCGCAGGGCAGAAAGCTGAAATGTTGGCTATCGCTGAGATAAGTTTGGGTTCAAGTGGGACAATAAGCTTTCTGCTGAGCATGAACCGCATAAAATTAATTTAGATCAGGAACACCAACAAAATAAAACTTCTCCCGCTCCCAGTGGTAGGTCGAGCTTTTGATTCTTACAACTAAGTAATTTGGATTTTTGATTTTTCCTTTGTAAATCGCCGACCAGGCTTTAGCTGTCGTTGAGAAATAAAGTTTTTTTCCGATAATTTTGTAATCGCCTTCTTCAACATTGTCGTAACTTAAATTGAACCACGTTTTTAAATCATTGGCTGTTCCGTCTGATGATACGCTAATAACTTTTCCAGTGGAATAAAACCGAAGATAATCGTAGGTTGTATCATTATCTTTTTTATCGATTTCGGCTTTGGTTTTATAAAATCCGTCAAACCGAATTTTTGAATTGTCAATTTTCTGTGCTTTAGCTAAAGAAGTTAACATGAGGAATAAAAATATCCATGTAAATTTCATGTCAGGCTTTATGATCTAATTAATAACAAGATAACAAATTTAGCTCTTGCCGGGTGTTTGAGCGTGCAAAACCTGCTAACTGCTGCTGGTAAGCGCAACCAAATCGTTATTTACCGCCTGTTTCCCTTTCTTTGCGTTTCGCGCGAACGCCGCCGGCGTAGTGCCGCTGTAGCGTTTGAATTCCCTGCTCAGGTGGGACTGGTCAGTGTAGCCCAGCTCATGGGCTAAGCCGGCAAGGTTGATATTCGGATTATGCCACAATTGGTTTCGTACCTGCTCAAAACGTATGAGGCCCGACACGTCTTTGACCGAATAGCCGGATGATCGCTTGAAATTCCTTTCCAATGTACGTACCGTCGCATGAGCAGCGGACGCTACCTGGCTTACCGGCAGCACGCCGTTTGCTTCCCTCATGGCAATGCCCGCCTTGTATAGCATACTGTCAATACCAATCCCCGACCGCGCATCCAGGAAATACTGTTTTACAAGCGCCAACGCTTCCTCTATCCTACCGGCATCAATCGACTTAGCCAAAATGGGTTGAAGTCGGGCAATCGGGTGCTCGAATCTGCGTACGCCGTCTTTACCGGGCTGCAATCCGAGCAGATCGAAAACCGTCCAGGGAAAACACCGGATACCGACGATCTCAAAGCGGTTTTTCGTGTAGAAGACCGCCGGCTGGTTGAGGAGTCCCATCATAAAAGGTGATGGCAATGGCCGCAGGATTCCATTGTCAACAATGCTGCAGCCGCTTCCGAAATGAAAAATAATTTCAGCGTAGCCGTCAGGTACTACCTCAAAACTGGATGGTAGTTCTCCAACGTCCCTGATGTTGTACCAAAAGCACTTGATGGTATCACGTAGTTCTTCGGGAGGGGCGAATTCCTGGTGGAGCATTTTTAAAATTATTATCGTTTTAAACCTTGCCGGTTCAAGCATCCGCTCGACCCGGCGATTAGTACCTGCGGGGCTTAACTAAAACCTTAGCCCCTGGCCCAGCACTTTACCAGCATCATCAAAAAGATACCAGGTGTACGACTTTGTAGTCCAGGTAGCATTCGGATCCTGCGGCGGATAAATTGGCGCTGTTTGTCCATTGGGTGTAGTGACGGAATGATAAGTGAGCAACGTTTTACTACCCGGAAACATTATCCAAAAGGACGATTCGTCTGGCGCGCCCAGCCAAAAGCTGATTGTCTTGCTGGAATCAGTTTTGGATAGTTCAGGCAGTTTTTTGCTCAGATAGCGCAGTGAATTATAAGGCGACTGGCCGGTACTGTAAGAAAAGGCAAAATGACTGTCCGGGCGGTTGCTGTAATACTTCAACACAAAGTTATCAGCTTTAAAATACTGGTCAATCAGCCCTGCATATCCAATTACGGTATTGATCTCTTCCCGGCGCGTCATGTCTATCCGGCCCTCTATTGAAGCATTAGCGGGCATGGCCCTGGTTCTCAGCCAACATGAAAACACATTGCCATACGAGATTTTTTCGGTGATGGTAAAATGTTCGGTCAGCAGTTTCAAATTTTCGGGATAATCATACATCCACCTGAATGTAGCAACAAGTGCATCGGGGTTTTGGTCATCAATATAGTTGTAAATGCTTTCTTTTAGTGAACTGATGTTTAAAGCTTCTTTGTTTGGTATATCTTCGTTACCTATTGCCGCTGCAACAAAGTTGTTAACGGCCATATCATAAGTAAAATGGTTGTTAAATGTCCACGGTAACTTGGTGGGGCACAGATTCCCGGTACTTAGTTTCACACTGTCATTACGCGTTGTAAAGATGGTTACTTCGCAATACTCATAGTCATCCGTGCGGTCAATACCGACCACCGACTTTATAATTGCATCATCAATAACCTTTTGCGTGATGAGTTTTTCGAAGTGAGGTGCTTGTGTGATGGGCGCTTTTGCATCGTTCTTTAACCCCTCGATCAACTTTTGCGCTGTCAACCCAAATGTTAATGGCGTAACAGCCGGATTGATAACTGCTATTCCGCTTAACAGATGGTTTAGCAGTTGCGGACTGATCACTGCAATAAACCTGTGCAATGTACTGTCATAGGATTTACGCTCCGGATTCAGTTGTTGACTTGTTTTTCGGACCAGGTAACTATGCCATTCGTCCTTTTCGGCAACCACTTTAACATCTGCACTCATTCCGCCGCCAAGTCCGGCTACTGCGTTATGGATGACGATTTCTTTAACCTGCGTGGAGGTAACCTTAACCTGCGCCAGGGTTTTCGTAAAAAAAATGGTAAAGATCAGGAGGCCGGCGATGACTCTTAGTTTTTTCATGACGGAAGCTTATAAGGCGATACGAGGTTAGCATTACATGACATGAACGAATTTAAGGCTTTTACCCTAATAAGCCACGCCCTCGGCGCTTCTGCAGAAGCGGCTTAAGAACACTGCCGTTATCTCACCCATCTATTATAATGCTGATAGGTCGGCCTTTAGCCCGGTCATTTGTTCAAGCGCTGCGACGAATTGCTGCTTCATAGCCGGGGGCATATTCCGGATACGTGCTGCGTAGTGGTTTGCGCCGGGCACTATAAACCTTTTAGCATTAACCTCGGCGCCAAATTCGGGTTTGCAGGCCGTCCAGGTGTCGCGGCCACCATAGATGTATAAAATATTATTGCCTTTTTTTGCAATCCAGGCGTTAACTTTTATTTCAAATTCCGGGTCATATTCGTGACGTGGAACGGATGCAGGCAGGAAGGCCGCTGTAGGGTTAGCGCCGCTCAAATAATGCAGGTAGCCTTTAAAGGGTTGTATATTGTATTTATAATAGCCGGTTTGGTAAGTCATGTACGCGTGCGGCAAATAAGGGGTCACCGATTCCTCGTCGGAGAATCCCGACAGGTCGCCGCCGAAAACGTCAACAAAATGATTGTAATAATCACTAAAATTACTATCGGTTGGTATCTTTTTCGGGTCGATATCGCTTATCTGCCAAAAAGAAAACGGGTATTCCATTACCGCATATTCAAACGCGGCGCCCATGCTGCCGAGGGTGTTATAGTGGAGCCTTCGCGTGGATAGGGACTGCCGGTCCAGGGCTTCCTGTTCGTGCGCCAGCAAAAACAACTGTACATTTCTTATTTTCGCCACAACGGCCGCCCCTCCGGCGGTATCCAGGAAGGCATATATGCGCTTATCTTCAATATCATTCGGCATCGGCGCCACATAAGGTACGGTGGCATCAACATCATCCGGGTAAAAATAGCGGTAGGTAAGTGCAGTTTCGCCACCCCGGCTTATGCCTGTACTTATCCATTTAGTGTGGTACAGGCTGCGGAACACCTGGTTTATATGATGCAGATCGGCTGTTGCCTGTTCAAAAGTGAGGTATTGCCATTGCAGCGAATCAGGCTTCGATTTGTTAAAATAACGAAATTCAACATTGAGGTCGTTGCAGTGCAGCATCTTTTCAAGTTCATTACCTCTCGAAGAACCCTGGTAACCTTCAGTTTCCATCACCATTGGTTTTGAAAAACCCCTATGGATAAGATGGACTTGTTGATAAAAATAGCCCTTCGTGGTATCGTTATGGTCAACCGGTTGCTTTATGGTAAGCTGGTACTCCAGTTTATACGGTGAGTGGGTTACCATTTTGCTGATAATTTTCACTCCCGGTAACCTGGCCAGCGCGCTGTCGACCGGGACATCAACATTTTGTGCAAAGATAGCGGCGGTGCAAAACAGCAGTGCGATAGTGAGCAATAGCCCTGTAACTTGCAATTTACAGGAACGGATGGATGGTTGTCTCATGGAAAGCGGACAGGCGATTAATGCCGTCCATAAATATATAGATTATTGGTGGTTGATCATAATGAATCAACCTCGCCAACCGATGTGGATAACAAGCTTTTCCTGCCACGCTACACCGCTTCTAATCGTCCTTCGGTTCCCAAAGCTCAATAATATTGCCTTCCGGATCGAGGATATGAACAAATTTGCCGTATTCATATTCGGCAATTTCATCAACGATGGTCACATTGTCTTTCTTTAGCTCTTCAAGCAGCGCGGCGAGATTTTCGACCCGGTAATTGATCATGAAAGGCTTTTCGGAGGGGTTGAAATATTTGGTATTCTGCGGGAATGTGGACCAGGCTGTGGTTCCTTTTTTTGTGGGATCATCAGCGTCCCGCCAGTCAAATTTAGTTCCCCAGTCACTGGTCTGCAGGCCAAGATTTTTGGCATACCAATCGTTCATGCTTTTCGGGTCGGTGCATTTAAAAAATACACCGCCGAGGCCTGTTACTTTTTTCATATTTAGTCTTTCTATTGTATTATGCGTTTACTGTTACTGGTTTAGATCGTCTTTTAAGTATAAGTGCAACTAATAGCGTTATCAGTATACCAACCGGTACGATTTCCAGGTAAGTGAAGAATGCTCTGAAGATGGCGTTTGCTTTGTATTCTCCCATCGTAGCTGCCAATTCCGCTGCTTGTTTTTTTATGTCGGCCGCGCTTACACCACTCGCTTTCCATTCCGCAATTTGCTGGGCCTGGTATTTATCACCGTAGTCGGGAACAAAGTAGCGATAGTCAATCATCCAAATGATAACATACACCGTGGATGCAATAAGCGTTATTAAGAGTCCTATCCTAAATGCTTTTCCGAAAGTAATTGTGCCGTTTTGAAAACTATCCCGGTAGTTTTTCACTGCTACAAAAATGAGCGAAAAGGCCAGTACCATCGTAGCATAGCCGAAAAACAAGCGGGTGTGCAGGCTCATATGATCGCCTATCATCCCTTCGCCAACTACGCCCCATGATACGCTAATTAAACCTGCAATTACGCCGTAAACCCAAATCGTCTTTTTCATCTTGTTTATTGTTTTAAGTTTAAATTCTGGCCAAAATTGAACTATCGTGCGGGCTTTTCAGTCATACTTTTGGGTGATTTTTAAAAAAAGGGAATGATTATCCGCTGCTGCTAATCATTAGCCAGCCTATATCCCTTAAAAAACTCCCAGATCACCTCGCAGGCATTCATATTGTGCGATACGGAGCCGATGATCATTTTTGGCAGGTATTGTGTTCCGCCCGGCCAGGTGTGGCCGGCGTTGATGACCGTACAGCCTACCACCTTAATGCCCGTTTTTGCGTTGGTATATTCCTCTTTAACAATGCTGGTTCCGTCGCCTGCATTGTCGGGCAAATTTGTTATTACGGGTGTTCCGGCGCATGCATCTGCATCGATCCAAAGCTTAAGAATGTCGGCATGACTATAGATCGCGCCGCGTGCACCGCTTCTTTTTGCACCACCGTCAAATGGCACCAGCGGATCCTTCGTTCCCTGGATGTACATCACCGGGACAGGTTTGGTTGGATGGTAATCTTGATATTTATCCATCGAGGCGCCCACGGCAGCAATAGCCGCAATGCGGCCGGGAAGCTCACAGGCCAGGCGCGAGGCCAAAAAACCGCCGTTACTCATCCCGGTAACATATACCCTTTTGGCATCGCCGTTATATTTGGCCAGCGCATAGGTGATCAGCTGATCGATAAATTTTACATCATTAACGCCTTTTCTATTCGCAGGTGTTTTGAGACCGGCATTCCAGCTTTTGTCGATCCCATCCGGGCAAACGATGATAAAATTTTCTTTATCAGCCAATTGCCTGAAATCGGCAAAGCGCAGCATCTGTTCGCCCGTTCCAAACCGTCCGTGCAGCGAAATTAAAACCGGGAGGCTTTGGGGCGTGCTGCCGGTAGCCGGAACATAAACAACAAAGCTGCGGTTCAGGCCATCTACTACAATTTCACGCTGCTCAGTACGGCCTTGTGCGGCTGCGGTGGCTGAAAAAAATATTAACAAAAAAACGTGAAAATATTTCATGGGTGCAAGCGATAAATATATTGGTTTACAATGAGATAATAAACCAACGGAAAGGTTTAACCCGCTTTTTTATGTGAAAGCGTTAAAGTTTATAGCTGTAAACCAATCGGGCTGCGCGTCTTTCGCTTAACCGAACTAAATTTGCTCCCCGTATAGCCAAAATGAATGAAATAATCGAATAAAGCCTCAATCCCGAGCTACCAGGACGACCCGGGGCATTTTACTTAAAAAGCAGCCCCGACGAGAGATAATAAATGACATCTTTAAACCGCCCCGCTTGCGACTCACTTCAATCCCAATCTCGTTCTCACAGTCTCCCGGTAGCTGCTCCCAACAGGTATTTTTTCACAGTTGACTGTCAACTGGTGGGCCTCGATCATCGTAACGTGCTTAATAGCCACGACATAGGACTTGTGTATACGGATAAAATCCGTTGCGGGCACCAGGTCAAATACACCGCTCATATTCTCGCGGATAAGGATACGTTTGCCCCGGAGGTGAACGGTCATATAATTGCCGTCCTTTTCCAGGTAAAGAATATCGCTGCGCTTCACCGGGTAGGTTAGCGGACCGCTTTTTAAGTAAACGATAGTCTTATCATCATCGTCAGTGCTATTTTGGATGGAAATGGCTTTAGCTGCTTTGTTTATGGCCGTGCAGAAACGCTCAAAAATAATTGGCTTTAGCAAGTAATCGACCGCATTGAGGTTGTAACTTTCCACAGCGTAATGACTATAGGCGGTTGTAAAGATGATCATCGGCATGGGTGACAGCGATTGCACCAACCGCATCCCGCTCATATCGGGCATATTAATATCGAGGAAGATCAAATCGACTTTTTCCCGGCTCAGCCAGGCGACAGCCTTTATTGGCTCACGGAAAGTGGCTTTCAGGTCTACGAGGTCGCTATCGGCACAATACCGTTCGATAACCTCCAGCGCCATGGGCTCATCATCGATGGCTATACAAGTAATCATGACAAGTCAATTTGAAGATTAACGATAAATTTTCCGTCTTCATGACAAGCGCGAAGTTCATGCCTGCCGGGATATACGAGTTCGAGCCGGCGCTTAACATTTTCAAGCCCAATGCCCCCTTTTTCTTCATCCAGCTTTTTAACAGAACTGTAGTCCACGTTCTCGCAGGTAAAGACCAGTTTTCTGAGGTTAACTGAAATGCTGAGGGCAATGGATGAATGACGACCAATAGCAACACCATGCTTAAAGGCATTCTCAAGGAAAGGAATGAACAGCATGGGCGCAACCTGAACGACGGCGACCGTTGCCGGCTCGGGGTACTTCAAAGTGACTTCTGCTTCGTTGCCCGCATACCGCATTTGATGGAGGGCGATGCAGTCTTCGAGGTAACTTATCTCATTCGCGAGGGGAACCCTGTCAGTATTGCTTTCATAGATCATATAGCGCATCATGCCCGACAGCTTGGCGATCTTATCCGCCAGGTTGCCCTTCCCTTCCCTTTGTGCCAGGGAGAACAGGTTGTTGAGTGTATTGAACAGGAAGTGGGGATTGATCTGCGATTTCAGAAACCTGAGTTCCGTACTCAGTTGGTTGGCTTGCAGCTGGGTTTGAATAAGTTCGCTTTTTGCCCATTCTTTCAGGAAAAAATAAGCCATGGATATGCCCAGTATCACGAGGAAAGCAAGCAGTATAACGGGCTGCAGGTGCTGCCAGCTGCTGATCATGAAATTTATGACATCCTCACGCTTTGGATCCGGACCGATAAGATGATGGAGCTTTCCTATACTGTCGTCCCTTATAACGCCGAATTTTTGAAACACAGGGCGTAGCATCGGAGGTGTCTCATCAGCCTGGTTGGCGTTGTCAAACAGGGGGCCAACTGTAAAGTAATTGGCGCCGAAGACCAACAGGAACCATCCGGCACATATGGCCAGGCGAACCATGATGTTTTTATACCGGATAGCTTTGCTGAATACCCAGAATATATTACCATAAAAAAGCACCGCAAGGAAAACCAGGATAAGATAAACATAGGATGAAATGGAAGTGTCCTGATACTGATCGCGAACCCGATGCCCGATTTTGGCCCATACGTGAATGTGCGAACTGTTTAATGACGTAAGCGTATAAAAAACACCCGCCCAAAACATTAGGTGCAGCAATATTTCTATCCAAAGTCTTTTTTTGTCCGAAAGCATATTAACAAAGGTAAAATATGGTGGTTGCCACCCGCCAAAACAGGCAGTGGATCGGGAACCCAATGATGTAACTGGTTTTAACGCGTTGCATAAGCAGCAAAGGTAATACCCATGGCCAATCGCCAGCAAAGAATGTGACGAACGGCCAGTTTTTGTGATGGGGCGGCCGTTTCTTTTTGCCGGATAAAAAATCCGGGGCGTTCAGCACAAAAATTTGAGCAGCCGGGAGTGACCGCCTACTATTGCCTGAAAAATCATTAAAATTATGAAACGATTTATCTTTTCGGGCGCAGTAGCTATCCTGCTGGCTTTAAGCGCTGCGGCACAGCAAGCAGATACGGCGCAGATGCTGGTGCATTACAAGTTTACCTGGCTGAGGGACACCACAAACCGGGCGAATCCCTATACTGAAAATATGGTATTATATGTCGGCAAAAGCGCGGGCGCTTATAAGAGTTACGATGGGATAGTATATAACGCGCAGTTTAAGAAAGCATTTGCCGAGGCGGCAGCCACCAGCCCGGATGGGCGCCCCAGGATAAGCAGAAGGGGGGTAGGTACACCTGTAGAATATTACCAGTTCCCGAATGAACAAAAATTATTCACGAAAGATGAGCTGATGTTCAACAAGTACCTGATCGAAGCCCCGATACCCGCGATCGACTGGAAGATCAGCGGCGATACGGCTACCTTTGGCGGCCTGCATTGCCAACAAGCTACCGGCCATTTTAAGGGCAGGGATTACGCGGTATGGTTTTGCCCCGATCTGCCGGTGCATACAGGCCCCTGGAAATTAAACGGCTTGCCCGGCGTGATAGTTGACGCCCATGATGCAAAAAACGAAGTGGTATTTAAGTTTGACGGGGTGGAGAAAGCAGTCCCTACGCCGCCTTACACCGGGCCTGCTGACGCGGATCTCCCCCCGATATTACGGGGTTTGAACGATGACCAGAATTTGATTGAACCGCCGGCAAAGGCTATCAAAGCCACACAAAAGGAATTTGATAAACTAAAGGAGAGCATGGAGAAAGACCCCGGTGCATTTGCACAAGCCGTTATGGCGGGCAATCGCGCCGACGGCGTCAAAATGGATAACATCATGGTTCCAAAGGGCCCTGCCCCTCGTGGCCCTGTGATCAATAACCCCATAGAATTACCGGAAAAGAAATGAAGCGGTTGATGAAGGTTGCAGGATTAGTGCTTTTGTGTGTTTTATTTGCGGCCTGGGGCTATGCCCAAACAGTAAAGGGAACGGTGAAAGATACCACCGCGAAGGCTGTGCCGTACGCCACCATTAGCCTGAAGAACAGCGCCGGCAATGCCATTGTAGCCTATACGGTTACTGATAGCAAGGGCAGCTTTGTATTGCAGGTACCTGCGAATGCCGATATAAACAAACTGAGGGTGGAGGCGCGCATCCTCGGTTACCAAACCGCGGTGAAAAGCATAGCAAGCTTTGATGCGCCCCTTGATTTTATCCTGGCTACGGCGTCGAACAAGTTGCAGGAAGTGGTAATTAAAAGCAGCCGGCCGGTATTACGTACGCATGGCGACACACTGAGTTACAAAGTGTCGGAGTTCGCTAATCCGCAGGACAGGACGATAGGCGAGGTGATCAAAAAGCTGCCGGGCATAACTGTCGCCGCTGACGGGACGATCAGTTACAACAACAAGCCCATCTCGGCTCTGTATATCGGTGGCGATAACCTGCTCGACGATAAATACAGCATTGCCACCAACAGCATCCCGCAGGTGGCAGTTAACCAGGTGCAGGTAATTCAAAATGACCAGCCCATCAAAGCATTGCGAAACAAGGTGATGAGCGATGATGTGGCGCTGAACCTGGACATTAAACCGGGCGCAAAGCTGCATTTGATGGGGGAGGAGAGTATCGGCGCCGGACTGCCGGGGAATTACGACGTGGATTTGAACGCCATGATGTTTAAGGATAGTTATAAGGCTATCAATTACCTGGCGGGCAACAATACCGGCTACGATGTGCAGCAGGACCTGCTATCACATAACTTAACCGACTACAACCAGCGGATAGACAATGCTTTACCCGCTACGGTACTTTCATTGGGCGCGGTAAGCACCCCGGCGCTCGATGAAAACAGGTATTTGTTCGACCAGTCGGGTGCCCTCAATGTAAACAACCTTGTTAATCTGAAAAACAATGTGCAGCTAAAGATCAATGCTTACTACGTGCACGACACGCAAAAGCAGGATTACAGCCAGCAAACCACCGTATTTTTGCCCGGTGATACGGTGAAATACAACGAGACGCAACACAACCGTTTAGTCCCCGATATTTTTCATGCCCAGTTTACGCTGAACATTAACCGGCCTCAATATTACCTGAACGATGCCTTGCTGATGGATCAAAAAAATATCACCAATTATTCGGGATTAAAAGCCGACAGCTCCTTAGTTAACCAGGTATTGAAGGATAATACACTAAACTTCTCGAACGAATTCAATTTGATCAGGGCGCTAAAGTCGAATAATATTATCCAGGCCTATTCTTATGTCAGCCACTCCGCCGAGCCGGAAAACCTGGTGATTGGCCCTGGGTATAATGCATCCATATTCAATAACAATGTTCCTTACGCGCTGCTGGCGCAAAATGTGAATATCCCCAGTTGGTACACCAACAATTATTTTGCTTTCAAACTCCCATCCGGCCTGTTCACGCAGAGCTACCGGACAGGCTTTAGCGTTCAATCGCAAACGCTTACGTCCCGTTTAAACGTAGTGCAAAATAATAACAGCGTCAACCTGGAGTCGGACAGCGCATTGAACCAAGTCAACTGGACAAAGAAAAAGCTGTATGCCGAAGCGGCTTACGACCTGCCCGGTAAGATACTCCAGGCAAATCTCACCCTGCCAATTACCCTCCAGCAAATCAATTATTCCGATAGCTCGTATGCGTTGAATAAGAGCCTTACGCGCTTGTATTTTAATCCGCAGTTCAGAATGAAATACCAGGTCAGTGCGGAAAATTACCTCAACTTTATCTACAGTTACCGCAATCAAATCGGTACTATAGAAAATGTTTACCCTGGCTACATCCTGACTGATTACCGCACACTTTATGCCAATAACGCCAGCCTCACCCAGCAACAAACCCAGCAGGCGGGCGGCGGTTTTAGCTACCGCAAGGCGCTTACCCTATTTTTTTGGAGCATCAATGCGCTTTATAACCGCACGGAAGCCAATAACATCGCATCAAGCCTGATCACCAATAATATACAGGAAGGCATTGTGCTGCCCTATGCCAACAGTACCGGGTCGTGGATACTAAAGGGCACCGTTAGCAAATATTCATTTGCGTTGCGCACCACCTTTAGCGGGGCCATAACCTGGCAAAATACCAGTTCGGTGCAGATACAGAATAATGCCCTGTTGCCGTTCAATACCACCTCCGAAACATTTAATGTGAACGCCGATACCAAAGTGACCGACGATGTAAATTTTAGCTATAAGGCCACATTAACGCAAACAGGCAGCCATTCGCCGGTGGAGGCGCCCGCTTTTCAAATCGACCAATTGCAACAGCAGGCATCGGTTAACTATGAACCCTTAGAAGCTCTTCAATTCAATCTTTCAGGCGAACATTATTTCACCTATCAACAGGGTAATCCCAATCTGAAGTATTTTTTTGCAGACGCCTCGGTAAAATACCGGATCAACAAATGGAAAACCGACTTGCAGCTAAGCGCAAACAACTTCCTGAACGTAAAAACGTATAACGCCCTTTACCTGTCGGCAAATACGCTGACAGCCAGTTCCTATACCCTGCCGGGAAGGATTATACTACTCAAAATGCTGTTTAATCTTTGATTTTGATATTCTCTATAACTAAAGTCTAAAAGTTTTACCACGGAGGAGGCGCGGAGGTCACAGAGTCTTAATAGTTTGTCCATTTTTTCTCTGTGTTCTGTGCATTCTTTGCGATCTCTGATGTTTACTTTAAAAAGTCATCCAGGTAACCTAATATCGTTTGCGTCTGCATCATCAGGCTGACATGCCCCTGCGAGGGAACAATGGCCAAATGCGATTTTGGCATTGGCCCCAAATCAGCAGATAGGCCACCTCCCAGTAATTGATATGTTTTCATCAGCTCGATTTTATCCAGGCCGTCATTGTCGCCCGAGATGAGCAATACCGGCGAAGTAATTTTCGCAATATTGCTGTCACCCATGTCGAAAGGCGTCCCGGCAAAAGTAATCATGTGTACCAGGAACTTTGTCCATTTTGTGGTGTCAGGCGCTACCGCGTCATATCCCGCTTGCAAAGGACTATGTGTAAAAAATTCAGGCTTGAAATTTTTGAATGCATTGGTTACTTCCGGCCGCCAACCACTACTTTTATAAGTAGAAGAAATGATCACCAATTTTTTTACCCGTTTAGGGCTTTGTATGGTCAACTGGTAAGCTACGGAACCACCCATGCTGTATCCTGCAACATCAGCACTGTCGACTTTTAAATAGTTCATTACGCCTTCCACATCACGTGCAAGGGTTGGAAAGTCCATTTTTCTATCCGAATACGGTGAGTGCCCATGTCCCTGCAGCTCAATGGCGATTACTTTTCTTGTTTTTGATAATTCCGGTATTAATTGCCCCCAGTTCATCTGGATAGTATAAAAGGCGCCATGGATCAAAACGAGCGGCCTGCCCTCGCCATATACTTCGTAATAAACTTTGATGCCATTAACCGGTACGTAGCCGCTGTCGGCAGGTTTACCCTGTTGTCCTTTAGTCTGAAGTACGGTAAAAAAAAGCATCGCTATTATTAATACCGATTTCGGGACATCAGATCCCATAAATACTCTTTTCATAAGACGTTATTTAAATTATTTTGATTTTATTGATAATACAAGCATCGAAGGGATTTCAGGATTTTTGTGTGTTGTTGTTCTATTTGGTTAATAATTGATCCAGGTAGTTCAGTGTCATGGTGAAACCTTCTTTAAAGCCCATTTTCAAAGCTTGTTCCAGCGAAGCAGGGGTTTCATGTTTTATAGAAATGCTTACGGTTGTAACGCCGTCTTCTTCGCTGAAATCCAGGTTCCATTCAGAGGCCGGCATGTCATTGTTAATATTTTCATCCTTATCGGCAAACAAAGAAATCTGTTTGAAATTTTCTATCGGTGAAATAGCGGTAAATTCCTGTACCGACCAGAACTCTTCTCCTCCCGGGCCGCACATTGCATAAACTCTTCTCCCGCCGGTTTCAAAGTTCATATACCGGGTTTTGGAAGTCCAGGGCTTTGGCGCCCACCATTGGTCAAGGATCTCTTGTTGTGTAAAGGCGTCCCAAACGGATGATTGGCCGGCATCAAATTCGCGTTTTACAAATACGGTGCTGGTTGATCTGTCAACGGTAAAGTCGAATAGCAAACTGGTTTTCATTGCTTATTTTTTTAATGGTTAATAATACTTCGTCTAACTGGCTAAAGCGGTAAGCAGGACGAGTATGGCCCTGCGGGTTGGATCGGCTATGGCCTGGTAAATATCGCGTCTCATTTCAATTTGCAACTCATGAGTTGCAAATGTATATGCAACCGATGAGTTGCGCAAATTTTTTTGAAAATATTTTTGGCGCTAAGGAATTTTAGGGCTGCGGTGGGAATTTTGGGAGCTTTGACGAGGTGGGCTTTGATAAGATTTGTCAATGGGGGATATAATCTCCGGGCATACATATCCGAAGTTTCAAAGCACGGACATGGGTGCGTGCATAGTTCATTACCTGTCGACGGGGCACGGGAACGACACCCCTATTGGCCCTTGCGCAGCTTTGTCACGCCTGAATGAGCGCTGCTTTATAAGGCAAAATTTGTATTTTTAAGCTATTGCTGATTAGCTTGTCGGTTACCTGTCGCTTTGCTACCTGTAAGCGGACCACCCCGATGAATCGGGGCGGTAGCGAAAATTGTTTGCGGAAGCGAGGGGGTGAAATTATTTTGGAATTATTTGATTAAGAAAATTAGATTTAAAATTAACGAAGATTGTTAAATTATTTTTTACCAACCTGCTCATCACTATAAAAGAATTAATGATACTAATAGAAAAGAGCATTGCGAGAACTTGCGCAAGTGCAAATCAAAACCGAAGCCATTTGATAAAACTATTCCCCCTGCTGGTTTTATTAGCGATACTGACTACCCATTCAAGCGGACAAACCCAACCGTACGGAATAATTGATACCGCCGACCTCAAAATGACCACTTGCGATTTTGAAAGGGACGCTAACGCTATGGTGCTTTTTGACTATGCCGTGGTTACCAATGAAAACTATACCATAAAAATGCAAAGGCATAAGCGAATAAAAATATTTAATAATAATGCCAAAGATGCAGCGAATATCCGGATTGAATTTGGGGGCTCAGCCGGCGATGAAAGGATAACTGACGTTGAAGCGGAGACCATCAATCTCAACAATAATACGATTGAGTACACCGGGGTTGATAAAAAACTGATCTACACAGAGCTTACCGATAAATATAGCAAGGCTATATTATTTACGTTTCCTAATGTTAAGCCAGGCTCGGTGCTGGAGTTTGTTTATAAATGGACCACAGATTATTTATATAACTACCCGGATTGGGTATTCCAATCTTCGATCCCCTGCCGGTACAGCGAATTTGATGCTACGTTTACAAATAACCCCCGATTTAGTTGTTATCGAAAAGTTTTGCAGCCATTATTCAAGGATAGCACCGTTAAATTAGACGAAAAAGCCGCGGAAAGACATATCTGGGCGCTTGCAAACGTGCCATCTTATAAAATAGAACCGTATACGGATTACCCCGAAGATTACCTGCAGCGGATTGTGATAACAAGGTACGCAAAGTATTTTACCTGGGCATTTTTGAGCGGCAGTATCCTGGCGGACGAAAACATTGGCGGACAGCTGGATAGAAACCTCGAAAACGAAGATAAAATTATTGCTAAAGCCAAAGCTTTAAAAACAACTGACGAAAGGCTCTCGTATATTTTTGACACGGTTAAAAACACCATGAAGTGGAACAAAGTGGATTATGACTTTGCAGTTGATGGCGTTAAAAAAGCCTGGGATAAAAAAACCGGCAATTCAACCGAAATAAACCTTATTTTATTCGACCTGCTTAAAAAGGCAAACGTAAACTGTTCTTTATTGGTCCTATGCACCCGGAATCACGGTAAGATCGACCCTCAATTTCCGGGTGTTTCCCATGTGAACAGGATGGTTGTTTATTACCCGGTCGATTCCGCGAGGTATTATGTTTTAGATGCTTCTAATCCCTATAACAATTACAACAGTATTCCGCCCGACCTTATCGACTTAAACGCATTGCTTATCGACCCGTCAACCAAAAACTTCAGCATTAAATTGATAAAAAATGAACCGGCAAGGGAAGTAACCATCATAAACGGCAGTATTGGCGCTGATGGAAGATTGCTGGGAAATACGCGCATCAGCTGCTCTGCCAACAACCGCGAAAAATACCTGCGGCAGTACAACGAACTGGGTGAAAAAAAATACATTGAGCAACTGGAGGATAAATTTGCAGGCTTAAAAATTACCGGTTTAAAGGTTGATAACCTTGCAATTGATACCTTACCTTTTGAGCAGACCTTTGAATTCCAATATAATTTGACGGCGCCTGATGGCAGCTATTTGTATTTTAACCCGAATTCGTTTTCGGTATTTGAGAAAAATCCTTTTTTAAGCGAGACACGCGTGTCAGCTATTGAATTAGGGAGGCTTAATACTTATTTAATAAACGGGCGTTATACAATCCCCCTTGGTTATAAAATTGATGCCTTACCAAAACAGGTAACAATGAGTATGCCCGACCATGCTATAACTTTCACGCGTTTTACTGCGCAGCAGGATGGAGTGATGGTAATAAATTTTACAATTAAGTATAACAGGTCATTGTTTTCGAAAGAGGAATATCCGAGTATACGCGATTTTTATAAGAAAATGTATGAATTGCTGAACGAACAAGTTGTTTTAAAAAAAGGCTGACAGTTTTTCACTCCGGGTGCTGGCTGGCAAAGGCCTCAGAAGCTTTGAACTTCGGACATCGGGCGCTGTGGTTAATTTGTCCGTAAAGTCAACGTGCCTCATTTCCCTCTATAACCACCATCAATAAAACATCCCGTTGTGAACCCGGTCACGCAATAGCTTCAATTGTTTAGCCCATTTCAATAGCTCGCTAAACTGAAACAGCCGCGCATTGATATTGATATAGGAATAGGATTCGGTCTGCCCTTTGTACCCGATGATCAGCCGATCAAAAAAGCCCCCCGCTCCGCGCATTTCCCTGGGTAAGTAATTCTTTTCGGTAGTGCCAATGAATAGCTGGTACAAGCCGGGTTCGTAGCCTATATCTCCGATCTCATCTATTCGCACCTCCACATCCGTGTTCCAGAGCGCCAGGTACAGCACGGTTAAAAACTCGCCGTTAATACAAACTATACAAGCGTAGCGGCAAAAAATGAAATAAAATATAAGCTCGAAAGCTACCGAGTAAATAATAAGGGCCGGAAAAACACAGCACAAAACGATCAGGACAGGCACAAAGCCAGCCAGCAACAAAAGGCATAAAGGCACTTTGGTTTTTAATAGGTAATTATTGGCAGGCTGCTCCATGGCTCAAATCGCAAAAGCTAACAATAATACAAATTGTTTTTTAAGTTTAATTTCCGGGTACGAAAACCCGCCAGGCATAAAGGCTGTAAATTACGCGCTGTTATTGTTTTTCGCGGATAAAAGGCGCTGAGAGAAAAGGACAGCGCGGCACCAGGGCTTGCATAGTTTATTACCCCTTATTATTACCCCTTAGGAGTCCTATGGACCTGTCGCCGGGGCACGAGGAGCAGCCGCTTTTGGCCTTTGCCTGGCATCCTCGCGCCTGAGGAGGTTGCCAGTCTTTTCCGCTGCCATCGCTGCAGGCAGGGCCCGGGAAGTGCACATCTGTGTGTTTTTTTTGCGGAATATTTGTTTTTTTAGAACCCGGAGCAGACGCTTAGCGTATCAATTATCTAAATATCAATTATTTACGTTTGCATTTCCAGAAAAAAGCCGTGTGTATTGCGTGTGAATTTTCTATAATTTCGTGTGAATGGTGTGTGAATTCCGTATGATCAGCGTGTGAATTCCGTGTGATTTTTTTTCGGCACCCCGGCGGCCGAGGGAATTTGTTGCCGGGTTAATGCGAGGTTAATGCTATGTTTTTTACGTGGTTATTGCTGATTCTTGATGGCTAATGCGGGGTTAATGCTAATTTTTTGCGTGGTTATTGTTGTTAATCAATCTTGACAAAACCGACGCAACATTAAAATTTAATTTTTTGCGCGCGAATAAAGCGATTCGGAATAATTATTCAATATGTCAAAGAACTATATATCAGCTATTTGCTGATAAAAACGGAAGCATTATAGCCCGATTTTTGCTTGTGATTTGATGGTGGCTGATGGTGGTTTCATTGTGGTTGCTTGTGATTTGATAGTGGTTGATGGTGATTTGCTTGTGGTTGATGGTGGCTGTTTTTTTGCTGATTATACTTTGCACCGTGTTTTTTTGCCGCCTCAAACCAACGATTTGATCCGTTTAGCTGGCATCGCACCAGCCCCAGGCATTTGCGAGGCGGCATTCACAAACACACAGCAGTAGCAGCAGTTGACCGAAACTTGTTAATTTTAATTTTGCAATCCCTACCAAAAATGCAATATCGTTTTGAAGAAAAAAAATCGAGTTTTCGTAAGGGTACAATAACTGTAACGAGACGGGACACTACGAGTTACGTCACGAAATTGTATTCAGGGTTTTTTGTGCTGTTTTTCAGAGGGTTAGGTTAGCAGCGATAATGAAATTTGATACAGGAAAATAGGGCCGTGTTTTTTATTTTATCTCCATGCGGTTTGGCTGATTTTTACCTGTGACCGGCGGGCAAGGAGAGGCAGGTTTTTGGGGGTGACACAGCGTCGACGTGGATAAGGGGCAGGGGAGATACCGTCAACGCCGGAGTTGGTAAAGTTTGTTTGGGAAAGGGGTGACATTCAAAATGAATGCTTTTGGCCTGGTTGATAGCTGGGCGGCGAGCCCGGCAATCATAAGGATGCTTGCACAAGGCACGAGGAGCAGCGGCTTTTGGCCTTTGCCCGACATCGCGCCTGAATGGGGGGAAGTCCGAAAGTCCGGAAGTCGAAAAGTCCGGAAGTCCGGAAGATGTGCAGATTGAAGATCACAGGCGTTCAGACGATTTGAAAGTGGTTTTTAGTGGACAGATTTGAGACTGTTTTGAGTTTCTACTCTCGCCACAATTTACGTGCGTGTAGACACTCGCAATTGTTTTTTCGGTTAGCGTGGACGCTTAACCGGGCGTGGCCGAAGCGATAAGGTGATTTGGTGCGCTGTAGATACAGACTACACGCATAGTCGTTCGAAGTCACAGACTTCGAACATCGGGGGGTTTAATCAGATGTATAAACTGAAACAGGAGATGACCGAGCGCGAATTGATAGCTTAATCTTAACGGCGCTCGGTCTTAGGACGCTGTTACCAATACCCACAGTTTTAGTTTATTATACGATCAAAGTTTGGTTTTTAAAAAAATTTATTGTTATTTGCTCGTTGCTAAATTTGATAAATTAGACTTAATAGCAAAAAACTAAATCTTACAACGAAAATGTCTTCTAACAGTGGCACGGAATACCCATATACGGCGCGGGAAATGGCTGAAATGTGTGGCGTGTATTATCTTTACGATGATGATAATTATCAACCTGGCGAAAGGCCGGTGATCGATATCTCTATTCATAAATATCATAAAGATGTCTTACTGGCATTAATCGTCAGTTGCTCTTTGATTGACAGAATGGATATTGTGTTCAACTTCAAAAGCAAAAACATTCGTGTCAATTTATTGGCCAGTTCGGGTGAAGAGAAATCTATCGCTGCGAGGGTAATGGATTTTATGCGGGTTCGGGCCAGAAAAGAAGGTTTCCAGCTTGTGACACTAACAGCATTTAGATCCGATAGACCACTTATTCTTCCAGAGTTCCCCCAAAAAAAATATCCTTGGACTGGCTATATTGCTTGGGGAAAAGTTGGTTTTTTGTTCCTGGAGGACAACGAAAAAGGAGCTTTTTTGGGGATGGTCAAAAACTTTGAAGATTATCATCTGAAGATGACCATGCTTCACCATTTACTTGCAACGCGAAAGGGGACAAACTATTGGGCGAAAAACGGATTTTATTGGGAGGGATTTTACGATTTCACAAACTCGACTTGCAATGAAATTCTTTCGGATTACTTGCAACTTAAGGGTCTAAAATATGCGTAAAAAAGAGCGGCATCTAAAATGTTAAATGCCGCTCTTTAGTTTTGTTGCCTTTTGAAACCGCCATCAGGTCGTTTACGAAGTCTTCTTTTTCAGATTCATCTAACGACTCATATTCGTCGATAAATGGCAAGTCGTCTTCGACTATATGATCCCGGTTTTTTCCAAAATTTATATACTGCATCAGTACGCCATACAAATAGCGCGCTTCTGCATCGCGAGTAACTTCGATGTCGGTATGTAAAAATACGTTATCCACATCGGTCCCCCTTTCGTGTTCTTTTACAGTATAATTCATTGCTGGATACACATTATTGTCTGATTTCAACGGTTTAGCAACAGAATTGTTTCCATTGATGGAGATTTTATTATTAGTTAAAACCTCGTTACCGCTGTCGTAATTACTTTTTAAACCTTCTTTTTCCCCCGCCGCCGGATTCTCATCAGTAAACCTTGAATAAACTAAACGAATTCTTTTTATATCACTTTTGGCGGGCTTGAAATAATTGCCGTTTGCTCTATTGTTTGACATAATCTTACGTGCTGGGGTTTAATTTGTAATTGTGTTTGATTATTTCTTCCAAATTTTGATTACGCCTTAACGGCAATCGCCCCCCGCCGAAAGGGATTGCAAATATACGCTTTTTAGTTTAACTATCAAATAGTTATGTGAAAATATTGCTACAAAGCTATTATTTAACGGAGAAACTTTTAAACCGCTTTTTTCCACAGCGTGTTAACTTCATAACTTTTTAAAATTTATTAAAAACCTTTCATTTCTTCAGGGTTAATTTATACTGATTTTAAATAAAGCGTGGGACGAATCTTTGATATCCATTGAGACATATTCAATACACTATGGGTATGTAACCGAAACAATAAGTCTCCAAATTAGACTGTCTTCTGTTGAATTTGTTGATTTTTTTTTGGGTTTGAAATGTCTGGAACTTACGCCAAATATTGGCTGGTTGAGAAAAACGGATGACCTCTGATTGATCGGAAATGTCGTTCCATTGTAAACGGTTTAGCGTTAGTGATTTATTTTTTAAAAATAATTGTTTTAAATTAAACGCCTGTTTAAAAATGAATGAATAAAATTGTTAGGTGTTGAAAAGTGAGAAAAAAGGCCATCGCTGATCGGCTAAATAAATACTAATTGTGAATAACGACAGACGCAGTTAGTATGAAAAAATATCCAACCGATTTAAGCGATAACCAGTGGCAATTTATAAAAAAGACCTTACAGTTAGGTGAGCGCAAGCGAAAACATAATTTACGGACTATTTGGAATGCTATCCATTACTTGATAAAAACAGGATGTCAATGGCGGATGCTTCCTTTAAACTTTGCCAAATGGCAATTAGTTTATTATTACTATAAGAAATGGTCTGATTTAGAACATTTTGACCTGTTGTTATCCAAACTCAGGGAGCATGTCAGGGTGAAAAAAGGACAAAACGCCGAGGCGAGTTTGGGGATACTGGATAGCCAAAGTGTAAGATGGGGTAACAACAAAGCTCTGAATAGCTACGATGGCAACAAGAAAGTAAAAGGAATCAAACGCCATGTCATAGTGGACAAAAATGGTTTTTTAGTTGCTGTAATGGTAACAGTAGCTCATATTCATGACAGTAAAGCAGTAATGTTACTGATGCGTGTATTGAGAGATATGCTATGCAGTATTAAAGTAATTGTAGCTGACGGCGGGTACCGGGGCGAGATCGCTGAACTGGTAAAAAAAGGCTTTGGTTACCTTATTCAGGTAGTTATGCGATCCGATGATAAGAAAACCGGTTTTAAACCAACCCACAAGAGATGGGTGGTCGAAAGATCATTTGCCTGGTTCGATAACGACAGAAGATTGTGCAGAAATTATGAATTCTTGCTTGAAACTTCTGAAAATATGGTCAAACTCGCCGCTATAAAATTATTATTGAATAAAATTTAAACAGGCTCTTAAAGCCATTTAATGGGAACATTTAATTGCTTGATAATTAATGACCAATTGCTGAGCGAAGTTTATAATTTAAGGGCGGTAATTGCACTTGAATTAATATCTAACTTAGTTGACCTTTTGATTTCGTTCTCAAAAAATAATTCAGCCTGCGTTCATAACAGCCGCAGATTTTGTTGTGATAGTAAGTGCCTGTAGTTTAACAGATTGTGAAGCTGTTAATAATATTAAAAAACATAAAGACCTTCTTCTTTAGGAAGAATGATTATAGATGAACTTGATAGATAATAATTATATTGAAACGGCTTGTAATGAATTAGATTACTATAATGGAGATTTAATCTCCTTAATGGATGATTTTACTGCTAATTTTTCGGAAAAAGGAGACTGGCTTAAGTTGTGTGAGTCCGTTAACGAAATAAATATACTTACAACAGAAAAGATTTTTTTTGTTCACAATGAGCCGATTATTGTTTTTGTTAAGGCGTATGCCACCGAAGATCTCCATCGCATATACAACCGGGTGTGGTGCATGGCCAGGCCACGGCTGCTGTTTTTAGAAACGCAAACAGGTTTATATATTCTTGATCTTGCCACCCAGCCATTAAAAAGCGATAATGATTTAATAGACAACTCTTTAGCTATTGTTAAAAATATCGTTGAAATAAAAACAACCCTGAATAATTTTCGACGGGAACTAATTGAATCGGGCGAAATATTTGATAACGATAGTTTTTCTAATTTAGAAGATCGCGCAGACCGTGCATTAATCAGGGATTTAAAAACTGTTAGAGAGAAACTTTATAATGCTGGATTATCCGGCCAAAATTTAAAATATGCCCATTCAATCATTGGTAAATCAATTTTTATAAGATATTTAGAGGACCGTGGCATACTGACATCTCAGTATTTTTATGAAATAGCCAAGTCTGAACCGGGATGGCAGCAAATTCTTAGTAATCAATCAGACGCACTGTACGTTGAACCTGAAATGGAAAAATTACTATATCCAAAAGTACTGACAAGCAAAAGTTTTACCAATAAACTTTTTAAACAAATAGCCGTTGACTTCAATGGTGATATTTTCCCTACAGATGACAAGGAAGAGGAAATTGTTAGCGATAACCACCTAAAGATTTTAAGTGATTTTCTTTTGGGTAATACACAAAATCAGTTGTTTTTTTGGGCATATCGATTTGACATCATACCTATTGAATTAATTAGTAATATTTACGAAGAATTTTACCACTATAATAATCGCGAACTTGAAGCTATTAAGGTAGGAAAAAAGCCAGACAATAAGGGTACTTATTATACCCCGGCACCTTTAGTTGAATTTCTACTACGTAGAACACTCACTGAAGAAATTTTAAACAAAAAACCCTTAGTGATGGACCCGGCATGCGGCTCGGGAATTTTTCTCGTAGAATCGTTTAGGCGGATAGTCCGGTATCGCTCTTTTAAGAAGAAAAATAAGACCGTTGGATATA
>Ga0206808_1086_pt1 | contig 24174 bp, 14 predicted proteins | sample Alteio_BWOrgCont_58_FD_152899 | JGI IMG/M metagenome (GOLD analysis project Ga0206808, IMG submission 152899) | Enriched cells from forest soil in Barre Woods Harvard Forest LTER site, Petersham, Massachusetts, United States -... | ecosystem: Environmental > Terrestrial > Soil > Temperate forest >...
GGTGATTTTGGTTGCCCTGGTTAATAACCGCATCGTATCGTCTAAATCCAAAGCCGTAGAAAAAACTGACCTGATCGCGGGTAAGATTGCCGGCACATTAAGCCATTTCGCATCGGCATTCGCCATTATCGAATCCGAAAGCTGGCAATCCGATTACCTGAACAAACTGCATGCGGCTATAAAAAAGAATGAAGGTGTTAGTGTGTCGGCCAAAATACTACAGCTTTCCCAACTGATCAACAAGCTCAATTACCGGTTGAATTTGGTGACCGGGGCGATTATGAATGCTTTGTTTTTATGGAGTATAAAACAGGTTTTGGCCATCGAAGACTGGAAAAAAACCAATAACGACAATTTCGATATTGCATTTGAAGTGCTGGCCGAATTTGAAGCCCTGATAAGCCTTTCTGCGTTAGCGATCAATTACCCGGACTGGTGCTTTCCGCAGGTAACTAATGACGAGACTTATACACTTACCGCAAAAGGACTTGCCCATCCGCTTATCGATCCGCGAAAGCGGGTTGAAAACGATTTCGGGCTGGACAATACTTACCATATCGATATAATCACCGGCTCGAACATGGCCGGCAAAAGCACCTTTTTGCGAACCGCAGGCATCAACACGGTACTGGCGCTTTGCGGGGCGCCGGTGTGCGCAACTGAAATGCGCGTTTCAGTAATGACGGTGATCAGCTATATGCGTATCAAAGATTCGCTAAATGAAAGTACTTCGACCTTTAAGGCCGAGATTGACCGGCTGCAAATGCTGCTGAGGGCCGTCGAGGGCGATAAAAAGATCTATTTTTTGATAGATGAAATGCTAAGGGGGACTAATTCGGTAGATAAATATCTTGGTTCCAAGGCTGTTATCGAAAAGCTGATCAGCAAAAAAGCGGTAGGCATGGTGGCCACGCACGACCTGCAGATAGCTAAATTGGAAGAGGATTATCCGGATTATATCCGCAACTTCTATTTCGATATCCGGGTAAAGAACGGCGAAATGGAGTTTGATTACAAGATCAAGCCGGGTGAATGCAAAACGTTCAACGCATCGATATTGCTCAAGCAAATCGGGATTGATGCTGTTTAGTGTTAAGTCAACCATTAATGACGGGTTAGTCTAAAGTCTTGAGTCTAAAACCGGAAGAGCACAGATCCTGACAGCTATCGGATGCCTTAGAGCTTACTACCAGGTACGGTTTATTTGACGCTGACCGAAGGGGATAAAATATAAAACGGGGCGATTTATATAACCGCCCCGTTTTTTGGGAGATATCTGATCAGGCAATTAACGGTTGCCGCTGCCTGTGCCGCCCGCGCCGCCGCCAACACCCTGGTCGCCTTGCTTTTCTTCGTCGGTATCGCTCTTCTTTTGCGTCGGGTTGCTGAATGTAAGCTTGCCAAAGCTATAGCTGAAGGTTATGCCGACCGAACGGAATGGAAAGGCAAATGTACTGCTCTGTACAAATCCGGGGCTGGATGTGTAGGAGTCAAAGTACTTGTACTTGCTGAACGGCTCGATCGTATTTAAGCCGATGGAACCTTTCTTTTTCAGGATCTGTTTTCTGATGCCAAAACCAAGGATGCTGAACGATGGGCTCGAACCCTGTAAGGTATAACGGGGTGAGTTTTCAACCGCGAAAAGCTCCATGATCAATCCGCTGTTAAAGTTGAGCGATGCAGCGCCGAATATGTTGTACTGAACCTTTATCGACGTATTCGTAAAGTCAGCAGCATATGCTGCATAAGGCGTGGGATCGTAGGTGTAAACGTTAATGTTTGTTCGCAGCGTAAGTATCTTGATCGGGTTTACCGATGTAAAGAAGTTAAATCCGAATGAATTATTCTCATCAGCGTTGTGGGATTCCGTGAGCGTTCCAGCCAGGCTGTCGACCCTGATAGGTTGTGCTATACTTTCGATAACGCCTGTGATATGCCGGTAGTAGATGGATGCGTTTACCAGCGACGATTTGATGAAGGTATTGTAATTCAATTCAATCGTTTGCGAAACTTCAGGCGATAACTGGGGGTTACCCTCGGTTTGCCCCAATATATTTGTTTTAATCACGTAGGGATCAAGTAATTGGTAGCTTGGCCTGGTGATGCGCTTGCTGTAGCTTAACTTTAATGTTTGTGTAGAAGTTAACTGTTTTTGAATAGTTAAACTTGGAATATAGATCTGGTAATCGCTGCTAAATGGCATCAGGTCAGTTTCACCCGCGCTCGATGGGTTACCCTGGATGTACGTATTCTCAAACCTGCCGCCTGCCAGAATTGACCAGCTTTTTGGCAGCGTAAACGTTAAAACCGTGTAAGCAGCAGTTACGTCCTGGTTGTAGCCATATGTGCTGGAACTATCCGGAGCGTAAACAAATTGACTGCCTGTATATTCCGACACGGCCGAATTTGCATAAAGCCGCCTGATGACCTCTTTGCCGCCGGCTTCCACCTTCAGCAGCTTATTAACCGGCAGGGTATAGTCGGCCTGCAGGGTGTATTCATTGTTGGTTCCGTTAATGAAATCCTGGTTATTAGGCAACTCTGCAGTAAAATAGTCGGTAAAATCCGTATTTACGCCGGCATGTGTCCATTCGCCCGATAGCACAATGTTTTCACCATCTTTTTTGAATTTGTGGGTATAGTCCAGTGACCAGTCAAACCCCGTCAATGAATTGTGGTTAAGAGAATTGGAAGTATATTGTGTTTGGTAACTTGTATCCGGCGTAACTGTGCTCGAGTTAAAGTTATTTGTGGCGTTTGTGGTGAACTGGAACCTGTTAAACCGGAACGTCGATGTAATATCATTATACGCATTGAAGCTATAGGAAGCAGTCGCCGAACTGATAGTAGCATAACGTTTTACAATGCTTGTTCCATCGGATGACTGCGTTGTGGTGCCTGTCGGGCCGGTAAATTGCTGATTAAAAGTGCTGAGCGATGTTTGCGGCCAGGTAAGGTTACCGCCGGCGTTGATGGACAAGCTAAACCTGTTCTTATTATAGCTCAGGTTTAAGTTGCCGTTGTTTTGGCGTGTGCCGAAACCGCCGCTCACGGAGCCGCTGATACCCGAGATATTTGATGCCTTGGTGATGATATTGATAATGCCTGCAGAGCCTTCCGCATCGTATTTTGCTGATGGGGAGGTGATCACTTCGATGGTTTTGATCTGGTCGGCCGGGATGGTTTTCAATACGTCCGATAAGCTTGCTGCCGTTGCGCCGGATGGTTTGCCATTGATCAATACTTTAACGTTCTGGTCGCCGCGGATGGCTACGTTGCCTTGCAGGTCGACGGATACCATCGGTACCTTTTGCAGCACGTCGCTGGCGCTGCCGCCTTGTGCGGTAAGGTCTTTTTCGGCATTGTAAACTATCTTGTCAATATGGTTTTCAATCAGTGCCTTCTGACCGGTAATGTTAACTTCCTTTAAGGTTTTTGCTCCGGGGGAAACGCTGATTGAGCCGACATTTTTGTCGGGCTTTGCATTCGTGGTGACAATAGGGCCTACGGTTTTGTTGGGATACCCAATGAAGGTGATCACCAGGTTGTAGTTTCCCGGGTGCACATTGTCGATCTTAAAGTTTCCTTTTGGGTCGGTTATGGAACCGCTTAGAGGACTTTTGCCACCTACTCGGTACAAGCCGACCGAAGCATAGTCCAAAGGTTGTTTGGTAACAGAATCGATCAGTGTGCCGGAGATTTTGCCGACGATGGTTGAACCACCCACGCCGAACTGTGCTTTAGCCGTTATAAAAGAAAAGATAATTGCAAAAAGTATATAAAAACGTTTCATTTGTCGTGATTTTCTTAATAAGAGCCGAAAATACTTGAAATGTTACACGCTTATGGGCATTATATTGTCATAAACATGTAATTGTCATAAATTCGTTACCAGGCGGTAAAAACAATCTTCGCACTTTTTTATATCACGATATTAACGATCCTGTTTTGATTTCGGAAGTCGGTTCCGATAGCTATCGGGATTCGATTTCGGATTTATTATCAAACGACGATATTGACTATCCTTCCCCTTACCACGATAACTTTCCTTTCGGGCTTGTTGTCAAGGTATTTTTGCACAGCCGGATTGGCGAGCACAAACGCTTTAATATCTTCTTCCTCCAGGCTAAGTGATATATTCAGGTTCATCCTCGTCTTCCCGTTTACAGAAATGGGGTAGGCATATTCGTCTTCCACCAAATATGCCGGGTTGAAAACAGGGTATGGCTGGTAGGACAGGGTGCCGGCTTCATTTCCCAACACGGTCCATAATTCTTCACAGATGTGCGGGGCATAAGGCGACAGCACGACCACCAGATCCTGCAGGATAGCTTTCTTATTACATTTAAGGTCAGTAAGCTCATTCACGGCGATCATAAAGCTGGATACCGAGGTATTGAACGAAAAACGCTCCACGTCTTCTTCAACCTTGCGGATAATTTTGTGGAGTGCCTTTAGTTCCGCTTTAGACGGCGCATCGGCCGAAACATTGAAATTGAGTTTTTCGTCGTGAAATAATTTCCAAAATTTCCTTAAAAACTTAAATACGCCTTCAATGCCGTTGGTATTCCAGGGCTTGCTTTGTTCCAGCGGGCCTAAAAACATCTCGTACATCCGCAGCGTATCGGCGCCATAGCGGCTGGCGATGTCGTCGGGGTTTACAACGTTGTAATACCGTTTTGACATCTTTTCAATTTCAAACCCGCACACGTATTTCCCGTTTTCTAAAATGAACTCCGCATTTTCAAACTCCGGGCGCCAGGCCTTAAACTTTTTAATATCCAGCACATCGTTTTCGACAATATTTACGTCGACGTGCAAGGGAGAGGTATGGTACTTGTTCCTAAGGCCGAACGATACAAAAGTATTGGTGCCGCGACCCAGTTCATCAATCAGCCTGTAAACCAAATTTGAACGGCCCTGGATCATTCCCTGGTTGATGAGCTTTTTGAAAGGTTCTTCTTCCGGGGCCAGATCCATATCCCTTAAAAACTTGTTCCAAAACCGGCTGTACAGCAAATGGCCGGTGGCGTGTTCGCTGCCGCCTATATATAGGTCCACATCTTTCCAGTAATCAATGGCTTCCTTCGACGCAAATTTCCTGTCGTTGTGGGCGTCCATGTACCGGTACCAATACCAGCTGCTGCCGGCCCAGCCGGGCATGGTGCTTAATTCGTAATCATAAAGCTCGCCCGGTTCCAAAGCCGGTTTATATTTCCAATCCTTTGCCCTGGCTAATGGTGGCTCGCCGCTTTCTGTGGGCAGGTATTTATCAACCTCCGGCAGGATCAGCGGCAATTCCGACTCCGCTAATAGATAGGGTAGTCCGTCTTTAAAATAAACGGGTACAGGTTCGCCCCAATACCGTTGCCGGCCGAAGATAGCATCCCGCATACGGTAATTAACTTTTGCTTTGCCCGCGCCTGTTTCTTCAAGCCGTGCTATAAGGGTTGCGGTTGCCTCCTTGTACGTCATACCGTTGATAAAGCCTGAGTTAATATAACGGCCATCTTTGGTCGGATCGGCCTGTTCGTCAATTTTCTGAATGTCGATGATCGGAATTATGGGCAGCTTATATTGTTTGGCAAAAAGATAGTCGCGCTGATCGCCGGAAGGTACGGCCATCACCGCCCCGGTACCATAGCCTGCCAATACGTAGTCGGCTATCCATATTTCTATCTTTTCGCCATTTACCGGGTTAATGGCATAGCTGCCGGTAAACGCTCCGGAAACCACTTTGGCCTCGGCCATGCGTTCCAGCTCGGATTTCTTTTGTGTTTGGCTGATGTATTTTTCAACCGTCTTTTTTTGCTCAGCGGTGGTAAGCGCCGATACCAGTTCATGCTCCGGCGCCAGCACCAGGAAAGTGGCCCCAAATATGGTATCGACCCTCGTGGTAAAAACCTCGATCAGCTCGTCCATCCCTTTTGCAGCCAACGCCGCTTTGGCCGGTTCGGCGATCTGGAATTTAACGCTTGCGCCAACGCTCTTCCCTATCCAGTTGCGCTGCATTTCTTTCAGCGGCTCGGGCCAGTCGATGGTGTCGAGGCCGGTCAGCAGGCGGTCGGCATAGGCGGTGATGCGCATGCTCCATTGCATCATCTTCTTTTGCTCCACCGGGAAACCGCCGCGTTCGCTGAATCCGTCTTTCACCTCGTCGTTTGCCAGCACAGTACCCAATGCCGGGCACCAGTTAACCGTGCTTTCGCGCAGGTACGTGAGGCGGTATTTTAACAGTTCGGTTTGCCGCTGCTCAAAACTCAATGCCTGCCATTCGCCGGCAGTAAAGCTTAACACATCGTCGTCACAATCAGCGTTGATGCCCGCGGAGCCGTTTTTTTCAAAATGTTCGGCCAACTCGTTAATCGTCCTTGCTTTATTGGCGGCTTTATCATACCAGGAGTTAAATAGCTGCATGAATATCCACTGCGTCCATTTATAATAGTCGGGCGAGCTGGTGCGCACTTCGCGGCTCCAGTCGAAGGAAAAACCCAGCAGGTCGAGCTGGCGCCTGTAAGTGGCAATATTGGTGTCAGTGGTCAATGCCGGCGGCTGCCCGGTTTGAATGGCGTATTGCTCGGCAGGCAGCCCGAAGCTATCGTAGCCCATGGGATGCAAAACGTTGAAGCCCTTCAGCCTTTTATAACGCGCGAAAATATCAGAGGCGATATAGCCAAGCGGATGGCCCACATGCAATCCCGCACCCGATGGGTAGGGGAACATATCGAGTACGTAATATTTTGGTTTGGTTGACTTATCCTCCGCCTTAAACGTTTGATGATCGGCCCAAAACTTTTGCCACTTTTGCTCTATATCCTTAAACTGATAGTCCATTATAATGAGATCCCCCGTAAGCCCGCGAAATTAAGAAAAATGTTGAGAAGATGTGCGGATGTGGTTAGATGTGCAGATGTGCGAATGTCGGATGCAAGGAGATGCGAGACATGAGAAGAAGGTTCATGGCTCATGGCCGGAGCGCGTCAATTACCGCCAATGCCTTTGTTAACTTAGTAACATTGCCTGATGGATTAGTACGTTCTCAGTCCAACCGTACTTTCTGGTCATCCGGAGATAAAATTCCTAATCAGGCGCGAGTCTGACGCCAGGGCCTAAAGCGCAAAGGCGACTCGTGCCCCGCTGACAGGTAACGAACTGTGCAAGCCGCGTTGACAGGTAATAAACTGTGCAATTCCTCCCAACTAAATCCCTCCGGCTATGAACTATGAACTATGACCCCTCTCACATCTGCACATCCGCATATTTGCACATCTGCACATCAAGTGTTCATCTCTCCTTCAGCAAAATCACGCTTTCCTCCATAAACTGCTCCCACACCGCATCCGGCTGCCAAACGTTCTCGATAAACGCACGCATTTGCGTTTCGTCGAATTCTCCTTTTGAAAAAAGATACAAACCGGTAAATGCCGACGCCCGGTAGTTTGCCGCGCAATGCACCAACGTTTTTTCGCTGCGATGCCGGTCCATCAATTCAACAAATCCAAGCAGCTGGCTGGTTTGCGGATCGTCGAACAAAACGGGGATGTGATAGTAGGCTAACCCGAGGTTTTTTACCGAGGATGCTTCGTCGTCGAGGGAGTATTTTGTATCCGTAAGCCCGAGGTTGAAGATCACTTTGAAACCTTCATCCGCGATGGATGCCAGTTGAGATTCGCGGGGCTGTCCCGAGCAAGCCAGCATTGCTGAAATAGTTTGAAAGTTGTATACGGTGCTCATGCGATAAATTTAGCATTTACAAGTAAAAAACAAGGGCGGGAATTGATAAAAAGCAAGCCATTCCTCCGCCGATATGCGATTCTATTTATGCCCAACCAACCGGATGTGTATTCGGAACACCAAGCCCCGAAACTTACTTTTTAAGAAATTTTAATGCGAGGGAAACGCCTCGTTTCGCAATAGTTAATTACGGTAATTATTAGTAATTAATAAAGTTTTTTTTGAAATAATTTAAAAAGGCGGTTTATAGTCAGTATATTTAGGACGATAAATTATTGAACAACACTAAAACTTTTTATTTATGAAACTTTCTACAAAAAGCGCGATTATTGTATTGGCGGGGATGGCTATAAGTTATTCAGCATGTAAAAAGGACAGCTCGCCTGCAAAAGCAACAACACCGTCAACCACGGTAGGTTATGATGCGGTGAGTAGCGCCGTTGCTTCAAATTTTGCATCTGCACTGTCCGGTTCTTTGGGCGGAGCAAGCATTAACGATGGTTTAACACCGAAAGCCCAGGAGCTTTACCCTCCCGGCGCCGACAAGTTATGCGGATTTGTGGCCGACTCAAATATCAACTACACAACAAACGTTGGCGGCATTAAATCTACCGTAGTCGGTCAAAGTAAATTTTTCTTCGACTGCATAGGCGGAGAACCCGTAGGTTATACCCTGGTTGATGCATTGGTAACCCAGGGAACAGGTCCTGGCTATTCATTCACTTACGATATTGCACAGGGCTACCAAATAACGAGCGAAAATTCAACCGCTACCTTGCTTAAGGTTATCGGAACCTTGCAGGCTTACAAAGACGTGGTTTACAGCGATAGGAAAATCGCACCAACATCAGAGCATGACGCGTTCGTGATAACAGATGCTGTTGTTGACATAAGTTCTAAAGGAACCTATAGCATTAACGCCGGAACGGCAACTTTTACCACAAAAGGAAGCAATGCCCAGGGATCATGGAATTATATCGGAACCATGGTATTTATCGGCAATGACATAGGTAAACTTACCTTCTACGGCCATGTTTATTATGTTAACCTGGCTACCGGGAAAATTACAACCATTTAAAACAGATATTTATTTAAAACAATATTTAAGCCGCCCCCCGATTCCCGGAGGCGGCTTAGTTTTTTTTATGAATTTCTAAAAATTCGTATTAGATTTATCAGGGAAATTATTAATCATATTGGGGATAAATAAATTAAAATCTTGTCATGAAATCAAAACTTAAAATCCTGGTTGTTTTGTTGGCAGGCGCGGCACTTGCCTGGTCCGGATGTAAAAAATCATCCTCCAAGCCCGCTGATCCGCAGCTAACACCAAGTCAGGTGGCGAGCCAGGCAGCACTAACCATCAGCGAGAGCCTGTCTGGCGGCCTGGGAGCCTTTGATGTGTCAGCCGGCCTCAGCGCGCCGTCAACGCTGGCAGTGCACCAGGGCGGTAAAGTGGTCAACGACTTGTCCAACCCGGAATGCGGCACCGTCGTTGATACCACGCTGACAGCTAACGTAACTTCGGGCGATACCTCGATCACGTTTAACGGAACCCTGAAATTCAGTTTCGCCTGTACCAACGGTGTTTTGAGCGGTTATACAACCAACGACAATGTAGTTATCGGATTTTCGGCGGGATCGACCAAGTTTTCGTACAGTGTGGGTGAAAATTTCACCGCGGCAGCGGTTACACCGGGAAGCTCAACCTCAAATATCTCCCTGAACGGTTCATTGAATTCCAATGGCAGTTACCAAAGCGGGAGTTCGGGAAGCGGCACCGTGATATTTGATTATGCGCTAAAGTCGATCATTATGGCAGGGGATGGCAGTGGCACATTGCTCAGCGGATCGGCCACCTTTAATACATCCGGCACCGGTCCGAGAGGCGGCTGGAACTACTCAGGCACGATCGTTTTCCAGGGAAATGGCTCTGCAGCGGTTACCATCAACGGCACAACCTATACGGTAAACCTGGCGACCGGGGCCACCAGCTAACGCCCTGCTATACCGGGCAAAAAAAGCTCTTTCCGCATACCGGGGAGAGCTTTTTTACTTTAAACAGGCGAGTGTAATAGTTTATCCCTATTTTTAACACCTACGGTATTGCATGAAAAAACTATTAACCAATCTCAACTTCCAGGTAATTGCCGGCATATTGCTGGGTATTGCGGTGGGCTTCACATTTAAGTCATTCGGTCCCGCTGCGAAGATCATCAGCCAAACATTTATCAGCCTGATCACCATGCTGATCGGGCCCATTATCTTTTTTACCATCGTGCTGGGCATAGCCGGCATGAACGATATGAAGAAAGTGGGCAGGGTAGGGGGAAAGGCGCTGCTTTATTTCGAGATCATGTCGACGCTGGCGCTGGTGATCGGGGTTATTGTTGCTAACGTTTTGAAGCCCGGCAGTAATTTTGCAGGGCATGCCGCGGCGGATACTACAAAACTTGCAGCTTTCCAAAAGGCAGCCGCCGATATGCACTGGATCGATTTTTTAACACACATTGTCCCGGTCAACGTTTTTGACGCGTTTGCTAAAAATGATATTTTACAAATCCTGTTTTTCGCGATCCTATTTGGCTTTGGGCTTAGCTTTATGGGCGAGGAAGGCCAACCGGTGATCAGCCTGTTCGATAAGCTTTCGAAGGTATTCTTTAACATCATGCGCATGGTGATGCGGCTGGCCCCAATCGGCGCTTTCGGTGGCATGGCCTGGACCATCAGCACCTATGGCATTGACACACTTAAACCCCTGGCGCTGCTGATGGGATCGGTCTACCTTACGTCGATCTTTTTCATTTTCGGGGTGCTGGGCCTGGTTTGCTACCTGTATAAATTCAGCCTGTGGAAATACCTCGGATTTATTAAGGAAGAGATTTTGGTGGTTTGGGGTACCTCCTCGTCTGAATCCGTTCTGCCGGCGATGATGGACAAGATGGAAAAATTCGGCTGCTCCAAATCAGTGGTGGGCTTGGTCATCCCGGCGGGATATTCCTTTAACCTCGATGGCACTACCATTTACCTGTCCATGTCGGTTATCTTCCTGGCCCAGGTGTTCCATATCCCTTTAACGCTACTGCAGCAATTGACCATTATCGGCATCCTGATGATCACCAGCAAAGGCGCGGCAGGTGTAACAGGCAGCGGGTTTATTATTTTGGCCTCAACGCTCGCTGCGATCAAGATCATCCCGGCGGAAGGCGTGGCTATCCTGCTGGGGGTGGACCGGTTTATGTCGGAAGCGAGAGCGATCACAAATATGATCGGGAACGGGGTGGCGACGATCGTGATTGCGAAGAGTGAAGGGGAGTTCGCCAGCCCCCCGGCCCCCTGAAGGGGGAGTGAAAATCGATCCTGATTAAAATTTGGTCTATATGAAACGATTTTATTTTCTATTCGTCGCGGCATTTGTTATCGCAAGCCAGGTAAGAGCTCAAAACATTTTTTATTTCCCATTCAATCCTAAGGACACATCGAATCTCACACAATTTGAGATAAAATGGTATTCTGGGCAACTTAGTGCAATGAAGGAATCAGTATTATTTAATGACAAGTCTCGAAATGAAATTTATCGATTTACCTGGTTACGGACATTTCATCATCCGGTAGCGATAAGGATCGAAAAATATAATCATTCGTATGTTTTGTACTGGAAAATGTGTGACGGTGCCGGCGGTTACGCGCCTGGCAAATTAATCGTTGACAAACACAAAACGATCACTGAAGCAAACTGGAATGAATTTGCAAGTAGATTGCAAAATTTAGATTTTTGGCGGCTAAGTACAAAAGAACGCGTTTTCGGCGACGATGGGGCAGAATGGATATTGGAGGGTAAATTATTCGACAACTATCATGTTGTTACACGGTGGACACCCAATGCTTCGACTGGCTATTATAAATTATGTGATTTTTTAATCGGGCTGACAGGTTTGAAGATTCCGGCACACCAGAAGTATTGAAGAATCGAGCTTGAACTAAATAGTTTTTGACCGTCTGGAGGATTCCTGAGCAATTGGGTAGCCCCGACGGGGCAATTTTGCTTTTTTTGTTTTTCTACAAACGGGTTGCCCCTATGGGGAATAAGAGAACGCTCACAATGGAAGCGTTGGCGGTAGTTGACGCGCTCCGGTGACTCATCCGGCATTGCTTCGCTCGCCTGCCCTCTCTATCGCGGGGCGATAAAGAGGGCGAAAAGGGATGGTTTCTCATAAGTAAACGACATTGAATTGTAAAAGATCATTTACGCACCCGCACCACTCACTACTCACACTTCACTTCACTAATGTTGCTGCCACTGCCACTGCTACTGCCACTGCCCTCCGCATCCCCCTATTGTAAAAATATTCCCTCCTTCCCCATCAGGGGGGTGATTTTTTTATAGCTTTGCGCTACTAAATTAAAAGCACCATGAGTGTACTCGTTAATAAAGATTCCAAAGTTATCGTACAGGGTTTTACAGGTAATGAAGGCACTTACCATGCCTCGCAGATGATTGAATATGGTACGCAGTTGGTTGGCGGCGTAACGCCCGGCAAAGGTGGCCAAACACACCTGGACAGGCCGGTATTTAACACCGTCGCCGATGCCGTTAGCGCAACCGGCGCCGATGTTTCCATCATATTTGTTCCCCCTCCGTTTGCAGCCGATGCCATTATGGAAGCTGCCGAAGCGGGAATCAAAGTAATCGTATGTATCACCGAAGGTATCCCCACCAAGGATATGATCATGGTGAAAGAATACCTCACCGACAAGGATACCCGCCTGATCGGGCCGAATTGCCCGGGCATCATCACGGCTGACGAAAGCAAGATCGGCATTATGCCGGGCTTTATTTTCAGAAAAGGCCATGTAGGCGTAGTTTCCAAATCGGGAACTTTAACCTACGAAGCGGTTGACCAGGTGGTGAAAGCCGGCTTGGGTATAACCACAGCTATCGGAATCGGCGGCGACCCGATCATCGGCACCCCAACCAAGGTTGCGGTTGAGCTGCTGATGAATGATCCTGACACGCATGGCATCATTATGATCGGCGAGATCGGCGGCGGCATGGAAGCGGAAGCAGCCCGCTGGATAAAAGCAAACGGCACCAAACCTGTTGTAGGTTTCATCGCCGGCCAGACAGCCCCTCCGGGACGCCGCATGGGCCATGCAGGCGCCATTGTCGGCGGAGCTGACGATACCGCAGCAGCCAAAATGAAAATCATGCGCGAATGCGGCATCCGCGTGGTGGAATCGCCTGCAGAGATTGGCGCTGCGATGGCAGAGGAACTGGCAAAATTAAAATAGCTGAAAGCGGAAAGTCCAAAGCTGAAAGCCAGAAGAAAGCGTAAAGCAGAGAGACTAAAGCTGAAAGCCTAAATTTGGATAAATGAAAATCCCGGTTACAAATAGCCGGGATTTTTTTATTTTTAGGGTGACGATGATAATCGACGGATCATACATAAGTTGCCCGAAATGTGGCTGGGAACCTGACGAAAACTGTCAGTGGGTTTGCGATGTGTGCAACACAAAATGGAATACCTTCGAAACACATGGTAAATGCCCTGGCTGTAACAAAGTATTTGAAGATACCGGCTGTAGCCGAAGCAAAGGCGGTTGTGGTGAAATGAGCCTGAACGCTGAATGGTATGAGCCCATTGAAACTGCTTTGCCGAAGGAAAAAGAAAAATTCGCTTGGTTTTGGCAAAGAAGAAATGAACCACCGATCACCGATGCCGACAGGCACTGCGTAGAGGAAAATTTATTGTGGCTTGCCGAACTGTTCACGCCGGAAGTATCACGTTCTTTAGTAACTGTTACGCCTGATAAACAGTACTTCGATCGCAATTTTACCGGGACAGAAGAGGACGCTGACTATATACTTCAGCAGGCGGCATCGATCATGGGCATCAAACCATGGGAAATCCAGTTGAGGTATTTTTCGGATCAGCCTACCCGGTTTGGTGAAGGCATAACCGCAACTCCGTCAGAAAAATTGAAGGGAGGTTGGTCGGGCAAAAGCAGTGATCTGCACGACAAAGGTTTCGGCAACAAAGAAATCTGGATAGAAATGGGCCAATTGCACGATCCGTTAAGTCTTATAGCTTCTATTTCAGTGGAACTTGCGAAATACAAATTGACTAGCGAATACAATATCGAGGATGACGTCAACTTATTAGCTGATCTAACTTCATTGTTTTTTGGTTTCGGGATATTTCGGGCCAACTCCTATTTCAAATTCGCTCAATGGCATGGCAATACCCACCATGGGTGGCAAATGCAGAAACGAGGCGGTCTGCCCGAACCTATAATTGCGTATGTGATGGCCTGGCTTGCTTACTACCGGAACGAAGATGTGGCCTGGAAGCATTACCTGAACCGCACCGTCCGGAAGTATTTTGAGCGGAGTTTTGACTACATTGAAAAGAATGCCGACAGTATGAAATGGTCATTGTAGACCGCGTCAACCTATTGTAAACATCCTTTCTCAAAACATAAACTAAGCCGAAATTGTCGTATATTGTATAAGTCCGAAAGGTCGGAAAGAGAGCCGAGCCCGCAGGACGAAGCTATCGGTGAAACTAAGCGCAGCGACTCATGCACGCCGCTGAAAAAAAACAATACGTGAATAATCAAAAAATAATCGGTGAAACTAAGCGCAGCGACTCATGAACGCCGCTGAAAAAAAACAACCAGTGAATAATCCCAGAAAATAAAAAAATGGAATACAATCAATTAACACCTGATGAAGAAAGGGTGATCCTATACAAGGGTACGGAGCGGCCGTTTACCGGCTCGCTGTTAAACAATAAAGCTCAGGGTTTATACGTGTGCAAACGCTGCGACACGCCGCTTTACACCTCCGAATCAAAATTTGAGTCGCACTGCGGCTGGCCAAGCTTTGATGATGAAATACCGGGCGCCGTGAAACGGGTTCCGGATGCTGACGGACGCCGTGTGGAAATTGTTTGCGCAAATTGTGGCGCGCATTTAGGCCATGTGTTTGAAGGCGAGTACCTTACACCAAAGAATGTACGGCATTGTGTAAACTCCGTTTCGATGAAATTTGTGCCTGTAGCGTAAAAAAAGTCGTTGTTCCAGATGTGGGAAAAAATTCTAAAAACGCCCTCAAAAAACACATCTTCATTTTTTTTTAACATACCTTATAAACTAATTTAATGTGTCCGTTTTGATTTTTGGCACTTCTTAACACCCTGTTTGTTCATAAAAGGTTGGTATGTTAAAAACTAAAATTCACACCTTAAGGGGGTAGCGCCTATATTTGATTATAAGTTTTTCAGCATTGTCTGCCCTGCCGTTTTAACCACGGTAGCAAAAAGGTGAAGGGTGTTAAGGCGGGAAGCCGGGGATAAATTGATAAGATTATATTGACGAGGGATTGGTGAGTGGGGCCGCTTAAGTCGTTAGCTTGGGAGAATCAAAAAACAAGGTAAAAACGGCTGCGGGATAATTGTCGCCCTACTTTTTGGGTCAGCATGCGTGTAACAGAAGAAAGAAAAGTTTAAAAAGGTATAAAAGGAGAATGGAAGAGCAGACAGAATTATTGCTGAAAGAGAACAAAGACCGCTTTGTGATCCTACCGATCAAGTATCCCAAAATATGGGAGATGTATAAGAAGCATGAAGCAAGTTTCTGGACTGCTGAAGAAATCGACCTGGGTGACGATATGAAGCACTGGGACGCGCTCAACGATGGGGAACGGCACTTCGTCAGCCACGTACTGGCCTTCTTCGCCGCCAGCGACGGGATCGTTAACGAAAACCTCGCCGTCAACTTTATGAGCGAGGTTCAGTTACCAGAGGCACGCTGTTTTTATGGTTTCCAGATCATGATGGAAAACATCCACTCCGAGACTTACGCGCTGCTGATCGATACTTATATCAAAGATCCGGTTGAAAAGGACCGCCTGTTCCACGCCATCGAAACGGTGCCTTGCGTTGGCAAGAAAGCGCAATGGGCGCTCAGGTGGATCAATAACGGCAGCTTTGCCGAAAGGCTGGTGGCTTTCGCGGCCGTTGAGGGGATATTCTTCTCGGGCAGCTTCTGCTCTATCTTCTGGCTCAAAAAACGCGGCCTGATGCCGGGATTGACCTTCAGCAATGAGCTGATCTCCCGCGACGAAGGCATGCATTGCGAATTTGCCTGCCAGTTGTACAGCATGCTCGACAACAAGCTCTCGAAAGAAGCAGCCACAGCCATCATAACCGACGCGGTGGAGATAGAAAAAGAATTTATAACTGACGCATTGCCGGTTAACCTGATCGGCATGAACGCCAAATTGATGAGCCAGTACATCGAGTTTGTGGCCGACAGGTGGCTAACCGAGCTGGGCTACGACAGGGTTTACAATACCACCAATCCGTTTGACTTTATGGAAATGATCAGCCTGCAAGGCAAAACCAATTTCTTTGAAAAACGGGTGGGCGATTATCAAAAAAGTGGGGTTTTGAATTCGCAGGAGAGTAAGTCGTTTTCATTGGATGAGGATTTTTGAGAAAAAGTCCGAAAGTCCGGAAGTCCGAAAGTCCGGAAGATTAAGGGTATTAGTGGCTGGAGATTGGGAGTAGATGGGGTATTCAGCCACGAAAACAAAGAATGCAGTTAACATTGGATTTGAAAAACAATTATTAATAAAACAAGGGGGTCAAAGATGTATGTAATTAAACGCGACGGAAAAAAAGAATCGGTAAAGTTTGATAAGATTACCGCGAGAATTGAAAAGTTATGCTACGGTTTAAACCCCAGCCTGGTTGACCCGATAGATGTAGCGAAAAAAGTAATTGAAGGTTTGTTTGACGGGGTGACGACGTCGGAATTAGACAACCTGGCTGCCGAGACCGCCGCATCCCTTACCACCAAACATCCGGACTATGCGTTGCTGGCATCGCGGATCGCTGTATCCAACCTGCACAAAAATACGATCAAGTCGTTTTCCGAGACCATGCGTATTTTGCATGACTACGTTGATCCAAAAAGCGGAAAAGATGCTTCCATGATCGCGCCCGATGTTTGGCAGATCATCCAGGATAATGCCGAATTGTTGGACAGCACACTGATTTACGACCGCGACTTCGGCTTTGATTACTTCGGCTTCAAGACACTTGAAAAATCATACCTGCTGAAGGTAGACGGCAAGATTGCCGAACGCCCCCAGCACCTGTTTATGCGCGTTTCCATCGGTATCCACAAAGAAGATGTGGAAAGCGCCATCAAAACCTACAATTTAATGAGCGAGCGCTGGTTTACCCACGCAACGCCGACCCTGTTTAACGCCGGTACGCCAAAGCCGCAAATGTCATCCTGCTTCCTGTTAACCATGAAGGACGACAGCATTGAAGGTATTTATGATACCCTGAAACAAACAGCAAAAATTTCGCAGAGTGCAGGCGGTATCGGCCTGAGCATCCATAATGTGAGGGCAACCGGCTCGTACATCAGCGGAACAAACGGTACCAGCAACGGAATCATCCCTATGCTGCGTGTGTTTAATGATACGGCCCGTTACGTCGATCAGGGCGGCGGCAAGCGCAAAGGCGCCTTTGCCATCTACCTGGAGCCATGGCATGCGGATGTTTTTGAATTTTTGGACTTGCGCAAAAATCACGGTAAAGAAGAAATGCGCGCACGTGACTTGTTCTATGCCCTTTGGGTATCCGACTTGTTTATGCAGCGCGTGGAAGCCAATGAGGACTGGAGCCTGTTTTGCCCGCATGAAGCACCTGGGCTGGCAGATTGCTGGGGTAAGGAATTTGAAAAACTATATACTAAATACGAAAAAGAAGGCCGCGCCCGCAGGGTGGTAAAGGCACAGGAACTTTGGTTTGCCATCCTTGATTCGCAGGTGGAAACCGGTACGCCGTACCTGTTGTATAAAGACGCCGCCAATGGTAAATCAAACCAGCAAAACCTGGGCACCATCAAAAGCTCGAACCTTTGTACCGAAATTATCGAATACACCTCGGCTGATGAAATTGCCGTTTGTAACCTTGCGTCGCTGGCGCTGCCGCGGTATATCCGCGAAGGTATATTCGATCACGTGAAACTGTACGATGTTGCTTACCAGGCTACCATCAACCTCAATAAGATCATCGATAATAACTACTACCCTGTTAAAGAGGCCGAGACTTCGAACCTAAGGCATCGCCCGGTTGGTTTGGGTGTACAAGGCCTGGCCGATGCGTTTATTCAATTGCGCCTGCCCTTTGAAAGCGAAGAAGCGAAGAAGCTGAATAAAGAGATATTTGAAACCATCTACTTTGCGGCAATGACCGCGTCAAAAGACCTGGCGATAAAAGACGGGCCATACGAAACTTTCAGAGGTTCGCCGCTTTCTAAAGGCCAATTCCAGTTTGACCTATGGGGTGTGAAGCCAGAAAGCGGCCGCTGGGATTGGGAGAACCTGCGCCTGGACGTAATGAACCATGGCGTGCGTAACTCGCTGTTAGTTGCCCCGATGCCGACCGCATCTACATCGCAGATATTGGGCAATAACGAATGCTTTGAGCCGTACACCTCGAATATCTATACCCGCCGGGTGTTAAGCGGCGAGTTTATCATCGTAAACAAATACCTGCTGCGCGACCTGTTTAACCTTGGTTTGTGGACGCCTGCCATGAAGGATAAGATCATCTCCGCAAACGGTTCGATCCAGGATATCGCAGAGATACCTGCGGAGGTTAAGGAGCTGTACAAAACTGTTTGGGAGATCAAGATGCGCAACATCATCGATATGGCCGCCGATAGGGGCGCCTACATCTGCCAATCGCAATCGCTCAACCTGTTTATCAACTCACCGAATGCGTCCAAGCTTACATCCATGCACTTTTATGCCTGGAAGAAAGGCCTTAAAACAGGGATGTATTACCTGCGCACACAGGCTGCATCGCAGGCGGTTAAGTTCACCGTTGAAAACCAGGGCGGCAAAAACATGGAGCCCGTTATCCCGGAAGTGGTTGAGCAGATCGTGGATGAGATACCGGCAGGCCCGAGCTGTTCAATGGAAGAAGGTTGTGTGACGTGCTCTGCGTAAAACGGTAGAGACGCAATGCATTGCGTCTCTACGCCGGTGATTAACATGTCAACCTAATTAACTACTATATATAATGGAAGAGGCGCCCCGTTTTGTCGGGGCGCCTTTGTATTTTTGCGGGTATGGATTCAAAGCATGAGATCATTCGCTGCGAACGGTGCGGCAAAAGTATGGAATGCAAGGCAAATTCATTTACCAAATGTGCTTGCAGCAAGGTGCCGTTGAATTTGAACGAGACACAGTATATCAGCGAGAATTATGAGGGGTGCATGTGCGCGGAATGTTTATTGGATTTGAAGGAGGAGTATAGGATATCGATAAGATAGTTTAGTTGTTAAAAGTGATTATGAAACAAGACGTATAAAAATATTTGAGGATAAAGGCGTGAGGACTGCCTGGGACCCCAAACAAGAGAAATGGTATTTTTCGATTGTAGATGTTATTGAAATTTTAACAAATAGCGACAGGCCGAGAAAATACTGGAGCGATCTGAAAACCAAGCTTATCAATGAAGGGAGTGAGTTGTCCGAAAAAATCGGACAACTGAAAATGAAATCCGCTGACGGCAAGGCGTATAAAACCGACGTGGCTGATACCGGGCAGCTTTTCAGGCTCATACAATCTATTCCATCACCAAAAGCAGAGCCTTTTTAAACTTTGGCTTGCAAAAATCGGGGAAGAAAGATTAGTTGAAATACAGGATCCTGAATTGACTATTGACAGGGCTTTAGAACAATATTTGCAGCTAGGTTATTCAGAAAACTGGATAAACCAACGACTTAAAAGCATTGAAATACGCAAAGAGCTAACGGATGAATGGAGAAGTCGCGGATTAAAAGATAGGGTGCAGTTTGCAACACTTACTGACATCATTACCCACACCTGGGCTGACAAAACCACTAAAGAATATAAAATGTATAATTGAATTTGAATGAGGTACGATACATCAGCGAGAATTATGAGGGCTGTATGTGCGCGGAATGTTTGCTGGCGTTGAAGGAGGAGTACAACTCGTTAATTAAGATGCCCGATACATTACGCTTTATCCAGAAAGAGTAGAACTTTGTTAATTTCTGTTAAATCACCCCATAAACTAAATACTTAAACCCAAACCTGCTATTTTTGGATATACAGCCTCGCCGCATGTTCAAAAACTACTTAAAACTCGCCCTCCGCAGCCTGTGGAAGCATAAAACAAGTACAGCTATAAACGTTTTGAGCCTTTCGGTAGGGCTGGCTTCGTGCGCGCTGGTGTTTTTATTTTGCCAGCATGAGTTGAGCTATGATAAAGGCTTCGACCATAGTGAAGATATTTACCGCATTACATCGGACTTTGGCGGTGGGAGCGGGGCGCCGACGGTAGCTTTTCCCTACACCAAATTTTTAAAAGCTGAAATACCCGAAATTGAGCAGGTAAGCCGGCTGGACCCCACCAATGGCACTACCATTGTGCAGGTGCAATCCAATGGGCCGTCGTCGCCTTTTTCGGTTGACGCGGGTTATTGGGTCGATCCACCGTTTTTCGAACTATTTTCCTTTCATTTTTTACAGGGCAACCGTCAAACGGCATTAAGCACACCAAATACCATCGTGCTATCAGCCACGCTGGCTAAAAAACTTTTCGGGCAGGCAAACCCTGTGGGTAGATTCCTGAAGGCCGGCGGAAATGTTTATACCATCTCCGGTGTTTTTAACGAGGACATTTTAAACCATATCCAGGCCGACTTTTTTGCGTCGAACCGGAGCGGGCACTTTAACCAAAGCATCGACGGGCAAACCAACTGGGTAGTAAACCCGAATTATTACGCCTATGTTAAGTTAAGGCACGGAAGCAGTGTACAGCATGTGAATGAGGAATTGAAAGCCTATACGCTGCGCCATGCCGGCCCCGACCTAAGGGCGACAGGCAGCAAGATGACCAATTCGTTGCAAGCCTTAACGGATATTCATTTACACTCCACCATGTATGAGGATTACCTGGCCTGGAAACAAGGCAATATTCAATACCTGTATCTGTTAGGCGCGATCGCCTTGGTTATATTGTTGCTGGGCTGCATCAATTATATGAACTTAACCACAGCCCAGGCCATCAGCCGGGCGCGGGAGGTGGGGGTAAGGCGCGTAATGGGCGCGGGCAAAGGGGCTATCAGGTACCAGTTTTTAATAGAGACGCTGGCGATAAGCTTTGTGGCGCTGTTGTTTGGCATCCTGCTGGCCTTATCGTTCCTGCCGGAATTCAACCAGCTTACCGGTAAAATGATGTCATTTTTCGCGCCGGAAAACAGGAGTTTGCCGCTTTGGCTATTTTTGATAACCATAGTCACCGCGTTATTGGCTGGCGCCTACCCGGCATTCTACCTGTCGTCATTTAAAGCGGTGCAGGTGCTAAAAGGAAAGATCAGCACGGGCAAAAACGTGTTCGGTGTGCGCAAGGTATTGATCGTTTCGCAGTTTGTCATCGCTACGGTGCTGGTGTTTGCCACCCTGGTGATGTGGGACCAGGTACGGTTCCTGATCAATACCAAACCGGGCTTCGACGAGGATCAACAACTAATTTTAAACCTGAACAGCGACGAGGCCAGGAATAATGTGAGCACGCTCATTAACAAACTAAACAGCGACCCGGCTTTTAAGTCGGTTAGCGGAGCTAGCGGGCCGCTATTTTCGTCGGACATGAATTTTTACCCGGCAGGGGAAACGGTCAATGAAAAACAGTTGATATACCTGGATTTTGCGGATACTAACTACCTGAAGACGCTCGGGCTTCAATTAATTTCAGGCAGTAATTTTACACCGCAAACCTTTAGTAACACCAATATGCAGGAAGATATGGAAACCAGCGATATTGGCAGGCAGGTGATCCTGAACGAAGAGGCGGTAAAGGCGCTGGGGATGGATGTTTACAGCGCTCCCGGTAAAATGATATCCCGCTTCCATAACGGTGTGGTTTACCAATACAAAATTGTTGGAGTAGTAAAAAACTATCATTATTTCTCGCTGCAGTCGATCGTATATCCCTTTGGTATTATGCCGGCTAACCCCAGGAGGTTTGGAACGATTGTAGCCAAGGTTAACGGCCGGCAAATGGCGGATGCGGTAAAGTTTGCGCAGAAAAGCTGGAAAGAGCTCAATCCCGGTACCCCTTTTTCCTATGGATTTTTAAATGATATTTTCCAGGGCGATTATTTGCAAAACGAACGCGAACAGCAAATGAGCAGCATTTTTACCGGTATAGCGATATTTGTTTCATGCCTGGGCCTGCTGGGGCTCATCACCTTTACAGTTAACCAGAAGGCGCGGGAGATCGGCATACGAAAGGTAGTGGGAGCGAGCACGGGAAATATTGTATCGTTGTTTTCAAAGCAATACCTGAAGCTTATTATCTGGGCCAATGTCATCGCCTGGCCTTTAGGATGGTACCTCATGAACCGCTGGATCCAGCAATTTCCCTACCGGGTCAAGATCAGCTGGTGGATGTTTGCAGTTTCTTTATCTGCCGGAATTTTGATCGCCATTGCTACGATTGCCTTTAAAACTATCAAAGCGGCTATGGCAAACCCGGTGGAGAGCTTGAGGGGCGAGTGATGTATTTTATACCTCGTATTCTCGCACAGTGCACCTTGCGAGGGCAAAACTTTCGCACTTTCGGTCCCGATAGCTATCGGGATCCCGACTTCCGGACTTCCTGACTAATCCAAATCCTTTAATACATTACTGATGCCGCCGTCAATATTAATATTGGCGCCATTGATAAAACCAAGGTTTTCTTCGGCTAATAAATAAGCCAGCTGCGATACCTCCTGTGGTTTTCCGATACGTTGAATGGGATGTATCTCGTTCAACTGCTGCACCTTATTTTCATCATTATTAAAACCGTCCCTTAACATCGGTGTATCAATGGCGGCAGGGCTTATGGCGTTCACTTTTACCTTGCCCTGTAAATCGACAGACAGCGCTTTTGTTAATCCAACCAGGGCGCTTTTTGATGTCGCGTAAGCTAAAAACCTTCGTTTTGTTAATTGCTGGTGGATGCTTGCAATGTTGATGATAGATCCTTTAGACCGCTCCAGTCGATCCACAAAAAGCTGGCTTAATACCAAAGGACCCGTTAAATTCACGTTGAGGGTATGGTTCCAGTCATCCAGCTTTATTTCGTCTAAGGAGCTTAGGATTTGCACCGCGGCGTTATTTATGAGAACCGATAATTCGGGAATCTCCCGCTCAAACAAGGAATTCATCTCATGCCGGTAAGTATTATCGAGACAATACCGGTTCAGGTCGAAGTTAAAGAACTTGTCGCACCAGGGCGAGGGCATGTCTCTCACATCGAGGCCAATAACCTCGTACCCTTTTTCGCTGAAGGTTTTTGCCAGCTGGCTCCCGATGCCTCCTAAAACGCCGGTTATCAATACTATTTTTTTCATCTGCTGTTGAACGGAATATTATCTCAGGGAAATTGCGTTTAAAAAATTTTTTTTACCCTTTTTGTTTTATGCCCCGTAGGGGCAAAACGTTTGTAGCACCCAACCCATCCTATTCTTATTGCCCCGTAGGGGCTACCCTTCTTTAGCTGGAAAATGCGTGTGTCCCCTGGCTAAAATTAATTTTTAAGATTAAAAGCGATTGCTTTGTATCTACGCTTAAGCCTCTAACCCAACCGGCTATTTTATATTTAAATAGCCAAACAAAATTCGCACCGCTTCGAGGCTGGCGCGCATAACTGCCTCGCGCGTGTTTGAACCGTTATGCGTACCAAAAATACACTGGTCAAATTGGCGCAAGGGACTATCAGCAGGCAGGGGCTCGGTTTCAAAAACATCGAGTCCAGCTCCCTTAATTTTGCCCGATCTTAGCGCATCGATCAAAGCATGCTCATCTATCAAGCCGCCTCTCGATACATTTACCAGGTACACTCCGTTTTTCATTTTTTCGATAGACTCGCTGTTGATCAAATGAAAGCTGGATGCCGTGAGGGCGCTGCACAATAGGATAAAATCGGCATCCCCCAGGTTTTCCGGGAAAGGCAGTATTTGATCTACGCCAGCACTTTCAGGCGTAAGCTTTGTAAAGGGATCGTAGCCATTAATTTTCAGTTCAAAAGCCTTTAATCTTTTGGCTGCAGCCAGGCCTATGTCGCCAAGACCCACCAGGGCGGCTGTTTTACCCCTAAGCGATATCCCGGCCGGCTTAACCCAGTTCCCTTTTCGCACTTCGCGGTCAATATAATAAGTTTGCCTTGCCAGTCCGAGCAAATAAGCAAGCGCAATGTCTGCTACTTCGTTGCCAAACATCCCGGGCGTATTTGTTATGGGTATGCCAAGCTTTTCGGCTGCTTTAAAATCGACGTTGTCCACCCCGATGCCCCATCTTACCGCCGCTTTTAAATTGCCGTTTTTGCCTGCCGT
>Ga0206808_1087_pt1 | contig 24109 bp, 20 predicted proteins | sample Alteio_BWOrgCont_58_FD_152899 | JGI IMG/M metagenome (GOLD analysis project Ga0206808, IMG submission 152899) | Enriched cells from forest soil in Barre Woods Harvard Forest LTER site, Petersham, Massachusetts, United States -... | ecosystem: Environmental > Terrestrial > Soil > Temperate forest >...
ATTTCCCAACGGGAATAATACATTATCCGCGTTGCTGAGGTCGGAGCTGATAGCGTAAACGTAAGCTGGCTGGTCATTTGAAATAAGGACACGAAAACGGGTTCCCGATCCATAAGCATTAGCCGTTTTATAAATAGTTAGCGGTTCGGCCGTTTTTTGTGCCGCCTCCACCGTTAACCCCCTGGTTGAAACCAGCAAATTTGCCGGCATCTCCACTTTCGATAATAGCTCTAATTTAATTGAGCCTGACAGGTCTGCCGCGTTTATGCTTACTTCGGGAATATCGATAAGCTCATATCCGTACCTTACAAACATGGCGAAATCGCTGTACCTGATCCACACATAGCCTCCATTACCCCAGTTTTCGCCCCAGCTGTTTTGTATCTCAAAAGCGCCGCCGTTATACAAAGTGTCGTCATAACTCACCACGCACATTGCATGCCCACCGTAGGTTAGCGATGGCTGTTCCGTCGGTTGCCAGCAATTATATGCGTGCACAAATGACGGCGGACAGATCATACCAATTACGACGGGCTTTTTTTCGGATATGGATTTTTTTACCGCCTGTATTTTAAAGTTGTTGGATGAACTTACATCAAACAGGCGTGCATAATCTTTCAGGCGTCCCAGCGACGCCTTTCCAAACTGGCTGGTATCGATAAAAGGGCTGCAAGGTACAGGAAGATCCGTATAACGGAGGTCGCCTTTGGTTTTCATCAATTGAAATGCATGATCGATATTCGTCGGTATGGCGCAGCCATTATCAGCAGGGCTCAGCAAGCGAAAAAGGAATGCAGGCGAATAGGCGTGAGCGGTGATGGAATCCTTATCTGTCCAATTATTTCTGATCGCGTCTACCATGGTCCGTGCGCAATAGGCGCAAGCCCAGGCAGTGCAAGTATTAAATCCGCCCTGGTGTTTGGGCGTTGGAGCGAATTCTTTAATCGATGCCCTTGACGGCACAGAATCCAGGCCTCTTGTCAAAGCGGCTTTTTTCGGAGCCTGCATATACGCAGTGTCATCAAAAGAAAGGCCCGTGGCATAGGTCTGGGCCAAACATTTTTGACCGGCAAAAGCTAAAATCAGCAAAAAAAATAAGGAGATTGGACTTAGGTCGCGTCATGCCATAAGTTTAGCAATTATTCGCGGGTTTGTCAATAGTTATGTAAAAAAATAAATTTATAACTAATTGGCTTCAACCCAATTACCATCCTCGCTGATAAGCCCGATCAGTTCATCAAGTGCTTTAGCCGAGGCGATGTTTTTTTTCACAGCTTCCTTGCCGCGGTAAAGGGTCACTTTATCCGGGCCGGAGCCCACATATCCGTAATCAGCGTCCGCCATTTCCCCGGGTCCGTTCACGATGCAGCCCATTATGGCAATCTTTAAACCCTTTAAATGGCTGGTGCGGCTGCGGATCATTTGCGTGGTCACCACCAGGTCGAAAAGTGTCCTGCCACAGCTTGGGCATGAGATATATTCAGTTTTGGAGATACGCGAACGCGTAGCCTGCAATATGCCGAAAGCAGTTGAGGTGATGAACCGGGTGTCAATTTTAGGAGCATCGATCCAGATACCATCGCCAAAACCGTCAACCAGGAGCGCGCCAAGATCGGTCGAGGCGTAAAGCTGTAGTTTCTGGACAATTTCAGAACTTTCGGACTCAAACATATAGCTTCTTTTCACTATCACAGGCACATCCAGGCCCAATTCTTCCAGCTTAAAAAAGAAGGCCCGCTGGTCGGCCATGCCATGGTTCTCATCCGTTTCGAGTACAAAAACAAGCGACTGATCAAAAGGCAACGCTCCGAAATCATCGCCCTCCAAGTCTGAAGGCTTTACCCGCACCAGGTTTAGCGCCGATGAACGGTCTCCGGTTATAAACTCGTTTAAGGTAAACACCGGGTGGCACATGGCCTTATCAGCCAGTTTTTGCCATGCAGCATAATTGTAAAGCTGTTTCAAATTGCCGGGCATATTGAAGGACGGCAAATTATCGCCCAGGTAAACAAAATCAACCGACTGATCGGCCATTGAGTATTTATCCAGCAAAGGAGAATATAAATACCCCGCATCCGACACTATGGCCGGGTCCTTCAGATTCTTTTTCGACAAGTCTACAACCACCCTCGGAACCATATGCCCGCCAATAAAGGCATTGGCCTCGTATGTTTCGCGCTTTTTATAAGCGTAAGGGTCGTGGGAAGAAGGTGAAGGGTGAAGGGTGAAAGGTGAAAGGTTTGAATTGTCCTCAGAATTACCTTTCGCCTTTAGCCTTTCGCCTTTCACCTCTCCTCTCTCCGTATACCTTTTCACCAGCGCAATTGCCACCGGCGCTTCGGCCTCTGGTTCTTCGGTAAGCGATACGCGCACGGTATCGCCAAGCCCGTCTTCCAGCAAAGTGCCTATGCCAACGGCGGATTTGATGCGGCCATCTTCTCCGTCACCGGCTTCGGTAACGCCAAGGTGCAGTGGATAATTCATCCCTTCGGCTACCATCGTATCAACCAACAGGCGGTAGGCTTGCACCATTACCTGGGGGTTGCTCGATTTCATGCTGATTACCAAACTGTAATAGTTCAGCGCCTCGCATATCCGCATAAACTCCATCGCCGACTCCACCATACCTTGCGGGGTATCGCCATAGCGGCTCATAATGCGGTCGCTCAGCGAACCATGGTTGGTGCCTATCCGCATAGCCGTGCCGTATTCTTTGCATATCCTTACCAGCGGGGCAAACTTTTGGTAAATGCGCTCCAGTTCGCCCTGGTATTCGGCGTCGGTATAATCTATCTGGTCAAATTTTTTCTTATCGGCATAATTGCCGGGGTTTACCCGCACTTTTTCAACAATGCGAGCGGCAACTTCCGCCGCATTAGGGGTAAAATGAATATCGGCCACCAAAGGCGCCGTATAACCACGTGCCCGCAGTTGCTTTTTTATTTCGGCCAGGTTATTCGCCTCTTTAATACTGGGCGCGGTAATCCTCACATATTCGCAACCTGCTTCTATCATCCTGATCGACTGCTCAACGGTACCAATCGTATTCATGGTATCGATGGTGGTCATGCTCTGGATGCGAATGGGATTATTGCCGCCCATCGGCACATCGCCAATGGCCACCTCGCGCGTTACAAACCGCGAATATTCTGTGAGCGAATTGCAATAGCGGCCTGGAAGGGATTTTATCAATGCGGCATTCATTGTTGCAAAATTACGAAAGATGTTGGAGGTTACTTGAAAGACTTACGAAGTTTAACTCGGAGTTGTTTTATTTTCAAAGGCCCCGTTGAGCGCTTCGCCGTTTAAAAACTTCGTAAGTATGATTTACTCGGTCGCTGCAATCGCCTTTATCGCTGCATCATATTGTCCTATCAAACCGGGTGCGCGGTCCACTGCCCAGCCTTTATAGTTGTCGCGCATCAGGATAAGAGTTTGCCGGGCGTTGTTTTCATTACGCGATTCATAGCTTAAAAATATACCCGCTATTTTATCTTCCAGCTTGCCGATCCGTTCCTGGTCATCGTAGATGCCCGTTAGCTGGTCAACTAATTTAATATCGATTTTCGGAAATATATTCTGGCTTTTGGCAACGTCCCAGGCCACCTTGCTCAAATCGCCATACAACACGCCATGGTTGCCGGAAAAAATATATTCATAGTGGAACTCGCCGTTTGAGATGATCTTATGCTGCAGGGCGGGATCGTTTATAGCCGAGTCGATCCGTTTCAAAACAGCCTTTTGGTAGGCGTATTGTGCTTCTTCTACCTTTTTGTTTTTGATGAGCTCGGTCTTAATGTTTTCCATCAACTCCCTGGTCTGGCTTTTTTCGCGCAGGTTGTTGATATATTCCGTCAAAACTAAAGCGAGCAAAACGCTGAAGATGATGAGCATCGATTCGCCCGCATATTCGCGCATATCACGCAGGATGTAAACTTCTGGTTTGTCCTTCTTTGTTCCGCGCGCCGGTTTTTTGGGAGGGGATGGTTGTTCTTCTTCCATGGCAGGATAATTAGCTCTAAAATAGAATGTTTGACCGAACAATCATAACGGGCGATTTATTATTCCGAAACGTTGGTTAAGATTTTCGTTACTTCGTAAACTATTCAAACAAATAACACTAATTTAGTGTCGAAATAACAGTTATTAACCTCACGCTGACATGATGATATTTAACACAGCTTTTTTGCAGAAGGCAGCACGCATGCTTTGCTTATCGGGTATTGCCCTTATATTTACTTTGAAAGGGTTCGGCCAGTTACCAAGAACAGTGACTGACTTTGATAAAGGCTGGCATTTTAACCTTGGCGACGTGGGCAATGGGGAAAGCACAACACTGAATGATGCAGCGTGGCGTGTCCTCGACCTGCCGCACGATTGGAGCGTAGAAGGAAAGTTCAGCAAAGAAAACCCCGCAACGCCCGAGGGCGGCGCGCTGCCCGGCGGCATAGGCTGGTACCGCAAAACCTTCACCGTGCCCGCTGCCGATAAGGATAAATTACTTTATATCGACTTCGATGGCGTTTACCAAAAAAGCACTGTGTGGGTAAACGGGCATAAGCTCGGCTTCCGGCCCAACGGCTACATATCCTTTCGTTATGAATTAACGCCATACATAAACTTTGGCGGCAGCAATGTTATCGCTGTAAAGGTGGACAATTCCGTTCAGCCAAATTCACGCTGGTATTCGGGCTCGGGCATTTATCGCAATGTTTGGCTGGTCACCACCAACAATGTAGCGACTGTCGGTCATTGGGGCACCTATTTTACCACAAGTGATGTGAGTGACAGTTCCGCCATTGTAAATGCGGAAATTAAGATTAAAGTTAAAGCCCATAGTTTTTCGATCAAAACGACAATATATGATGCTGACGGAAAAGTGGTTTTGCCTGCCCGGGATGTTCAGGGCCGCCAGGCAAGGATAGTCGAAGTCCCGACGGATTCTATGCGTGTCGCACATCAAACATTCCGCATAATCAATCCCAAACTTTGGTCGACAGACAGGCCCTATCTTTATACCGCAGTTACGCGGGTATATATTGACGGTTCTGCGAATGGCCAAAAGAAACTGGAAGACGAATACACAACCACCTTCGGCATCCGCTACTTCAACTTCGACCCCGATAAAGGCTTTTCCCTCAACGGCAAGCCCATGAAGATTCTTGGCGTCTGCGATCACCACGACCTGGGCAGCCTGGGCTCAGCCGTTAATACGCGGGCACTGGAACGCCAATTGCAAATACTTAAGGAAATGGGTTGCAACGGCATCCGCACCTCGCATAACCCGCCCGCGCCCGAATTGCTCGATCTCTGCGACAAAATGGGTTTCCTGGTAATGGATGAAGCATTCGACTGCTGGGAATGGAAAAAAGCCAAATACGATTATCACCTGTATTTTAAAGAATGGCATAAACGCGACCTGGAAGACCAGGTGCTCCGCGACCGCAACCACCCGAGCGTGATCATCTGGAGCATAGGCAACGAAATCCCCCAACAAACCGACACGAGCGCATTGCGTTTGGCGCCAGAACTGGCAGGGATCGTTCGCAGCCTTGATACGACAAGGCCCATTACCACTGCAAACGACCACCCCGATACCAGCAATAAGATCATTAAATCGGGCGCTATCGACCTGATCGGTTATAACTACCATGAATATGATTATGCTACTTTTCATGATCGCTACCCCGGCAAAAAGTTCATTGCCACTGAAACAACATCGGGCCTTGAAATGCGCGGCTATTATGAAATGCCGTCGGATAGTATAAGGATATGGCCGACAAGGTGGGATAAGCCATTCACACGTCCGGGTAACACGGTTTCTGCGTATGATAATACCCGTCCGCCCTGGGGTTCCATTCACGAAACTACCTGGAAGGTGATGAAGAAATACGATTTCCTTTCGGGGTTGTTCATCTGGACCGGCTTTGATTACCTCGGCGAGCCTACACCCTATTCCTGGCCATCGCGCAGCTCCTATTTTGGGATCGTCGACCTGGCGGGTTTTCCGAAGGATGTGTATTATATGTACCAAAGTGAATGGACAGACAAGCCTGTGCTCCACATTTTCCCGCACTGGAACTGGACGCCGGGGCAGCTGGTTGATGTTTGGGCGTATTACAACCACGCCGACGAAGTGGAACTGTTCCTGAACGGGAAATCCCTGGGCGTTAAAAAGAAGCTTGGCGAAGATCTGCATATCATGTGGCGGGTGAAATATGAGTCCGGCACTTTAAAAGCGGTTTCGCGTAAGGACGGTAAAGTGGTTTTAACCCGCGAGATCCATACCGCCGGCCCGGCCGCAAAAATTGAGTTGATAGCCGACCGGAAGCATATCAAAGCCGATGGCAAAGACCTTTCTTTTGTGACGGTAAAAATATTGGATAAAGACGGCAATGTTGTGCCCGATGCAGACAACCTGGTCAACTTTAAACTCGACGGCCCCGGATTTATAGCCAGTGTTGATAACGGCGACGAAACGAACCACGATCCTTTCAAGGCCGATTACAGAAAGGCGTTTAACGGATTGGCGCTGGCTATCGTTCAAACCAAAGAAAAAGCAGGCAGCATAACATTTACAGCGACATCGGCCGGGCTGGAACCAGCAACGGTGGTTTTGGAAGTAAAATAGTAGTGGTACTATGCATGTTAACCACGGAGCACTGAGAAGGCGCGGAGAACACGGAGGGTTAAAGCGATAGACAAAATGTTTTGAGGGTTTTATGCAGAATAGTCGGATAAGCGCGGACGAATTGTCTGGCTATTTCACCCTCTTATAAATATCCTTTAGGTTCCGGCCCATTTCTTTATAATCGAGTCCGTACCCTACTACAAACCCGCTTTCTATCTCAAAACCAACATATTTGAGTTCGTCGATCTTTTTTAGCAGGGATGCCGGTTTAAGCAACAGGGAACAAAGCTTTATGCTGGCGGGTTCTTTTACCTGCAATTTTTCAATCAGGTAGTGGGCGGTATTGCCGGTATCCACTATATCCTCGATGATCAGCACTTCGCGGCCTTTGATATCCATCGCGAAATCGATGTCGTCGCGGATCTTGAGGGTGCTTTTGGTGCCGCCATAATAGGATGCCAATTTGGTAAAGGTGATCTCGCAGGGGATGTCGATCTGTTTGATCAGATCGGCAATAAACAAAAAGCTCCCATTGAGCACACCGATAAAAACCGGCACACAATGCTTGTAATCGCTGCAGATCTGCTTGCCGATCGTTTTTATGCGCTCGTCGATAGCTTCGGCTTTTATAAGAGGCTCAAACTCTAAATCGGCAATTTTTGTTTTCATGGGGACTAATGTAATAAAAAGTAGTCAAACTCCGAATATCCAGCCTATGTGTCGTATTTCAGCTGTAATTTTAATGCGACAATCACACCGTCGCCCACATCCTGCCCTAACCCTGGTATCAGAACAACAATAATATAATTCTTTTACGCCCTTTCCGACTTACCCACTTACCAACTCCCGAACTTCCCGACTTCCCAACTTCCGGACTTCCCCCGTCTCACTGACCAAACAATCTCTTTTACAAAACCCTGCCGCCGACTGCTACTGCCACTTCTTCCCGACTTCCGGACTTTCGGACTTTCGGACTTCCCCGCTAAAATCCTATCTTTGGCGCTTAAATAATGACAGATTACACCGTCCATAGCCTGGCCAATGGCATCCGCATTCTTTTTAAACATGCCCCCTCTACGATAACGCACTGCTGTTTTGTGGTAAATGCGGGCTCAAGAGACGAAGATGATCATGAAACCGGCCTGGCCCACTTTATTGAGCACCTTTTATTCAAGGAAACCGAAAAACGGAGTACCAGCCAGATACTAAACCGGCTCGAGTTGGTGGGGGCTGATCTGAACGCCTATACCGCAAAAGAATATACCTGTATCCACGCCTCCCTGCTCAACCAGCACCTCGAGCGCGCGGTCGATCTTTTTGAGGACATTTTATTCCATTCAACGTTTCCGGCGGAGGAAATTGAAAAGGAAAGAGGTGTCATCCTTGACGAAATAGCATCCTATCTTGATCAGCCGGAAGAAGCAATCCAGGACGATTTTGAAGAGCTTTTATTTAAAGGCCACCCTATGGGTAGAAACATACTCGGGACCACTGAAACGGTCGCAAATCTGAATGCCGAAGATATCAGGACCTTTATGGGCCGGAATTATAACACTTCGCAGATGGTCTTTGCAGTATTCGGCAATTACCGGTTCGACAAAGTGGTGCACTTAGCCGAAAAATATTTTGGTAAAGTGCCCGCAAATTCCGCAGCAAAAACCAGGTGCCAGCCCTGCGCATCCATACCTGGCAGCAGTACTTTTGAAAAACCCATCTCGCAAACGCACTGCATTATTGGTACTCAGGCGTACGCCGCTTCGGATGCCAATCGCCATGGCCTGTTACTGCTGAATAATTATTTAGGCGGAATGGGCATGAGCAGCCGGCTCAACCTCGAAGTAAGGGAAAAACATGGGATTGCCTATACGGTTGAATCCAACTATACACCATTCACCGACACAGGTATTTTTTCTGTTTACTTTGGTACGGATGCTGAAAAGGCGCCGAAAGCAACGCGACTGATCTACAAGGAATTAAAAAAACTCCGGGAGCAAAAGTTCGGGGTGCTCCAGCTGCACCAGGCAAAGCAAAAGTTTTTGGGCCAGATAGCTTTGGCCGAAGAAAATCGCATGGGTTTGATCATTTCGATGGCCAAAAGCCTGCTCGACTTTGACCATGTGGACACGCTGCAGCAACTTTTTGACAAGATTAATGCCGTCACAGCGGAGCAATTGCTCGAAATCAGCAACGAGATATTCGATATGGACAAGATGCTTACATTGGTATTTGAGCCTAAGCAATAATCCTGTATTTTTGCGTTAATAGAATTCGGCCCCGGGCTGATAGCTACCCTTAAAAACAATTGTGAATGAAATTTCCGATCATCGCCTATGGCGATCCCGTATTGCGACGTGTTGCAACCGCCATCGATCCGGCGGAATACCCGCATATTAAAGAACTTGTAGCTAATTTGTTCGAAACGATGTATGCTGCACATGGCGTGGGCCTGGCTGCGCCGCAGGTTGGCCTTTCGATGCGGCTGTTCATTATTGACGCATCGCCATTTGGCGACGACGACCCTTCATTGAAAGGCCTAAAAAAAGCATTCATAAATGCCCGGGTTTTAGACGAAAGCGGCGTGGAATGGCCCTTTAACGAAGGTTGCTTGAGCATTCCCGACATACGGGAGGACGTTCACCGGCAGCAGACCGTCCATTTATCTTATTACGATGAAGATTGGAAGCACCATGAAGAATCGTTTTCGGGAATGGCCGCACGCATCATTCAGCATGAATACGACCACATCGAAGGAAAACTGTTCATCGATAAGTTGAGCCCGTTGCGTAAACGGCTGATCTCAAAAAAACTCACAGATATCTCGAAGGGAATTGTGGACGTTGACTACAAAATGAAATTTCCGGTAATTAAAAAAGGAAGATAATTTCTTATCTTCCTTTTCCATATATTGATCCAAAAATAATAAAGCTTTAATTACCGCTTGAACTGCTTGACGTAGCTGTTGGCGTATTATTCGGCGTACTATTATCCGTGCTCCTGCTCTTATCACCTGCAGAAATAGAATTGATCAGGCTACCCCAGGCAAAGGGGTTGAACAATGGGTTGGTATAATAATGCGAATTAACAATATTGTCGTGAAAAGCCTGCGCGGTATTGATCTCAGGACCGTCGCGCCGAAGATGAGCCTCCAGGTAATTGATTGAACTGGCGCTCAGGTTCTTCTTTGCGATAGCCAAATCGTCATCAGCAATTTTCATCGACAGAAAGTCTTTTGTAAATTCCTCAGCGGTGGCCCATGGGAAAACACGAAATGCCGGTAGGTTCACAATCTGCGGTTTTAAATTAACCTGTACGGTGAAGCTTTGCGAAGGAACGCTGGCAGGTATAATGATGTTGGTTGACACAAAACCCACACAGTTGAACTGGAGGGTATCCCGTTCATGCACCACGAATGAAAAGTAGCCTTTGTAGTTGGATTGAATGATCTGAGCCTTATCGGAAAGGTTAACAATGTTAACGTAGGGAACTATACCCTTTGATGTGTCGGCATTATGTACAATACCGCTGAACTGCACTAATACCCCATCACGCTTCTGCCCAAAGGCCGAAACTGCAAAAAGTAAACATAACATTAGGCCGGTTAACTTCTTCATAGCCTTCACGACTGTTTGGTTTTTGTGGTATCCCTTACAAATTTATTACAAAGTATTTTATTGCTCAAAACTTTCTTGCATTTTAACAAAACTTAACACTACCTTAAGTTTTCAGGCAGTACCGCGTTCGGATCCTCTATATCGGTAAGATTGACAGCTTCAACCCCCGAGATCTCCGGCACCGCTTTTTTTATCGCTTCTTCCAACCCTGCTTTAAGTGTCATGATACTCATCGGGCACGACCCGCAAGCGCCAAGCAATTTTAACTTCACCACATGATCAGGCGTAATTTCTTCAACGGAAACGTTCCCCCCATCTGTCAGCAAATAGGGCCTGATGCTGTCTAAAGCCTGTTCAACCCTTTCTAATAAACTCATTTAACCCGAAATATAAAGTAAAGTTATTAATTATTTATGATTTTACATTATTTGTCGCATGGGCGTTACAAATTGCGATCTGCTGGGCTACTTTTTTCGCCATTTCAACGAATGCCGGGGCCGTTATATTGTCTTCCTCCAAAACTACCGGCCGGCCGGCATCCCCGGAATCGCTGATGCTTTTAACCAACGGGATTTCGCCCAGGAAAGGTACGCCCAATTGTTGTGCCAGTTTTTGACCTCCGCCCTGGCCAAAAATATAGTATTTATTGGCAGGCAGCTCCGCCGGTGTGAAATACGACATGTTCTCGACGATACCCAGGATAGGTACGTTGATCGCGTTCATCATAAACATGCCGATCCCTTTCCTGGCATCGGCAAGGGCCACGTTTTGCGGGGTGGTTACAATAACCGCGCCCGTTACCGGGAAGCTTTGCGTAACCGTTATATGGATATCCCCCGTGCCCGGTGGCAGATCCACCACCAAGTAATCCAGTTCGCCCCAGTCGGCATCATTGAACAGTTGCTTTACCGCGGTTGAAACCATCGGCCCGCGCCAGGGAACAGGCTGGTCGGGATCGGTAAAAAAACCTATCGACAAGAGTTTTATCCCGTATTTTTCAATGGGCTGTATCCTTGTTTTTCCCTCCGCCTGGCTTGCTTTTGGCCGGGCGCCCTCCAAACCAAACATAATGGGAATAGACGGCCCGTAAATATCCGCATCGATCAATCCCACCCGGGCGCCGGTTTTTGCCAGGCCCAATGCAAGGTTCACGGCCACGGTCGATTTGCCTACGCCCCCTTTTCCCGAAGCCACTGCAATGATGTTTTTCACCCCCGGTACACCAGTGTTCTTTTGGCTGGTTACCCTCGAGTTCATATTGATGCTTATTTCAGCCTCCTTGCTCACAAAGTAAAGAATCGCGTTTCGGCAAGCATTTTCAATCATCGCCTTCAGCGGGCAAGCCGGCGTGGTTAATATCACCGAAAAGCTCACCTTATTGCCGTCAATATGGATGTCCTGTATCATGTTGAGCGTAACCAGGTCCTTTTTCAGGTCGGGTTCCTCAACATTGCTTAAAGCGCTTAAAACTTGTTCTTTGGTGATTGTCATTATGTGTGCGCAAAGTTACTAAACGAGGGCGTAGTACTGTCATGGGAATGATAATTTGAGGGGTGAGTTGGTGAATAGTGAATGGTGAGTTGTGCGTGTTTGTTTCGGTAACAGGATAACCGCTCCGATTACTTGCTTTTATATAGGCTCTTAACCGCCGGATAGTCTACCGTGCAGCCCACATCCATCACGCGAAAGAATGCCATCTTTGCAGTCGGCATTTAATCAAGAAAACACTATCTTGATACCGGCATCATTTTAGCCAAACCATACTTCAAACCAAAACCCGACCAACGACATGAACCTTTTTCTCCGCGCAAAACACTGGCAATTATTTTTGCTGACCTTTGGGATACCCATCCTGCTTGATATTGTCATGATGGCGGGTGTTTTTTTAAACCTGATGCGGCACCCTAATGTACCGCCTGATCCTCACGTGTTTTTTTACTTTTTTAAGTTATTCCCATTTATTATGCTGCTGTGTATGGGCACATTGCTTGGCTGGGAATACGCGGTGGCTATCGGCCTGCAAAAACTGGTCCCTACAGGGATAAAAATGAAGGTAACAAAATTTAAAACATTCTTTTTTTTCCCGGTAACCTACATGAGTCTCATCATAATACTCATCTTTATTTGTTTAACCGTCAATTTTTCCCATACAGACGCCGCCGATTTCGGGCCTTTATTTTTTATCCCCTTCCTTATCATTATACCCATCCATTTGTTTTCCATGTTTTGCCTTTTTTACTGCCTGTATTTTATAGCAAAAACATTAAAAACAGTCGAATTGCAAAGGGAAGCTTCCTTTAGTGATTTTGTAGGAGAATTTTTCCTGACCTGGTTTTTTCCTATCGGCGTGTGGATACTGCAGCCCAGGATCAACAAAATGATAAAAGAATATGAAAATAAAGATGAGAATTCTAACCAGGACTGATCCCGGCCGGCAAATCATTCTCACACCAGGGAATGAAACCATGGTGTAATTTTCTTTATAAGGTGACATATCCCTCTGCGGTCTCCGCGGCCTCCGGGGTTAAATTTCGCCGCCATGTCGCAAGACCGTCGACTGGAACAAAACTTCCCAACCAACCCCTACCGGCCATTATCTATGGCCTATGAATCCTCCTGCTACTGCCACTCTTCTCCTCTCCGGAAGTGATCCTATGACTTATGAATCCTTCTGCCACCGCCCTTGTCCGGCATAGCTTTAGCGACGGCGGAACTGCCACTTCCCCCCCCTCTCGGGCTATGAACCATCCCGCGCGTGCGGGATGAGCCATGAACCCTCTCATATCTCATATGTCACATCTCTCCCGGAAACATTTTGTACCTCATCGCGTTTGTATCGCATGAGATTTAATTTAGCTTTGGATAAATTTATTTATGCGTCGTCCTAGCCGAAAATTTGCCCGTACAGCGGGTATCGTTGTTGCCGTTCTTTTTCTTATCCTGTTGGTTGGAGGCTATTATGCTTATTCCAAGCGGGAAGCGCTGCTGGACCACGAAATCGAAAAGGCAAAGGAAGGCGCAAAGTCGAAGTACAACCTCGACCTCGAGATCGGCTCCGCGACTTTTACTGGCTTGAGCACCATTTCCCTTACCAATATCACCATTGTCCCCGCGCAGCGCGACAGCCTTTTAAGTATAAAAAGTTTTGAAGTGACCGTTAAACTGGCGCCGCTGCTTTTGGGCGAAGTTAAGCTCGCCGATGTGGTATTGAAGGATGCCCACTTGAATTTGACCGACATCAACCATGTAAAAAACTTCGACTTTCTGTTCAAACGGCATTTGGTTACTTCTGCAGATAGCTCATCCGGAGGCCTTTCGGAATTATCCTATAAGCTGGTAAACGAAGTACTGTACAAAATACCCGATAACCTCGATGTGAGCAATTTCCTGGTGACCCTTTCAACCGACAGTTCCGGTTTCCGGATGCTAACAAAAACGGCCGTTATTCAGGATGGACAGCTTAATTCAACCATCGACGTTAACAATGGCGCGGCCACCTGGCATTTTGCGGGCCGGATGCACCCGTCCGACAAGGATATGGACATAAAGCTTTATGCCGACGGTAAAAAGGTTGAAGTCCCATACATTGAAAAGCGTTTCCATTTAAAGGTTAATTTCGATACCATCAGCACCCGCTTAACCAAAGTTGAAAACAGCGATGGGGAGACCCGTTTGTCCGGCTATTGGGGGGTAACAAACCTGGTGATCAACCAACCGCGGTTATCATCAACCGACATTGTGGTTCCGAACGCAGGAATTAATGCCAACGTTTCAGTGGGCGACAATTACGTGGCGATAGACAGCACCTCAACCATCACCCTAAAAAAAGTGACGGCTCATCCCTATATCAAATACACACTTAAACCTGTAAAAATATACGAGCTGAAGCTAAATACCGGATGGCTGGACGCATCGGATCTTTTTGATTCCTTTCCTTCCGGGATGTTCGATTCGCTGGAAGGCATGCAGGTTGCAGGAAAGCTGAATTACAGCCTCAACATTTTTCTGAATTCCGCCAGCCCCGATGATGTGCAGTTTGATTCGAGGCTGAATAAGGATGACTTCCGGATCATCCGTTATGGCAAAACCGACCTGGGCAGGTTGAATAACACTTTTGTTTATACGCCTTATGAATATGGCCGGCCCATGCCTGCGCGGTTGATCGGGCCCCAAAACCCGGATTTTACGCAGTTGGAGGATATTTCACCAAACCTGGAATATGCAGTGATGACGGCCGAAGACCCGAGCTTTTTCTCAAACCACGGTTTTGTTGAGGAGTCGATCCGCAAATCGCTTGCAACCGATTTTAAGGAGAAAAAATTTAAACGCGGGGGCAGCACCATTTCCATGCAGCTGGTAAAAAACGCCTTTTTGAGTCGGGAAAAAACCCTCACCCGCAAGGTTGAAGAGATCCTGATCGTATGGATGATAGAGAATAACCAGATCATGACCAAAGACCGCATGCTGGAGGTATATTTCAATATCATTGAATGGGGTAACAATGTTTATGGCATCGGCGAGGCCTCGAGGTATTATTTTAATAAAAGGCCTTCGGAGCTGACCCTTGGCGAGAGTATTTACCTGGCCAGTATCGTCCCCCACCCTAAAACAGGTTTGTATTCATTCCAGCCCGATGGCACGCTGCGCCCCGGTCTTGTGGGCTATTTTAACCTGATCGGCAACCTGATGGCGGGCCATGGCAAAGCCCAGCGCGACAGCAGTAATTATGGCTTTTACACCGTAAGACTGAAAGAAAGCCTGCGTAAAGAGGCTCCGGCAGATACGTTAGCTGCTGAAAGGCTGATTGCAAAAGACCAGGAAGAAAACGGGGATGACGGTGCGTTGCCGCCACCGGCTGTTGCACAACCCGAAAAGAAGCCTAATTTTTTACAACGCTTATTCGGCAAAAAGGATACTGTTGCTAAAAAAGAAGAAGCTAAGCCTGTTGTAGACCCTAAAGCCAAACTTAAGACTGATATTCAAAAATTGCGCGATGAAGAAGAGCAACAGGAGCTATTGATAGATACGGCCGGTAAAACCCGAAAAGAGATCAGGCAGGAAAAACGGAAGCTCCGCAGCGACGAAAAGGACCAGGAGAAAGCGTTGAAAGCGGCGGCGGGGCAGTGAGCAGTTTGCAGTGGGCGGTAGAGGATTAAGTAGCAGTAGCAGCGGGCAGTTGCAGTTGGCAGCGAATCAGTAGGCAGTTTGCAGTTGGGAGCGGATCATTTGCATGGCGGTAACGGCAGTTATAAAAAAGAAGTGGTGAATGCAGTGCAGTCTACATTAAATATACGGCGTTATGTTAGTCCCCGGTAAAAACTCGGTGAGCCGACTGCTCTAAAAATCCCACTGTGCAAACTGCAAACCGCCCACATCATCCCCCTGATGACTTACGGATAAACAGTTTCGATTTAAGCACGTGTTGTTTTTTGTACCCTGCTGACCCTTTCTTCTCCAATTCGTCAAATAAAAGTGTCGCGGCTTTGCTGCCCATTTCAAAAGCTGGCTGCGTAATGGTGGAAAGGGCCGGGCACAATAGTGGGGCAATATTGAGGCTCGAGAAACTGACCACTTTCAAATCGCGGGGAATTTCAATACCCAGGTCGTTGCACACGTAATAAGTTGCAAAAGCAAGGCGTTCTACCGAGCTGAAAATACCATCGGGCTTGATTTCCTGCAAAGCTTTGGAGAGGATGCCATAATTAACTTTTTCATCGTTGCTGCAGTCGATCACCAATTCGTCATTGAATGGAATCTGGTGCTTTTGCAGGGCATCCATATACCCGCGCATACGCACCTGGCCTATGGAAATGCTTTTATTCACCACCAGGTAAGCAATTCTTTTGCAGCCAGTCTGGATCAGGTGCTCGGTTGCATCAAAGCTGCTTTCGTAATCGTTGGTGATTACCTTGGCGGCCTCAATATCTTCATAAACGCGGTCGAAGAAAACCACCGGAATATTTTTTTGTTCCAGCTTGCGCATATAATTGTGGTCATTGGCTTCGCCGGAAGCCGACATGATTATGCCATCGGCTTTACCATTGTTGAGGTAATTAACAAATGACACTTCCTTTTCAAAAACGTCGTCGGTGCGATAAAGCAAAATGTAAAAGCCTTTCTTACGGGCAATTTCTTCAATACCATTGATTGCCTGCGCAAAAAAATCATTCGCTATCTCCGGTACGATAACTGCAAGCGTGCGGCTTTTTTTATCACGCAGGTTGCTCGCGTAATGGTTCGGTAAAAAGTTGTGCTCACGGGCAAAAGCTAAAATTTTTTCCTTGGTATCCTTATTAATATCGGGACTGCCGTTAAAAGCCCTGGAGATAGTTGAGGTAGAGATCTTTAGTTCTTTAGCAAGTACTTTGATATTGATGTTATCCATTGGCGATATCAGTTGCGTACATCAAATGTAATAAATTCGTTTATTGTGTCTTAAATCAATCTTATTATTCTGCAAAAACATTGTCCAAATCGCTAAATCCTTTGCAATTAAAGCAATGCGGCTTATAACTGGCATATGGTTTGTATTATTGTATTAATATGCAGCATACTATGAATTTCATGTCGAAGAGAATATTAATTGTAGAAGATAACAGATTGATGCTGGAAGTATTGGCCTATATCCTGATCAATAATGGCTACGAGGTTTTCACATTAACGAGTGGAAACGAAGTATTCAGCGCGATCAAAGCCAGGCATCCCGACCTCGTTATACTTGATCTTGCTTTGCCTGGCATCAAGGGGGAAGAGATATGCCAACTAATAAAGTTAAATAAAACTACCCGTAACCTCCCGGTAATTGTTTGTTCGGGGGACGATGCAACCGACGATACATTGCACCAAAAAGGCGCTCCTGATGATGTATTGCAAAAGCCCTTTGATATCAATAGCCTGATCCAAAAAATAGAATATCAGTTAGCAGCGTGAGGGGCAATCGGCAGTTGGCAGTTAGAAGTGGGCAGTGGCGGGTGCGCGTTTATGCTAATTGCTATACAAAACCCAGGCTTCCGTTCCGTTTATAGTAACCGAACCGTTTAGGTCCGATTCAATACCTGCTTCTTTAACCGTGTCGCCATTTGCTGCAAGTGTCCAATTGCCTTTAGGCAGTTTTACGGTTTTTGAAACGGTATTGCCATTTAGGATCACAAGGATGCTTTTCCATTTATCGCCATTGGCATTGTTGCTGATCCGGTAAACGATCAGGCCCGGGCCGCCTGGGGCCAGGAACTTTAAGTTCTCGTTGATCATGGCGGTAGAAGTCATTCGAAATGCGGGATGTGCTTTGCGTAAAGCCACCAGGCCCTTATAATATTCGAACAGTGATTTGTATTTGGTTTTGCGGCTCCAGTCAATCTCGTTGATGGAATCGGGTTTGTTATAGGAGTTGGGAACGCCCTGTTTTGTACGCAACAATTCAGCGCCTGAGTGCAAAAAGGAGACGCCCTGCGAGGTTAGCACGATGGCGGCGGCCAGTTTATCCATTTTTATTCTATCGGCCTCGCTGGCATCAGGATTAGAAATTTTCAGGCGGTCCCACAACGTGTTGTCGTCATGGCAGGAAACATACGTAATGGTTTGAAACGGCTCACCGGCCCAGGCTGCTTTTGAATAGTTGACCCTGTTGTAGTTTATCTGTGGGTTTGGCGTCGACGCAACGACACCTGATTTCACGCTTTCGGTCATTTTGGTGTTACCGCTTACAAAGCCCTTTTCCTTCAGATCGCCCCAACCGCCTTTTATGCCATCGCGGATGTCATCGCTAAAAACGGCTACTTTATTCACCCGGGCGATGTTCTTTTTTACGGCGCGCAGGTTTTCCGGCATCGAGCTATTGCCTGCCGCCCAGCCTTCGCCATAAATAAAAATAGTAGGGTCTATCTTGTGCAGCGTATCGCTGATCATATTCATCGTCTCAATATCATGCACCCCCATCAGGTCGAACCGAAACCCGTCCAAATGGTACTCCTTTGCCCAGTAAACCACCGATTCGATCATAAACTTACGGGCCATCGGCATTTCCGAAGCCACTTCGTTACCGCAGCCTGTACCGTTGCTGTAGCTGCCGTCGGGATTGTGCCGATAAAAATACCCCGGGGCAAACTGGCTGAAGTTGGAATGATCTATATCGCTCGTATGGTTGTAAACTACGTCGAGAACCACGCGTAAGCCATTTTTGTGCAGCGTATGGATCAGTTGTTTGAATTCCCTGATGCGCACGTTGCCGTCGTAGGGGTTGCTGGAGTAGCTGCCTTCGGGCACATTGTAATTAAGCGGGTCGTAACCCCAGTTGTACTGCCCTTTGGAGGGTTTGGTTTCGTCCACAGAGTTAAAGTCGAAGCAGGGCAGCAGGTGTACGTGGGTAACACCAAGCTCCTTGATATGATCGAGCCCGGTAGCCTCACCGTCGGGACTTTTGGTTCCGGTCTCGGCTAAGCCCAAAAACTTACCTTTATTTTTGATGCCAGAGTTGGTGTCTTCGGAGATGTCGCGGATGTGCAGCTCGTAAAGGATGATATCATTAAAGTTTTTCAGCAACGGTCTTTTGTCGTTTCTCCAGCCAGCCGGATTGGTAGAAGCCAGGTCGACCACCATACCACGCCTGCCGTTTACGCCCACGGCCCGGGCATAAATATCCGGCGCCTCGTGCAGCCATTTACTATCCTGCATCACCTGGAAGGTGTAATACTTGTCTTTGATGTTTTTGGCGATCGTGGTTACCCAGGTACCCTTCGCGCCTTTCGTCATGCTCAGCACACTTACCGGCTGACCGCCATCGCCTGCATCATACAAGCGCAGCGTTACTTCCGATGCCCTTGGCGCCCAGACTTTGAAAATCGTTTTCAGCGGGGAATAATCTACGCCAAGGTCTTTGCCGGTATAAACAGGGTAATCCGTATAAGGAGTAGCAGGCTGCGCGCCGGCTGTAATAGTAAGCATAGTGACAGCGGTCGATATTGTTATGGTTAGCAAACGGAAGTGTTTCATAATTGGCGTCAATGTTCCGAAGATTTCGAAAACGGGTTAAAGATAATAGAAAATAAAGTAAGGGGATAGGTTTTCATACTTGCGGTTATGGCAATAGCCCCAAAATGATGACGCAATAAATAGTTTGTTATAGGAGGCTCCGATGGGGCCATAAGAACGTTGGGTATGCTGGTATAAACAGCCGGCTCCTAACGGAGTCAAATTGAGTTGCTTTTTTATCTCATCTCACCCTGGCATTTGCGATCCGAACTTTATTTACGCCATTTAAACGCTTTGTCATCAACCGCCCGCATTGTACACAATATGCCGTTTAAATGGTCATACTCATGTTGGAGTAACTCGGATAAGTCATTTTCCATCCGCCGGCTTTGGGGCTCCCAGTTTTCGTCGAGGTAATTAATAGTTAGGCTGCGATGCCGTTTTACTTTTACCAACAGGTTCGGAAAGCTCATGCAATCATCCCAAAGCTCGAACATTTCGGCGCTCAGGTCAGCTAATTCCGGATTGATAAAGACTACAGGCTTTTCAATATTCATGTAGATCAGCCTTTTCATGATGCCCAATTGTGGCGCGGCGATGGCGCGGCCGAAGCCATATTTGTGCCGAACTTCCTTCATCACATTATCCAGATCGGCAACCCAGCCGGCAACCAAAGGTCGTTCCGATTCCAACACGGGTTCGCATGTTTCAAACAGGCGCGGATCGCCTAATAAAAGCAGGTCGGCGAAGGCTTTCATAGCGGGTTATTGCTTGTTTGACGGACTGATCCTCAACCCCACATCGCTTACCGCACGAAGCGGATTATCCCGCATGTTTTGCTCAATATAAAACGTATAGGTCCCTTTTGCCGGGAATTTATAACCGGTCACGAAGGGCAATTGGTAACTGTACAGATTCCCTGATCCTTCTCCCAGCCATTGCCCGTCTTTTCCGGCCAGGGTAAATTCATACCGTTTGCTGTCCAATGGTTTCCCGGGGCCGCTTTCGCTTAACAGCACAAAAATATTGGAGTATTTATAGTCCGCGCCTACCCGCAGGTTGAGGTAAAGCGTATAAGGAACCTGGTCGTCGTCAACCTTTACGTCAAAACGGACGCGGTTTACATAAGTCCAGTTTTGGTTTTCGATACCGGTGTTTTTGTCACTGATGGCACCACCGCTACCGCACCCGGCCAAAAGCAGGCATAGTGTCAAAACTATTAGGCCATAACTTGTTCCTGCCAGCCTTTTCATTCCTGTTTACCCTGTTGCCCATTGCGGTTTTGATCCGGCCGGTTATTGTTATTCCGGTTCGGCCTGAATTTTTTCCTTTGGTTTGGATTGTTATTGCCGCCTGCGTTTTGAGGTCTTGCCGTTGTCGGCTTTTGCTCACCGTCGGTAACAACTACAGGGCGCTGTGCACTATCTCCCTGCCTGTTTTGCTGGTGGTTTTTGTTGCGGTTTTTATTCTTTTTTCTTCGGCTTTGTTCATCCAGCCGGGTGAGGCTGTCCTGGCCAACCACATTTTCATAATCCAGTATTTTTACCGGTTTGGTTTCTATTTCCACCACTTCTCCCAGGTCAGGCGGCAGAACGCCTTCCCGGTTCATTTGCTGTATCTCCTTAACACGCGTTAGCGGGAGGGGGATCCAGTTTTCTGCCATCGGATAGCTAAACCACATCAGTTTTTTAAAGATGTCGGTTTTTTGCAGGCGGGCGTCGCCTCTTTCTGTCTTTAAAACATTGACGTTGTCGGGGATGTACTTGAGTGCATCCATATAGGTGTCGAGCTCATAGTTCAGGCAGCATTTCAATTTGCCGCATTGCCCGGCCAGCTTAAGCGTGTTCAGCGAAAGATTTTGGTAACGTGCCGCAGAAGTCGAAACCGTTTTAAAGTCGGTGAGCCAGGTAGAGCAGCAAAGCTCCCTTCCGCATGAGCCAATACCACCGAGCCGGCTGGCTTCCTGCCGCATGCCGATCTGCCGCATCTCGATACGGATACGGAACGCTTCCGCCATTTTTTTGATCAACTCCCTGAAATCCACACGGCCTTCCGCCGTATAGTAAAATGTTGCTTTGGTTTTATCGCCCTGGTAATCCACGTCGCTCAGCTTCATGGAAAGCTTTAGCTCCAGCGCGAGCTTGCGTGAACGGTGCATGGTCTCCCATTCCAGGTCTTTTGCGGCTTTCCATTTGTCTACATCCGCAGGGGTGGCTTTTCGGTAAATCTTTTTCGCCACATCTGTTTCGCGCACACGGCGTTTCACCATCTGCATGCGCACCAACTCGCCCGTGATGGAAACATGGCCCACATCGTAGCCGCCGGTAGTGGTTTCAACAGCTACCAACTCACCCGCTTCAAGGTAAATATTGTCGTTATTAAGGAAAAATTCCTTTCGCGAACCTTTAAACTTTACCTCAACAATGTTGAACGGTTTATAATTTGCCGGCATGTCCATGTTGGAAAGCCAGTCGTAAACATCTAATTTGCTGCAGCCATTGGTGAGGCATGAGCCGTTACTTTTGCAGCCCGCCGGAGAACATCCTCCCCCGGTTGAGCAACTTCCACATCCCATAATTATCGGTATATCAGGTATCCACTCGCTGGCGGATTGTTAAATTCAATTGTTTTATAATTTGTAAAGATACATCTAAAAATAAAATTTTCGGGTTCGCATTTCTTTCGATATGGTAGTGCGCCTTTTCAAGCTCCGTAATGATGCCTTCAATGGCCTCCAGGCTCATTACCCCCGCCATTTTACCGGCAGTTTCCAGCTCGTTTGGCGGCAGGTGAACCAGGTTGCCCGCACCCGACAGGATAAGGCAACATTCCCGCAAAAAGCTGATGCCGTATCGTAAGAAGTTTTTCTGGTTCTCGCGGCCAAGTTTCGATGCCTGGTCCACAAAACCGACGATCTCGATGCCTTTATTTCCAAAGCAAAGGCGCAGCCATTGTACGAACAAGCCGTGGAAGCTACCGCTGTTTTCGGTGAGCATACCCAGGGCGTCCGACAGGCTTCCATTAGCTAAATATGCGATCTGGGCTGCCGCTTCATCGTTCTGCTGGTGTTTTTCTACCAGGTAATCCACGATTTCATGGTAGCCAAGCGCTGGTATTTTTATTAGTTGTGTGCGCGACAGAATGGTATTCAATATTTGGTCCTGGTTTTGGGTCACGAGCAAAAACAAAGTATTGGGCTGCGGCTCCTCAATGATCTTCAGCAAAGCATTTCCCTCCTTATCAAGGTATTCGGGCAACCACAATATCAAAACTTTGTAGGCCGATTCAAAGGGTTTAAAGCTCAGCTTTTTGATGATCTGGTGGCATTCGGCGATGTTGATGTTTGCCTGCTTGTTCTCTGCGTCAAGGTATCCCCGCCAGGCATCTAATGTGAGATAAGGGTTGTTTAAAAAAGCCTCACGCCACTGTTCTATAAAAGTAACGGCCGTGTCTTCCTTGTGTTTGGCGAAGAAGGGATAGGAGAAATGCAGGTCGGGATGCATCAGCTTCTGGTACTTACGGCAGGAGGAGCATTCGCCACAGGAGTCGTCCTCTCCACGGTTCTCACAGGATAGATATTGTGCATATGCCACAGCCAGGGGCAAGCTTCCCGATCCCTGCGGGCCTAAAAACAATTGGGCATGGCTCACCCGGTTTTCCTTAACCGATTTGATCAAACGCTGCTTTACCGCGTCCTGCCCAACAATTTGTTTAAACTGCATAAGGTGCAAATTAGGCATTAGATATGAGATGTGAGATATGAGATGTGAGATTTTTGGGGGAAGTCCGAAAGTCGGGAAGTCCGAAAGTCCGGAAGATGGAAAAATTCAGGAGATGAAGAAGTCAGTGAGAATAACTGCCGTTTACCTTACCTTTGTTCAATGATCCTCCCTCTATATAACTTGGGTTATCCGCAAACCGGCGGACGTCAGTCGCAGCGTCTTTCGGTCCCGATAGCTATCGGGATTCGGACTCTACCGACTTTCGGACTAATCTCACATCTCCCATGAGAATCATGGCTTTCGATTATGGCACGAAACGCATCGGCATTGCGGTGACCGACCCATTGCAGATCATTGCCACCGGGCTGGATACGATTCATCCAAATAAGATCATCGACTTCCTGAAGAACTACCTGCGGACTGAACTGGTGGAGCGCTTTATCGTTGGAGAACCCAAACAAATGGACAATACCCCTTCGCAATCGGCTATCCATGTAAAGGGATTTATAAACCTGCTTAAACGAACATTTCCGGAAATTCCTGTGGAAATGCTCGATGAACGCTTTACCTCAAAGATGGCCTCGGCTACCATCGCCCAAAGCGGCATGGGTAAAAAAGCAAGGCAGAATAAGGAGTTGGTGGATACCATCTCGGCAGTGATTTTATTGCAATTATGGATGGCAAGAACGGGATTTTAACATCCGTTATAAGACCTTTATTATAAAATGAAAAGAAAATATCGCATGAAACAGGCAGCAAGGATCGTCATGGCAGTTTTTTTTCAGCTGATATTGTTTTCCGGGTTGGCTACGGCTCAACGGGCACGTATTTTTTTCTACCGACCATACGAAAGTGAACTCGAGAACAACTTATATCAAAAGACTCAAGTAAAATTTGATTTCGAAATGCAGTACAACAACATTAAACAAGCTAACATCAAGGACGAGGTAAATAATGCACTAAAACACAACGATTATAGATTTATTGCGATATCCGGGAATAGTTATTTATACCCCGGCCTTGAAAGCAAGACAAACTCGGTATTAAAGAAGTACAAAAAATACTTGGACAGCCGGCAATTCAAAGTTATAGCCGCTACAAGCGATGCCCCGGGATTGGGTCAACCTCCTTTACAAAGTGTGGCGTATAATTTCGCCCAGGCATATAATAAATATCTT
>Ga0206808_1088_pt1 | contig 23673 bp, 32 predicted proteins | sample Alteio_BWOrgCont_58_FD_152899 | JGI IMG/M metagenome (GOLD analysis project Ga0206808, IMG submission 152899) | Enriched cells from forest soil in Barre Woods Harvard Forest LTER site, Petersham, Massachusetts, United States -... | ecosystem: Environmental > Terrestrial > Soil > Temperate forest >...
ATATTTCTCAGACAAAGAACGCGCCCTGAATTTTTTCGTAGCGATTCGATGGCCGAACGGAGTTGCTTGCCCGCGTTACGGGTGCGGTTCGACAGCGGTTGCGTACATGCCGAAGTATTGGATCTGGTATTGCAACGAATGCAAGCGAAAGTTTACCGCTAAACTTGGTACCGTCCTTGAAGATTCGCCGCTTGGCCTTGATAAATGGGCGTTCGCTATTTGGATGCTCGGTAGCGACCGTAATGGAACATCCTCTTATGAATTGGGGCGCAAGGTCGGCGTCACCCAGAAGTCCGCGTGGTTCATGTTCCACCGCATCCGCTATGCGATGAGCGTCGGATCATACGAGAAGATGGACGGCCCGATTGAAGCGGACGAGACATACGTGGGCGGTAAGGCAACAAGCACACGCACGAATCTCGCGACCGGCAAGCTCATGCCGACCGGGCCGCAGCAGAACAAGAGCATCGTCGCCGGGATAATGCAGCGCAAGGGCGAGGTTCGTGCGTTCGTGGTTCCCAACGTTCAAAAAACAACACTCGCGCCGATCATCTCCGAGAACGTCACGCCGGGCGCAACCGTTTACACAGATGCCTTAGGTTCATATAATGATCTGAGCGACGAGTACAAGCACTTCGTCATAAATCACGCGCTTGAATACGTGCGCGGCCATGTACACACGAACGGCATCGAGAATTTCTGGGGTGGATTGAAGCGCACCCTAACGGGAACATATATCTACACATCCGTACAGCACTTAGACCGCTACCTGGACGAGCAAATATTTCGCCACAACAACAAAGGCGAAAAAGACGCGACTCGTACGCGTATCATTATCGAGCAAACCGATGGAAAGCGCCTTACATACAAGGCACTAACGGCGACCGTCAACGACAAGCAAATGATCCTGAAGAACAAGCAGAGATCGGCTCAACGTAAGCGGTTGGCGGCAAAGACGTAATTGGGGGAATGAAAAAAAACAACGCCCGCCGTTATTCCCGCCGCCGATTTAAGCGGATTTTCTTGATCGCTTCTCCCGTTTTTTTTTCGCAAGCGCCTCAGCCTTCAGCATGTCTTCCTTACTCACGGAGAGCACTTTGCCAAGATTCTGCTTGAACTGCTCCATGTAGGCATTGGCTTCGTCCTGCGTCATTTGCACGTCGTGCTTCATCGAAAAAATCGTAGCACGCCGCAGAATTTCGCGCAAATTTCATGCGCGAAGCTGATTCGCGAAATGCACTAAAATACGAACGACCGGCCACTTCCGTCAAGTATATTGGCCCCTATGTTTTTCCGCCGAACATGCCTTTGCGCGTTACTTCTCGCCTCCAGTTGCTCCTCCGAACTCAGCAGCCCCGCGACAGATGGCAATCCCGTTCTCACCTTCGCTGGAGCCGTCCCGGGCAGCACCATCACGTTTTTGGTGAATTCGCATGCTTCACAAGCAGGAATCAAAGGCCTCACATTAGACATCGCTACAACCTCGCGTGCAAGCGTAGCCGACCAACTCACACTCGACGATGCGGGCAACCTCGGCGTGCGCGGTCATGTATTCTCAAATTTCGAATATACGGCGCAAAAAGATCCAGCTCACAACGGCGATGCGCTGACAGCTTTATCACGCGCACGATTCGACATAACTTCATCAGGATCCGACGCACGCATTGCTTTCTACGGCCCTCAGCCATCGTACATCAGCAGTGAAGGCGCACTGGACTTGAGTAGCTCGCTAGTTTTCACGATGGCCGCAGTCAAACAACTCTCCCAAGAGGTAACCCTATTACGCGAGGAAGTACGCTCCTTACGCTCCCAGCGAAACATCCATTAAAGCGTTAATAACTCTGCATGTTTCAAAGAAAACGGTCGCAGGATTCACTCCGGCTTAAGGCTGAGACCGCTCTCCCGCACATGCCCCATCCGCATCCTACCCGTTATCTGCATTCGTACGGCCTTGAACGCTGCGTGCAGATCGGTGATCCTCTGACGCGGCTCCTCGCGCAAACGCTCGCGATCAATCGACGGCAATTTGCCTCCCGCGCGTTCGATCGCTTCCATTTCCTTGCGCATCCCCTCGGCCGCGCGTAAATCCCGCCCGATTTCGCGTTGCTCGGCATCCAAACGTACAAGCCGCTCACGGCGCTCCAAACGATCTAGGCACGCCGCATTGTATGCCGTCGTGATCCTAGTGATTTCACGTTGCCGAAAAGCCCATTCCGCTTCATCCAACGCACGATGCACTCGCGCCTCACGCTCAGCAAGTAACGAACGCTCCTCATTTCCGACGAAAACCCGCACGAGCGGATTCCAGTGCTCACGTCGCTGCTCAATATTTTCCCAACGGCGAACCTCCTCGGCTGTGAACTCCGCCGCTCGCGCATGCGCGGCGGCAAGCGCCGCCTCTCGCGCAGCGGCGATTTGTAGCTCCAAGTGCATGGGTTCCGGCGGTACGATAGTAGATCGTTTCTCGCGCTCGATGGCGGCGGAACGCTCCACGAGCGCCCGTTCGATCGCGTTAAGCTCCGCCGCAAATTCCGCCTGCCGTGGGTCCCGTTCAAGGATCTTCTCTTCCGCCATTTCGTGATTTCCCCGACGATCCAGGTATGCAAGCACTCGCCGTGCGCCGGCGTCGCCTTCCCGCGCGCGATCCGCCACAAAATCACGGTAGCGCGGAGGCGCGGTCGCGCGTTCTTGTCCGGCACGGCATGTAAGCTCCGCCTTGGTTTCGCTCCAACGCACGACCGCGCGCCCGCGCTCATGATTAGTCCTAAGCGTATGCAACTTCTCCACGACGCTGTAGGCGAATCGCCGAGCACCGCCGCACGGCACGAGGAAACGAACGACGGCGCGCTGTGCTTGTTTGGCCTCCCATCGACGCTCGGACTCCAACCGGCGCTGCGCGGACTCACCATTCCAAGCCGCCTCCCGACGAACGCCCCATCCCTCGCGACGCTCCTGGTAAACATGATCGCGAAACTGTCGGTAAGCATCGCGTAGCCGTGCATTATCCGCGATTCCCTGCGCCCGTTCAAACGCCCATTCCGGCTTTCGCACGCTGTCGCGCTCCACGCGTTCACGGACGCTCTCGCGCGCGGCGGTACTCGTCACCGACTCCAATAAAGGCTCAGGCGTTTTCTCCTGCGCTCGTGTTGGCTCATTACCCGGCGCTGAACGATCGCGCTCCTCTGCCCCCGTATCCGTGCGCGCCGCACTATGACCCTGCGTCCGACCGGGAAATGACCCGAAACGCGCTTCTAAGGCGCTGCGCTTGCAGCGATCATCAATCCGGGATGCACCGCACCCCGGCGCATCTTTCCCCTCGCCGTCGGCAAAAGCGAAGCCCTGGAAACGACCGCCGCGCTCCACCACCTTAAGGAGCACGCCGACATCCCCCAAGCGATTCCGCAAGTCATCCCACGAGCGCGCGGCATCGACGGCCGCCAAGATCGCCGGACGCATCTGCTCGCGCCATAAGACCGGCTTCTCATGCATCTTCGGGGTCGTCTGCGGCGGCGTCTCCGATCCACGTTGCGTGAGGCCCTCGCGCGCCGGATACGGCCCAAAGCGCACCTCCAACGCCGATAGCTTGCAACGTGCGTCGATCCGTGACGCCGCGCATCCCGGCGCCTCCGGCGCAAGTCCTTCGGCAAATGCAAGCCCGGCAAGACGCCCCTCACGCTCCACCGCCTTGAGAACGACGCCGTGCGTATCTAAACGCGCGCGGAGGTCATCCCAACTCGTCGCGCGCTCCACAGCCTCAAACACGTACGGACGCGCGGCATCTTGCCAGGGCAATTCTCCTCGCTCGTACACCCGGTTAAAATTCCCGTCGAACACCCGGCGGGGCGGCTCCGCCGGCATCACATTCAGCCCGAGATGTTCTTGCACGATGTCGCGGTTGTGAAAACCGACGACTATATTCCACCCACGCTCGCTCGCAATTTGCGCGCAGAGGCGCTCTCGCGTGATCCGCTCTTGCCAACGCGCGTTCGCACGGCCGTCCTCGCCCACACGGTTAGCGATAACATGCGCATGCAGGTCATCGGTATCCGTATGCACGCTCATGACGTATTGGTGATTCGCCAGGTCCAGCGCGGAGAGTAAACGCTCCACGTCCGAAACCATCTGCTCGCGCGTCGGATGCTCGTCTTTGGCGTAGGCGATTATCTCGTGCTGTACCGGGTCCGCGCAGCGCGCCGACAACCGCGCGACGGCCTCCATTTCAAGCGCCGCGGTCGCGACCGAACTGACTCCACGTGTGTGGGTCCAAGCAGCCTTTTCTTCCGCGCTCGCATAGCTCACGCGATCGTTAAACGATACTCCCACGCCAACGAGCGCGGGTTGACGTCGATGTTCATGTTTCCGGACGTACGCGATCCCCGTTGCGAAGGTACGGGTGCCGTCCCGGGCCGGAACGCCCTTGGCGATCACGACGCGAGACTTCCAATCGTCTCGCGTAAGGTCGTAAGACACCCTTCGGATTCTGCGCGTAAAACATCATCATGCGCGCACAAATGAGCCAAGAGATTGAGACGCTCGCCGACGAGCGTTAAGGTACGAATAATCTCGGCGCGCTCCAGCGACATGACGCGAGGAGTAAGGGGCGCTCTTCCGTCGAGCAAACGCCCGCGCACGAATTCGGAAAGCGTCTTATATCCCGCTTCTTCCGCCCGCTGTAAAAGCATAGCCGATTCGTCCGCAGTGATGCGGACTTCAAACCGCTCCGTACGACCGCTCGCGGGTCTACTCATGTACCCGCAATGTGGTCGGCGCGGGCTGAGCGAAGCGACCCCGCGCACGCGCCTCGGGGCGCGTCTGTTTGGCCGGAAAAACGCGCATGCGTTTTGTACGGACAAACTCCGGCTGGCGTATTTTGACACACGCTCTTTCTCACTGTGTCGGCGCTTCGGCAATGATGCGAAGGACCCTGGCGTATTGTGTACGGTGATTTTCGCTATAAGGCAGACGGTTTCGCACATCGGCGTGCTTGAACGCGATGGAGCGCCGGGCCGTGGGGCCGTAGAGACGAGCGTCCGCAGCAAACGGCAGGGAGTTTGCGCGCGACGCAACAACCTCCAAGCGCTTCTTCCACTATCTTTATCGGAGACTATCGCATGTCGTTAGATACCCTCATTGCCAAGGTCGAACAGCGCCTCGACGATCTCGAAGTGAAGCCGTCGTCGCCGGATGCTCTCCGCACGTTATTAAGTCGTCTCGACGCCAAAATTCGCGAGGCTCAAGAAAAGGGTTACAGTCCGAAGGAAATCGTGGATATTGTGCTCGATTGCGGCTTCGCGGTAAAGCGGGATGAGTTTGAAAAGCAACTCGTCGAAGCCCTGGGGACGAAGCGAAAAAAATCAACTATCAAACGCAGCAAAACGCACGCGAAAAAGACGCCTTCGCCGACGCCGGCTTGAGCTGAAAAACACCGGATTTCACCCGAGCGCAAATAGCGAAAATCTATGAAACGGCAACGACTTCGATAAGCTCCGCAAGGCCTTCAAAGTCTGCCGGATTTCGCGTATACAAAGGCAAGCCTGCGGAGAGCGCGGTCGCGGCGATCAAGAGGTCCATCGCGCGTCGCCGCGGACTCCGGCCGAGCGCGGAAACGGCTGCGTATATCTGTCCGTACGCGCGGGCCGCTTCCACGTCAAAAGGCAGCGGATGGAACGTTGCCTCGACGCGTTGTAATCGTTCTTGACGGCGAGCCCGCTCAGCCGGATCGCCGGCGGCGTGCGGCCCGGCTGCCAACTCTGCAAGGCTCACCGCAGCGATCACCATCTCGTCGGGCAAAGCGTCGAAATCCAGCGTCTCTATCCTTTGCTGACGCTCAGACAATTCACATGCAGATTTTCCATATTTTATAAAAATTCCCCTATCCCAATTTTCTAGAGACGCACAGAAAATAGCGCTTTTCTTATACGAACTAACACCTCTTTTTTCTGCATGGTCAAAAAATTTTTGTTTCTGCTCTGTTTTTTTGCTAACCTTCGCAATTTTTTCTAGTAGATATCCAACATGCTCTGGCTTAGCAAAAAATTTTTCTTTACTGGCTAAAAACAATGCGCGTTCTAAGCATTCTTCGTGTTTTGCACCTTTACTTGCAATAATTTTTTCAAAAATTTTGATCTTTACCGATTGTTCCGCATCCTGAGGCATATCTATTTCATGTGCCATTGCTGCGAGGTCTAAAATGCGGCAAGCGGTTGTTCTTGATATGGACCGTGAAGCGTATTCTTCTAAATCATATACAGACGCATTTTTAGGGATCATAAGGGATAATTCATCATCATCCGTAAAATTTAAATTTGATGGGGTAAACCATTTTATGCTCCTTTCGAAAAATGTCGTGTTAATAAACAGTGTTCGCCGCGTCCTGCTGCGGCCCGTTGTTTTCTCTGCGAGCGATATGAGACTTTCGGTAGCCCGGTAAAGGGGGTAGACCCAACCAAGCGCGAAACTCGCTCTCCGTCGCGGCGTCGAACGGCTGAATGCCGAGATATTCCAAAACGACGCCCCGATGCCGCCGCCCGGTGCGACCGTCCCAATCGTAATCCGCGAGCGCCGCATCCGAAACGCCGAGCTGCTCGGCTAGGTGCAGCAGCACCGGCGGCGCGAAATCACCGCGCCCTTCGGGGAAACGTCTATACTGTGGGTGGAATGCCAGTTGAGCGATGAATCCTAACCGACCGGACGCCGCCTTATCAGGGAGCTTCTCGCGCTCCTCCGCCCCCACAGACCATTGCTCGCTCAACTCTTCGACCGACCATATTCGTTTCATAGCGGGCAAGCGGTTTCCGCGATAGCGGCCCTACGCCTACCTTCATGCTCGTCTGAGCTCTGGCGGTGTTTGGCCGTTTTTCACAGCTTCGTTGTCACTGGGCCAAGTCGCTACACCTAGCACTTGGTTTTGGACGGTCTCTTGCTCGACCACTTTTTGAACACCCTCTTAGCGTGCTCTATCGCCCGAATTCTCTCGTGACCCCTCAACGACCCTGCGAAGGCGGAGGCAGGGGACGCGTTAGAGGAGTGGGTTTGCCGGATTCTTCTCTCTTATCCGTTGTAGTGGTTCTTGCTCCAGGCACTATGCGTACGGTACCGGCAGCCGGTTGTGTCCCCAGGCGTGCTGCTCTGGGTACCGGCAACGGGGGAGGCGCCATATTCCGGGGCATGGGCCCCCGTTGGGCTGCTTTTTCTATTGTTGCCACTTCCTCATCAAAATTTTCGTCACGTTTGTCACGCTCATCTTTATCGATCTCCATTCTATTGATTTCCATCAAACCTTCATCGAACGCATAACCCATTCCAGCAAAAAGATTAACGTAGCTAGTGTCGTTCAGCGCTGCCGTACGTTCAATATCTTCTTCTTGATCAGATGCATCAGATTCTGGTATAGATGAGGGGGCTTTCGTTTTTAACCGCGTTTTTCGTAGGATACTGTTTTCTTCATAATGCCGCGTCATGGTAGAGATCGAGCTTTCCGATCCGCTGTCTTGTCCCTCATTAATTTCTTGAATTATCGCATAGCCAATGGTAGCGCCTTGATCCGCAAGTATCTCCTTTTTGTTTAGATCGGCATCTAGGTTTTGTCGCTCTCCTAAGTATTCCGTCGCTTCCCATTTCCGGACCGCCTTTTCGAGCATTTTGCTTCGTTTCTTCGCAGATCGCGTCGGGTATCGTTTAAGATTTATATTGGACCCCATGATAGTTCTCCAGTATCGCCAATGGATATCTTGTCTCGTCTGTATGTTATGTCTTATTGTTCACGTACATACACACAATGCATGATATTATTAGGTTCTGTCGCGATAAGGAGCGTGATTCGTTACGAAGGCGGATGATCCGGCGTTTTCGCGGAGATCGACACTGGGACTTTTGGTCCCGATGCAACGCGACGACGGGTGTGTTTGCCGAGAGAAGCAAACGTTCCGCAACGTGAATAAGGCGATCAAGAGCGTCGTGAAACGCTTGCGTTTTCCGTTGGATATCATGTTGACGTGCGTGCGCTGGTATTTAGCGTATGCGTTGAGCCTTCGCAATCTCGAAGAGATGATGCTTGAACGCGGCGTGTTCGTCGATCATTCGACGATTCATCGATGGATCATGAAGCTCACGCCGGTATTAGAGGAAACGTTCCGCAAGAAGAAACGCAGGCGCGGCATCGGCGCGGTCGGAAAAAGCTGGAGACTGGACGAGACGTACGTGAAGATTTTCGGTAAGGATCGGTATTGGTATCGTGCGGTGGATAAGCAAGAAAACACGGTCGATTTCTTGCTCACGGCAAAACGTGATCGTCGGGCAGCGCGTCGCTTTTTCACGAGAGCCGTCAATAATAATGGCGTTCCTCGTGTCGCCAATATTGACAAGAGCGGCACCAACAAGGCCGGGATTGAGGATTTTAACCGAGAGTACGGCACGAACGTGATGATCCGACAATGCAAGTTTCTCAATAATATTGTGGAGCAAGATCATCGAGCGGTGAAGCGACGAACACGACCGATCATGGGCTTCAAGGAATATCGATCAGCACGTATCATTCTTGGAGGAATCGAAACCATGCATATGATCCGGAAAGGGCAGATGGTCGGCGGCAAAAACCTCACGTCGGCAGAGCAATTCTACTCGCTGGCGGCATAAAACCAATCGCATCGATCACGCGAAAAACAAAATCTTTGCCATCATCGCTTCCTTCGAAGCGCTTATCGCGACACAACCCCTTCTTCGACGCTTTGATCATGCCTTATTGTAGCACGCGTGCTACATACCTGAAAAGAGTCCACGGGGAAGGCACCGGTATCGGAGCCTCATACGATCATCGGGAGCCCAAACTTCGGCTACTCGACCAAATAAGCACACCAACCCCCAAGACTCATTATGTACGACCCTTCGTCGGCGGCCGCGCCTGCGACGACGAGCTATACGTCGAATCGTGCATGCGAGCTGAGAGGCATGAATTGAATCTAGATCGGTGTTTTCGTTCGAGGACGCCCGCCTTTGCGACCATTCTGACGTGAAGCTGCGGCGCGCGCGGGAGACTTCGTTGCGCCGGCGATCCGATTGGCTTGGTTCACGTCGAAAGCACGACGAATCAAACCTTGAACCGCGAAGTCCGCATCGAGACGTGGAAAGCGAAGGGACGTTCCCAGCGGTGAAAGTTCCAGCTCGACGACAGCCGCCGGTTCGGCAAAGGCGACAACTGGAATGAGGGCACGCGGAATCGTGGCGATCGCCCCCGACTGCATGGTGAGGATAATAGCATCGCGTCGCCGATCGTAGCGAACGGAACTCGCGCCGGAGGCTGCTTCGCTCTTGCCGCGGGTTCGTGCAGCAGCGATCTCGTCATCCGTCGGTTCTTGTCCCTTCACATGTGCCACTTCTTCCACTCCGTCCAGCAGGCGGCCAGATTTTCCCGAACAATTTCAACGGCTCGCCGAGCCTCCGCCCGCGTCGTTTTCTCTCGGCCGCCCATCGTCATGAGTTTCGCGTCGTCGGGCAAGAGCTGTACGCGGTACTCACGACCGCCTTTGACGATATGAACGTGGGGCCCCTCGCCGTCTTCAACAATGTTCACACGAACGGCGAAGCCGTCAACCACGATGACGGTGGGCATAGCATCATTTTAACCTAGGCAGCTAGGTTTTGTAAACCCCGGAAATGGTGTCCGCCCTTTGAGGATGCTTGGTTTCAGCCCGAAGCATAATGCGTAGTTGCCTACGGATCATCGCCTCCATGAGCGGCCCCGTGCTCTGCACCCCATCGCCGAGCCAGGGGTTTGCGCGAAGCACTTCTTGGCGGGCGCATTGCTGGTATATGGCCTTTTCCGAAACGGTGAGAGCCGCGAAGCATTGGTCGGCTTCTGTTGCCTCGATAGACAAGACGACATGCTCTATAGGGCAAGGAATCGGTTTTTTCGGCGTGTTTGCTATGGTGATAGCCGGGATAATCGGTTCGTAGCGGCCGTAGAGCGTCGGCGGCCGTTCACGACGCCGCGCGAGATCCGCTTCGGAGTCGGGGACGATGTGTTTTGATACCGCGTCGTCACGGATAAGCTGCAAGAGATAAGCTGGCGGGTTACGTTTCTCGCAGTGTATGCCGAGTGCAATTGTGCGGGCGATATGGTCGTGATCGAATAGCAGGGCGAAACTGCGTGCCGGTCCACAACTTACGCCTTGTTCTATCAGTATTTTTTGAGATTGTTGTTGTGATGCGGTGAGAGGTGAACGTTTAGAAATGGTTATGGATGTGGGCTTTTCCTTCTCTTCTTTGAGTTTTCGCAATGTAATGGACTCGTGGCTTTGTCCTTTTTGTACAAGGCGTTTCTGCTCGTTTTCGTTAGTAAATTTATTCACGTCATGAGCGTGAAACGATTTACCCACAGGCTTTTCTCTGTCGCTGTGTGTTGAATGATCAGGTTTTATGTCAAGAGATATAGGTGTGGAGTGATTTTCAGAACACGAAGTGTTCTTAGGCCAAGAATTGACCAACGGTGTCACGCAAGCAGCCTGATCATCAACGTTTTGAAGCGTAGGCGTCGTAAAAGTGCGCGTGACGAGAGGATTTATTCTTTCACGCGTGCCGATTTTGTTGATTTTCTTAAGACGAAGCGCGTCCAAAGTGCCGTCAGCGAATAACGTGATGCTTGACGTTCCGGGTCGTCGCTCTACGCGGATAAGTTCTAGGCGTTCCATCTCGTGCAGACGCAGTTGCAGCGTGGACTTCGGCAACCGCGTCCATCGCGCGATCTTCTCCTGTGAGGCGTAGCAGTGCCCGTTCTTATATGCTTTGCTCGTCATCACGCGCGCGATGCGCTCAATGTCAGGATGGAGGCTCGGGTCCGCGTATGCGTCGAGAAGGTCTTGCGCTTGCGCGCCGCGCGTCGGTCCCGCGTCGGTCGGCCTAGGCAACGCCTTCCGCAGATGTTCCAATGCGAGCTGCATGCGCTCAGGCGAACCCTCTTGGAAAGCTCCCATCACCGCACCCGTCGCATCGGCGACGACTTGCTGCATTGCATGGAGGATGGTTTCGAGGAGCGTCTGCGGCTGAAGCAAGGGGCGAACCTCCGGGATTTTTCCGAGAAGTCGGCCTCCGCAAGAGGGTCCGCTGTCGCGTTCACGAAGAAACACGGTGCGGCCCCTCTTGACCAAGGGGCAAATCTCCCGGAATCTCGCTCGCGTGCAACTTCTCAGGGCTGGCGCGGTCGAGGCGATGAGAGTGGGTCGTCTGAATTCGAAAGCGCCTGGTAGTCAGCACCAGGCGCTTTCTTTCTTCTATGGGATCGCGGAGACGCCTGCGCTGGCAAGCGACCTTAGTTTTAGCGAATTTAAGCAAGGCGGCGTTTTGGCCAATGCTTCGAAGCCTATCGCCTTAATTTTATTTTTAGACGTTCAAAATATAAAAAACGCTCAAAATTTTAGGTTTTGGGTACGCCTATGGGCTTTCAGTAGTTCTTCTATAAATGCGCTGGGCCCATTGACGTATTTTCCATTAGCTCGACGATGAATTCTCCAAGCATCTTCAAGGTAGACAGCCATCTCCTCTGAGAGGATTAAGGTCATCCGATTAGTCTTCTCCGTTCTTCTCGGGCGACCGGGAGGACGCTTGGACGCCCTTGCCGCTATTTGTTTGCCCTCCGCTTCCTCTAGAGAGCGATTTTCCGCTGAAAGAGGCGCATCTCCAGTTGAAAAAGCGTCTGAAAAAGCGTCGCTATTTTCTCTTTGAGGCAACGTACTTATATTTGCAGTAAACGCAACCGCTTGATCAAGGCTTCCTTCAGATTTTACTGAAATCCGGGGATCTTTCTCTTCTTCTGCCTGTACCTTGATAATTGGTTGAACCCGTGGACGCACAAGTTGCGCAGCAAGGCCAAAGTCCTTATTCCCTTTTTTCCCTGTGGTGTTCATGAAATTTGGGCCTCTATTTGATCTTCGAACGTACCTTTCGAAATTTGCGATAGAAATTTTTCCTGTCGCACTACGTGATCGGCCAGGCTAAAATAGTCTATAGCACCAGGTGAATTAATGGCGTAATCGATTATGGATCGTCCTAAACCATATGCTTCTGCAAGCTTTGTATTCGTCCGTATAGGATTGGGGTATACATCAAATCCTTCGTTTTCAAGGGTTTGTTTTACGGCTCGATCTAGTGATATGCGCGAATCATACATAGTAATAAGAATTCGCAAATGCGGGGATTGGGCTAAAACTTCTGCGTCAACGAGCTCTTGAATTGTTTGCTGGATCTGTGAAACGCCTGATAAAGCCATAGATTGAGAATCGATTGGAACAATAAGAACTTGTGCAGCGATAATCGCATTGATAGAAACCACCCCGAGACCCGGAGGGCAATCTAATAAAACAAAATCATAGCCGGAAACTTGTTTTAATGCTGATCTTAAAGCATATCCCGGCGTTTGAGAGGAAATTCTAAGCTCATCGCCAGCCGCCGCAGTATCCCTTGATCCATAGGCGAGATCAACATTGTATACATTGGAACTACCTATGGTTTGAGGCATGATTTTTTTATCTAAAAGAGCCTTGGCGATGGTCTCAGTTGGCGGATTCTCTTTATTTCCAATCCAAGAAGTGGCATTGGCCTGGGGGTCGAGATCAACCAATAAGATTTTTTTTTCGTGGGATATCCCAAGAGCCGCCGCTAGGTTGACAGCGGTAGTCGTTTTCCCGACGCCGCCTTTCATGTTTATAACTGCGTAAATCATTCTAAACGTCTTATATGTTTTGAACTTTTAAAACCCTTTTGCGTTTTAAAAGTTTTTGACGCCTAAAAATCGCGAGACGACTTCCGTTTCGCGCGGCTTCGCTAAAATTTCAGCACCTGAAACAATTTAAACGTTTAAGACATTTTAGACGCTTGAAATTAAAAATGCTCTTGCCATATTAAATCTGTCTTGCCGAGAAAAAATAAGGCCATCCTATTTTGATATTCCATACATTTAAAACGTCTAAAATTTTTTAGACGTTTTAAATGTATGGAACGCCCTCGTAGCGAGCTGAGTCCAAAGCGGCGACTCCTCTGAAATGCCGCGTCCCCACGGATGCCGACGCACCTCGCCCCGAATCGCCTCGCGCTTGTCGGGCGGAAGAAGCGGCCACGCGTCGAGAAAGCGCTCCCGCTCGCTGCGATACGCGGCATGCTTTGCCTCGCGTTCGGCGGCCGCGCGGGCGTCGGCAAGCGCTTCGAGCGCGCGTTCGCGCACGGCTTGGCGGTGATCGCGGCACAGCCACACGACGTCCAACGGCTTGGCGGGGTTCGGCTGATGGGGCAGCCCGGCGCGGCCGCACGCGCCGCAGGGCTCCCGCTGAACGATTCCGCGGCGAAGGTAGGAGGAGAGGTAGCCCAGCGCGCGGCGGACGGCCTGCCGCTCGTCGGAGAAGACGCGGGCGCGCTCGCGCTCGGCGAGGGCGTCCTTGTGGCGAGCCCGCCACTGCCGGGTAGTGCAGCGGCCGCAGCACCGGCCCCGCTTCCGCGCGGCGCGGGCGCAGCCGAGCGTGAGGCAGGTCCGCGCCGGCGCGCGGGAGGGGAGAAATCGACGCTCGGGGGCGGGTTCGCACGCATCCTGTGTCACGGATAGACAGCATTCTAGCCCAAATTTCACCCCCGGAAAAGACCCAAGATAATTGCTCTTATCTTGGGTAGCGACCCCGCCAGCGAGGTGGCGGGGACTCCGTCGACGATCGGGAGGCCGCGCGGAGAGCGGCGTGGCTGGCCTTTATAAAAGAGAAGCCGCCTTCGGTGGGGCCAACTGCGGCGAGCGGCCGCAGATTTCTCCCGTGACGTCGAGCTGGAGCACCAAGCCGGGGCGATTATGCAGATTGAGCGCGATCGCGCCGAAATGAGGGAACAGCTCGCGGGGGAAGCCCTGGCGACGGCGAGCGCTGAAGCGGCTCACTCCGAACTTATAACGCTTCGGGGGGAGCTTAAAACCGAACGCGAGGCGGAGGCAAGGCGGAAAACGTCGCGGCTGAGCTACGCGGTGTTGCTTACAGCAGGGAAGAAGGACGAGGGGGATGTGGCTTGCTTGCAAGCCGCTGCAATAGGCCTCCGTTTTCACCGGGCCATATAGCACTGTAGAGCATGCAAGCGGAGGAGAATTAGGCCAAAATTCTTTACTTAGGGATGGACGAATCAGCATGAATTTGTGATTGAGCCTGCCGAATACATGGGATATAGACGTGATGTGGCTGGTTTTAAGTGGGTTTCCGGCTGGTTGCGTAGGGGAAGGAGCATTATTATGCCTACAACGCATTCTTTAGCAGGGGGGGCGGTATCTGTCATCGCCCCTCAAGTGGATGAAGAAACTCGTGCTTCACGAGCGCATCGTGCATCAATAAAAAAATTTAGTGCAGCAGTTGACTCGCTTGTTCAGCTTATAGGGGCACAGCTTACTGCATATATTGGGGAGGTTAAAGAGACGCGAGCAGTGCGCAAGTGGATTGAGGGAGATCGAGCACCTCATCCGTTTATACAGTCTAAGATCGGTCTTGCTCTTCAAGCGGCTCAGATTTTGCAAGAGGCGGGTGAAGGTCCGGTTATTGATGCCTGGTTTCAGGGCTTAAACCCGGCCCTAGGTGATCGTTCGCCTGCTGAACTTATTCATGATGCCAAGAAAGTTGATTTTTCGAGAGTCGGACGCGAAATTCTCGCGGCGGCAAGGGAGTTCGTGGGGGCTTGATCGAGGACGAAATTGAGCGAGCTGCGTTGCCGTCTCAAATATATCGTATCGGAAAAAAGCCCGATGCATGGAAACGACCTTTGCCCACTCGTGGAGAAAATAGGCCGACGAATCGTTATGATGATCCATTAGGGATTTACCATGTAGTTTATGCTGCTTCGGATGCCTACGGTGCGTGTGTTGAGAAATTCGCCGCACTCCGTCATGACCTAAACCCAGATTTAGCGAGCATTGATAATAATGATGGAGGCTTGCGGTCCTCTTCCTTCGCTGGACTTGTGCCCATAAATTGGTTTCAAGGATTCCATTTAGGGTCGGCCCGTCTTCAAGGAAATTTCGTCGATTTACGCTCGCCGAAAACCATTGCATTTCTTAGTCGGCGGATGACTGAGCAATTCAGGGAATGGACACGACGGTATAGGGAATGGGAAGAGTTTGATCTCTCGGTATTGGCTAGTCCACGACGTGAGGTGACGATGGAGATCTCACGCAGTATTTTTGAGCTTGAAACCCGTGAAGGATCCCGCTATGATGGTATTTGTTACCCATCTCGCTTAGGAACTCACGTTACATGCTGGGCCATTTTTGATGATACTGGCGAGGATGAAGAAGGTTTGCCTTGCGTGGTAGATAGGAAAAACCAAGAACTTGATACGAATCATTCGGAGGTTCGTCGTCTGTTAAATGACTTCGGTCTTACGATAGGGCATTAGCTCCAGGTCCAGTCAGGAGACCGGGGAAAAACGGGTGTTGGGTTTAGGCCATTTTGCGAGACTCCTGAAACGCACCCATCCCACGCGAGCTTAAAATACTTCGCGCAGGATGTGCTACGCTATCGCATATGATTGAAATAAAAACGACGTGCTCCCGCTGCGGAGCAGAAGACCCCATGGGATGCACGAATTGCGAAGGTTGCGCGGAGTGCTGTACGTGCCGAGGCCCCGGGCAAGAAGAAGAACTCGGGGCTCCGGGCGGTTTCGGCGACGACTAGTTTACGCAAACCTCGTGCTCGCGTTGATCTAATTGCACGGTGAATATTTGGCCGCCGTGCAATTTCTTACCAAGTTCATCGGGAAGATGAACTTGCATTACGCTTTGTCCCGGCTGCTGGATACCAGAAGAAGTCTCTTGTCGGACGTGTAATATATATTGCTGATTGACCTGCTCCGATGGCGCAACATTGATGATCCGAAACTTGATTTCCATAGTTCTCCTTGAACGTGAAAGAAGCGGGGCCTATGACCCATTACGTCGGATGATAGCACTCTTGGGGAGAGGCCGCCAAGACGTACCCTTCTTTCCGAAGCTGCGTAAGCGTCGCGTTCATGTAGATCGTATTCCACAACACGACGACGTTGAGAGCCAAGCCCAGGGCTCCAAGCTGATCCTCTTGCCCTTCGCGATAGCGCTGCCGCAGCTCGCCGCGCTTTCCATGGAAAATCTCACGGGCCACGCTGTGACGGCCTTCCCCGCGATTCAGTTGCCGGAGCGTCGCGCGGCGGCAGCTCTGGTCGTCGATGTATGTGAGAATATGCAACGTCTTCTCGATCCGACCGAATTCCGCCAAGCCTGCGCTAACCGCTTTGGTCGATCGCCGATTTGAAGCATGCGCATAATACCCATCGCCGCATTCCCGTCTTCAAAACCCTTATAGCGACAGAACCTCAGGCTTACGCCTTTAGCGCACGCAGCATGCTCTCTACGGTCGCCTGCCGAGTGGCAATGTAATTAGTGTCCCAGCGACAGCGACGCACGCGCGGGCGCACCCTCGCCGCCGTCAAATCCCTCCTGTCGTTCGGCGCGAAACTTGGCGCGCTCCGCTTCAATGTCGGCGCGGCGCTCCTTGCTCCGAAGAGTCGGAACGAGTTGGCGGAGCGGATTCTCGATGAAGCGGACGTGGCGAAAATGCTTGTCCTGACGGAAGGGCGGAACCATGCCTTCGTGCGGCTCGCCTACGCCAGCGGGTTGCGCGTGAGCGAGCTTGTCGGGCTTGCGGTGGGGCGATCTCGTCGACGCCGCGGACGGGACGCTGTACGTCGCCGTGTACGGGAAAGGCGGGAAGACGCGGACCGTGCGGGTTTCCGCCGCGACGGGGAACGTGATGCGCGCCCTGCGCGGCGAGGCGCCGCTGAACACGTTCGTTTTTGCGGGGTGGAATGGGGGGTGCATCCCGCGCAAGCGTGGCGAATCGTCCGTGGCGTCGACGAGATCGCTACGCCCACGCGCGGCCGAAAGAGTCGTCCGGCCTCGCGCTTGCCATTTTCGATTGCAGTCCGCTATAGCTACACATACTCGGCGGTAGCGCGCAAACGAGGATGTATGGGCTTTTCATTCGGAGAGGACTTCTTGTTTTTTGACGAGAATTGAGAGATAATGGTTCTGTGAGTGGAGAGGCCCGATATGCAGATTTCCGTATGGCAAAAACCTGACGATGTAGAGGCAACTTTGGTGCGTCTGGGTCTCTCCCTCGCGCCACTCCAGCGAGCGGTTGTTGCGGGCCATGTTTCTCGTATTTCGAGAACGGCCAACGATGCTCCTAACGCCGCCGGGTTTTATCAGTGGAACGAGACGCTACGAGTTCTCCGCGAAGAACTCATCCCGACCCGATGGGAACGTCGCGATGACGGCAATCTTCCTACTATTATGAGACCGGATCACAAAGTCTCTCTAGCCGTTTCATCCGGTAATCAAAGCACCGGCAAGTCAGACGAGACGCCGCAAACGCGCGGCCAAAAAGGCGCGAGCACTGCGGCAGTAGTTTATCTTAACCGTCAGCTTGAACTGTTCCCCGCAAGGCCTCGCCTTGCTCGACCGGAAGAAGGCACGCACCAAACCTGGGTGCTCTTGTATTACGCAACACCTCAGGAACTGCGTAGCGAACTTTCGTTACCCGTTAGCATGAGCGTCCGCGGGCATATAAGCGAATGGACGGAGCGGATTATCCTCCCTGTCCAACCTCTTGAACCGGAGACCGCGATCAGACCGGAGCCTGATTTCGGCCCGGATGTGGAAATCACGATACAACGACGTGCATAGCATGTTTAATCCAACGCGCTTACGAATTGCTCGTAAGCGCAGAAAGCTCAACAAAACTGCCGCTGCAAGCCTAATCGGCGTCGATCTGCGTACGATTACCGCCTACGAGAGCGGCGAGTTTGAACCATCCGCAGAGACGTTGGAAATGGTTGCTCGCAAGCTGAAATTTCCTATTGGCTTTTTCAGTGGATGCGATCTGCACGAGCCATTGCCTGAAACCGCAAGTTTCCGTTCGCGTGCGCGTATGTCCGCGACAAATCGAGACGCGGCGTTGTCATCGGGGTCATTGGCGTTTCACCTTAACGATTTTATTGAGTCCAAGTTCACGCTGCCATCCACTGATGTACTCGACCTTCGCGGCGAGGACCCCGAAACCGCTGCAATGACTGTTCGCCAGCAATGGGGCTTGGGAGAGCGTCCGGTTCGCAATATGGTGCATTTGCTGGAAGCGAAAGGGGTTCGCGTTTATTCGATGGTGGAAGACACAACGGACATGGACGCATTTTCCCTCTGGAGAGAAGCGACTCCGTTTGTGTTTTTGAACACTCTAAAGTCTGCAGAGCATGGGCGCTTTGATGCGGCCCATGAACTTGGACATTTGATTTTACATCGTCATGATGGTCCTCTCGGAAAAACTGTTGAACGTGAAGCAGATGCCTTCGCCTCAGCATTCCTAATGCCGCGCGGCAGCATCCTTGCTCATGCGCCCGTTTTGCCGAATCTTAATACTTTAATCAATCTCAAGCAGCATTGGATCGTTTCCGTCGCGGCATTGGCGTATCGACTGCACACGCTCAACCTACTGTCTGATTGGCATTATCGCAGTCTTTGCATTGAGATGAGCAAGCGCGGTTATCGTACCAAAGAGCCGTCTGGTGCTCAGCGCGAACTTTCCGCTCTCCTCAAAAAAATTTTCGCAGAGCTACGAGAGGACGGAGTTACCAGGGCTGATCTGGCGGAGCGCTTAGAAATAGGCATCGAAGAACTAGACAAGCTTGTCTTCGGCTTAATTTTGCTTGGTTTACCAGGTGGCGGAAACAGTAGGGACGGCAACGGAAAAAAAACGTTGCTTCACATTGTAGAGTAGAAGAAACATCCAAAACGAAGAGCCACCGCCAAAACGGTGGCTCGGAGACAGGGTGTGATTCCCTATTTGGAATCTTTCGCCCAGAAAGCTACTTTCTGCGGCTGCTCTTTCGTCGCGATGAACGACACTTTCCCATCCTTCGTCTCAAAGCTGACGCGCGTCGGCATCGGCTTCTCTGCTGTGAAACTGACCTTATGAGTCCCTTTTCGCACGAGCAGGCCCTCCTTTCTTCAAAATTCAAGGCTGAAAATCCGATTCTTCTCCTTATTCTACATCATTTGATGAGGAAAAACAAGCAGTAAAGGCCGATCCTCTCTTCACGCTTCCCATGATTGCGCTGAAGAGACGCGCCTTCTAGGCGAGGTGGTGTAGCGGCGCGCTTCCGCGCGGGGTCACCTGGTGAATAGCGCGGAGGAACGGACCAGATTCCTCGCCGCAGCGGACGCCAGGCCGATTCCCCGCGTGCGTACGTTTTGCGGGGTCCTCGCCTATGCGGGCTACCGGAAATCCGAAGCATTGGAGCTTACCGTCGATCGCGTCGACCTCGCGGGAGGGATGCTCGTCTTCGAATCCCTCAAGAAGCGAAAGCGGGGCGTCCTTTCGGGCCGTTCCCGTTTCGTCAACCATACTCGATACCATAAAACATCGTTCATGGGGGCGAGAAAGCTCCAAGCGCGGCCGGGTGTAAACGTTGTAAACGTCGGTTGAACCGTGGCAGTGCTGCCGGGACATGCCCACCTCTCGACCGCCGCGTTTTACGCGGATACTGTGGGTTCGGAGAAACAGACCATCGCCGCACGGATGTGGGCGAATCGGTAAGCCCTGCCGATAGACATCGTGAAGAAGCGCCAACACGAGGATCCTCCTGATGCACGAGTACGGCCGAAGAAGCCCCGGCGATACCGTTCTTTGGAATGGTCGAAGATATCTCACCAAAAATGTCATTCGAGGAACCGAAGGCGTCATGTGGTACCTTGCCGAGCTTGGCACCCATAACCCAGGGTTTGGCGACATGGGGGCGGTTGCAGAATCGGAACTCGTCCCCGTGATGCCACAAGCAGATCGCGATTCTCTTGCAGGCGTTCAGCAAAATATCTTGAGAAATAGGGAAAGGCTCTTACAAGCAGCCCATAATAGAGCCTCAAGCGCCGCCGCGATATATTCCTGGAAGGCGCTTTTGCGGGACTACCACTCCGTTAGTAAAAGCCTCTGTGAACGCTTCCCGTTCGATGATTTCGCGAAATCATGCTACGAACAAGCCGAAGCATGGATAAATGAATAAACGCTCGCGGAATATACCATGAATCAAGAACTCGCGGAGCTACTTGCCAGCGTTAAAAACAGGCGGCAATTAGCACGGCGCGCCGAAGAACTCTTGAAAACGGACGATGCTTATAATGTCATTATTCGTGGGCATACCTTATTGCACGCCGCGATGAACGATGCTCTACGCACAAAGGCGACCAATCGTGAAGCCTTTGATAAAACAGAACTTGGATTTCCTGTACTGGTGCATCTTCTTGCAGCGTTTGACATACTAAAGCATAAGCAGTCTGTGCAATTTCTCTTAAAATTGAACACCATTCGTAATAATTTGGCGCACAGGGCAGAGTATGAACCGGACATTGCCGCGTTGGATGCCATACTTCCCAACGATATTATTCGCCCCGCCCGACGACACCCAACAGCGGATTTCTATTTGGTCAAATGGCATATCATAAATTTGATTTTTATCATGCAGGCATTGGAAACACAAGAGGAAGCGACCATTATCCGAAAACAAATGAAGAAAAAACCGCCCAAGCAGACAGGAAAAGCTCGTCACGCAGAATCGTAGCAATACGCACAAGGGCGACTTCAATTTTCGGAAATCGTTGTACGCTTTCAAACATGAAGTTCGCTTGGCCGCCAGGTGACGGCACCGCGCCTTCGAATCACCCTCGCAAGCACCCGACGCGGCCTACCCCGGCCGCGTTTTTCTTACAGGGAATGAAACCGTTGTCCCGAGCCCTCAGTTGAGCGTCAATTGCGGCGACTTCGCCAACGGCATGCTCGTCTTCAAATCGCTCAATGCAAGCGGGGCGTCCTTCGGGCCATTCCCGTTCCGCCAGCCGTCAACATCATGCATGGGATTCGGAAGTTTCAGAGCAGGCGGGAGAAGGGGGAGGGGGTTCTATGGTCGTGGAGCCGGACCACCGCTTGGCGGTGCGTGTGCGAGGTGATGGAGGCGGTGGGAGGATTTAGCGGGATGCATGCCTCGCCCAAGGAACTGCGGCACGGCGTGGGGGTCGTGGCCGTGCAGAACGGGATTCCGCTCAACCTCGTGCAGCGGTGGCTCGGGCATGCGCAGCTTTCGACGACCGCGATTTACGCGGAGGGGGTAGGCTCCGAGGAGCGGGCCATTGCCGCACGAATGTGGGCGGCAAAGTAAGGCATGTTTGCTGATTGCGCTCTTTGTTGCAAAAAGGCGGAACTCAAAGAGAGTCACATTATCCCGCGATATATCGTGAAGCGTCTCAAAAATGATTCACCAAATCCCTTTCTTCGCCGAAACGATTCGAACAGTAACCCTAATCTTCGCGCTCAAGATGGTCCCAAAGAATACTTGCTATGTGGTGAATGCGAGGATCTTTTCTCCAACGTGGAAACAGAGTTTGCAGGAAGCATCTTTACGCCGACAATGGACGGAGAACTCTTACGGAATGTAGTCATAACCCGTGGGATACAAAAATTTTGCGCTTCGGTTGTTTGGCGCGCTCTTATCCCTACTTGAGAGTAGCGGTTTGGCCGTCATGATCGGAGGCAGCGCTCCGTAGAGTAAACAGGGGCCGAGCGTTGCGATGCTTGGCAAAGAAAAGAAACCATCGAGCGAACCAGGCAAGTGTTCAAAGCCAGCCAGGAGGCGCACTCGATGGCAGACGCAAGCGTATCTCAAAAAACGTCCGCATGCAACGGTCTAGACAAGCAAGGGACCCTATCGTTATGGGACGCTTGGTGGAGCATCATGATGTTGCTGCGACCGGCATTTTCGCAATTGCGCGTCTTCATGTGGTTCGCTTTATCTGTTGCAGGCATAACGATTCGCAGCGATACGCTTGGTGGAGTGAGCAGTATCATGCGTTCCTTGAAGCTCAAGAAGTGTTTTTATGACGCATTGCTGCGGAATTTTCACAGCAATGCCGTGCAACTCGATGAACTTTCCGCGCTGTGGACACGAATCGTCTTGCAGTTGTTTCCCGCTCCGCTGCGCGTGAACGGTCGCCTGGTCATCGTCGGCGACGGCATCAAGATCGCCAAGTGCGGCAAGAAGATGCCGGCGGTTAAGGCGTTGCACCAGCAGTCTGCAACCAAGGCCACGCATATTATGGGGCATTCCTTACAGGCGGTATGCCTGCTCATTCACGCAGCACGGGGCGTGATCGCCGTTCCGCTTGCCATGCATATTCACGAGGGCGTGGTCTTCGCCAACGGGAACTGGAAAACGCTGCTGGACAAAATGCTCCAACTTCTCGGGGTTGTTGCCGCTGGGGAATCGTACTACTTTGTCGGCGATGCTTACTACGCCGCTCGCACGATCATCATGGGCCTTCTCAAGCTGGGAAATCACCTGATTACTCGCGTCAAATCGAATGCCGTTGCATATGTTCCCTACGTTCATCATGGCCCCAAGAAAAGAGGCCGCCCACGGACGTACGGGAAAAAAATTGAACTCGTATCGCTATTCAAAAATCGGAAGATGCTTAAGGCGGCAAGCCCGGTCTACGCTGAGCAAGGCGTCACGGTAGAATACATCGTTCAGGATTTGCTTTGGAAGCCGGTAGGACGGCTTGTGCGATTCGTGGCGGTTGTGCATCCCACGCGAGGTTCCTTTTTATTGATGTCAACCGATACTGCGCTCGACCCGCTTGAGATCCTTCGTGCGTACGGCCTTCGCTGGAAAATAGAAGTAAGTTTTAAGCAAGCGGTACACCAGATCGGTACGTTTATATACCGGTTTTGGATGAAGCAGATGGTTCCGCAGCGGCGTGGTGACGGGAATCAATATCTTCATCGCAAGCCGATCGAGTATCGCAACGCAGTAAAGCGCAAAATTCACGCCTACCATGTATTCATCCAAGCCAGCGTCGTTGCACAGGGGATCGCACAATATCTCTCCGTCGCATTTCCTGAAATTGTGTGGACGGAGTTTCGTTCTTGGTTGCGAACCATACGGCCGGGTATTGCACCAACTGAATTTGTCGTCGCTGACGCTCTACGTCAGAGCTTCCCGTATTTTCTCATGGATTCAGCAAACCAGCATGCTTTCGCGAAATTCGTCACGCAAAGGCAAGACCCTGAGAAACTGGAGATGTTCCGCATGGCCGCATGACAAAAAAGAGCGACTCACGAGGATAGCTACATGACTGCGAAATTGCCAAATTACCTTGAAGTGGACGGCGGCGACATCTCCTATGACGCTGATACCGATTATCCATCGCAACTAGGTATGGCATGGTGCTATAGCGGCAATAAAGGCACAGGCGGATCACCTGGATCGCCCGGCAGTGTCATTACAGGAAATCTCCAACAGGCAGTTACTGGTTCTCAAACCGCGCAAACCGTCACAGTCGGTGGACTTTCCGGAGCCCTTCAGAACGGGATGGAAATCTATGTCGATAACGACCGTGTTCTCATCCAATCGAATACTACCAGCCCCACTGTTACCGTCACCGGCGTTTTCCCATCAAACCATGCCATTTACGCGACATTCTATGCAGTGCCGTTATATTGGTATAACGTGAGCATGGATCTCGGCGCAGCGGAAGTACTATAATGCATGCTTCTCCGGTTGCTCCTAAAAGAAGTTCAAACCACCGAAAAAACG
>Ga0206808_1090_pt2 | contig 22929 bp, 21 predicted proteins | sample Alteio_BWOrgCont_58_FD_152899 | JGI IMG/M metagenome (GOLD analysis project Ga0206808, IMG submission 152899) | Enriched cells from forest soil in Barre Woods Harvard Forest LTER site, Petersham, Massachusetts, United States -... | ecosystem: Environmental > Terrestrial > Soil > Temperate forest >...
ATCTTCCACCGTGCTGTCGCCCCTACCGTAAATCAGGGTTTGCGCGCGTTCGATCGGTTGAAACAAGGCGGGCTGCTGAAAACTCGGCGGCAAGGTGACGCATTCGCGCAGCATCAAATTCGATAAGCCCGATTTCGAATAAATCGTTAGCGGCGAAATACTGCCGTGAAACAACACGCGTTCCTGGAACGATACCAAGGTATCGAACAAGGGCCGCACCAATTGTTCGCGCAGGGTGTCCTCGCGGAACGCTGCAAAGGGTTTTGATAAATCCGAAACCACCGGCGCGCCCGGCGGACGCACCATGATAAAACCCAGTTTTTGCACATTGCCAACGGCGATGACTTCATAACTTAAAACGCTTTGTAAAATGCCGGCCTTGGTATCTTCCAAAGCATCCAAAATATCCATGCGCGGCGGGAATTTATGATTTTGGATCAGCGCATAAAGCCCGCCCGGATATTCAGGATGCGCCTCCGCCGCATAAGCATCCGCCCACTGGCTCGACAATTCCGGCAAACGTTGTTCCGGATCAAAGGCAAAACGGCCGATGCGGTTTTTGGACATGACTTATTTATAACAGATTCCCTTATCCGCCACGGCCAGCTAAAGGGATTTTTTCTTGACAATGCGGGCTGGGTTATGCTGTGGATGGGCTATATCTCAATTATTTGAGGCAGATAAACCTACACTTGGAGGATATAATGGGAGTTACGATTACAACAAGCTTAAGCATTTCAGCGACAGCTGAAAGCCAAGTTACCCCCGACTTTACATTAAAGCAAATTGCTAAAAAAACAGTTGATGCAATTATGCTGGATATTTCTAGCGGAAAATTACCCCTGGACGACTTGGATAGCATGCGGGTAACTACCTTTGTCGATAGTTATAAAGACGCACTTCTCAAAAAATTGAATGACTATGGCTGCGACATTAATCCGCATCCTATTGTAACTGTCCGTGGTGCAAAAACAGCAGTTTATAATTTTCTTAACGGTATACACCATAAACCAAGCTCGGAAGTACAAGATACTCTCCGTGCGCTAAATAAAATAGCTATAGAGTTTGACAAAGATCATTCTCGCAATATTACCTATTGCCAGACGGTTGAAGTCAAAATAAACAAATCAGTTGCAAAACAACTTCCCCCTGGAACTGCGATGGCAATTATTACAGGACCAAAAAATACAATAAAACACTTAGTTGCAATCAGTTCTCACTTGCCGGGGACAAATGTATCCGTTGCCTCAAGCCGCCTTAAGCCCCCGATGAATTAAACGGATCCACCAGCAAAATCGTATCTTCGCGTTCAGGACTGGTGGAAATGGACGACACCGGCGTTTCACACAGCTCCTCAATCCGTTTGACATAAGCTTGCGCGGCGGGCGGCAGCTTGTTCCAATCGCGAATGCCCGCGGTGTTGCTCTGCCACCCGGGCAGCGTTTCATACACCGGTTTCACGCGGCCTTGCGCGACTTGGCAGGCGGGTAAGTGGTCGAGCGCATTGCCGTCCAATTCATAAGCCGTGCAGATTTTAATTTCCGGCAAAGTATCCAACACATCCAATTTCGTCAGCGCCATGCCCGTCACGCCCGAAATCGCATTCGCCTGGCGCACCAGTACCGCGTCAAACCAGCCACAACGGCGTTTACGTCCAGTATTCGTGCCGAATTCGTGCCCGCGCTGGCCGAGCAATTCGCCGACGTCGTTTTCCTGTTCCGTCGGGAACGGCCCCGTACCAACGCGCGTCGTATAGGCTTTCGTAATGCCCAAAATATAATTGAGGTATGATGGCCCCACGCCGCTGCCCGTCGCCGCCTGTGCCGCAATCGTATTCGATGACGTTACAAACGGATACGTGCCGTGATCGACATCCAGCAAAGTCCCCTGCGCGCCTTCAAACAAAACCTGCGCGCCCGCCTGCCGAGCGCTTTGCAATTCCTGCCACACCACCGCGCGATAAGATAATAATTCCGGCGAAATTTTGGCTAGTTCCGCCATCAAATCATCACCATTAATTTCCGCCGCGCCAAACCCGCGCAGCGTCGCGTTGTGATGCAGCAATAACGCATCAATTTTCTGACGCAAAAATTCCGGTTGCAACAGGTCCACCAACCGCACTGCGCGACGCGCCACTTTATCTTCATACGCCGGGCCCATGCCGCGGCCGGTGGTGCCGAGCTTTTTATCGCCAAGCGCCGCTTCACGCGCGCGGTCGACTGCGCCATGCACGGGCAAAACCAGCGGCACATTTTCCGCGATGCGTAAATTCTTCGGCGAAATTTCCACGCCCTGCCCACGCAGTTCATTAATTTCTGCCAGTAGCGCCCACGGGTCAACCACGACACCATTTCCGATCATCGCAATTTTTCCGGCACGCAAAATGCCTGATGGGATCAGTCGCAATTTATAAACCTTGCCATCGATGACGAGCGTATGCCCCGCGTTATGCCCGCCCTGAAAACGCACGACCACATCAGCACGCGCGGAGAGCCAGTCAACGATTTTACCTTTGCCTTCATCGCCCCATTGGGCGCCAACGACAACAACTGAACGAGCGTTTTTACTCATGCGACAAACTCCAGGGCGTGAACTTCAATCATGGATGGCAACTTGCCAAGCTGTTTAATAACGTCATTCGCAGGCACTTGATCCACCGCAACCAGCGCAAGCGCTTCTCCGCCCACACTTGTACGACCCAAGTGAAAGGAAGCAATATTGATTTTATGCCCTGCCAAAGTCTGCCCCACCGCACCGACCAGACCCGGTTTATCTTCGTTGCGGATGAACAGCATGTGACGCGCGGGTGTCGCCTCAACTGGAATACCGTCGATGTTCACCAGGCGCGCGGAGGTCTGCGCAAAAATTGTGCCCGCGATATGGCGCGTGCCATTGCTGGTTTTCGCCGTAATTTTAATCAGGCTGCGGTAATCGGTTTCGTCATTCAGGCGAATTTCTTCGACTTTAATCCCGCGTTCCTGCGCGCGGATTTGCGCATTGACGACATTCACGCTTTCCATATGCATCGCCAAAATCGCCTGGAGCGCAACCGTCGTGACAGGTGCGAGGCGTAATTGCGCGATGTCGCCGGAATATTCAATCGTCACTTGCTGCAAATCGCCCGTCATAATTTGACCAATGAAGGCGCCCATGTCCGCAGCCAAACGCAAATAAGGCCGCAAACGCAGCGCGTCCTCCGCCGAGAGCGCAGGCATATTCACCGCATGCGCGACCGCGCCGGAGAGTAGGAAATCCGCCACTTGTTCGGCGACCTGGAGCGCGACATTTTCCTGCGCCTCAACCGTGCTAGCGCCGAGGTGCGGCGTGCAGATCACGTTCGGCATGCCGAATAACACATTGGTCAGCGCGGGTTCCTCGGAAAAAACATCCAGCGCCGCACCCGCCACCTGCCCGCTGTCGAGCGCATTGCGCAGCGCGCTTTCATCCACCAATCCGCCGCGCGCGCAATTGATAATGCGCACGCCCTTTTTGCATTTCGCGATGGCGGCGGAGTTAATCATATTCCGCGTCTGTTCATTCAGCGGCACATGGAGCGTGATAATATCCGCCTGCGCCAGCAATTCATCCAGCGTGACTTTACCCACACCCATTTGGCTGGCCTTATCATCCGACAAAAACGGATCATAGACGATGACTTTCATCTTGAGGCCCAGCGCGCGTTCCGCGACCAACGCGCCGATATTCCCGCAACCGATCACGCCCAGCGTTTTGCCGTAAAGTTCAATGCCGGTATATTTGTTCTTCTCCCACTTGCCCGCCTGGGTCGTGGCATTCGCGTCCGGGATATGCCGCGCGAGGGAAAACATCATCGCCAGCGTATGTTCCGCCGTCGTCACCGAATTGCCGTGAGGTGTGTTCATCACCACCACACCGGCTTTCGTTGCGGCGGGCACGTCAATCGTATCCACGCCGATGCCAGCGCGGCCGATGACTTTTAATTTCGCGCCCGCGGCGATAATCTGCGCGGTAACTTTGGTTGTCGAACGCACGACGAGGCCATCGTAATCGCCGATGATTTTTGTTAGTTCATCTGCAGACAGGCCGGTTTTTACATCCACGCGCAAGCCGCGCGCGGCAAGGATTTCCGCCGCGCGGTCGGACATCTTATCGGCGACGAGAACTTTCATCATGCGGCCTTCGCGGTTTGGATTTGTTGTTGATAGGACCAGTCGATCCATTCAAGCAGCGCGGCGACGTCCGCCGCCTCCACCGTTGGACCGCACCAGATGCGCAGCGACGGCGGCGCGCCTTTGTGATTATTGAAATCGTATCCGGCACCAGCGGCATCCACGCGCGCGACCAATTCCTGATTGAATTTACGCTGTGCGGTCTCATCCAGCGCGCGATATTCCGGCGCGGTGATTGCTAGCGTCACCGCCAGCGGTGAACGCGACTTTTCATCGCGCGCGAAAAATTCAATCCATTCCGTGCGCGCAACCCAATCCTGGATCACGCCAAAATTTTTCCGCGTCCGCGCGCATAGACCCTCCAGCCCGCCAACCGTCTGGCACCATTTCAACGCATCGATCGCGTCTTCGACACATATCATGGAGGGCGTATTAATTGTCTCTCCGGCGAAAAAACCCATCGCGACTTCGCCGCCTTTTTTCAAACGGAAAATTTTCGGCAGCGGCCATGGCGGCGTATATTCACGCAAACGTTCAAGCGCGCGCGGCGACAAGACGATAATCCCATGTTGCGCCTCCCCGCCTAAACCCTTTTGCCAGCTAAAACTCGTGACGTCTAATTTATCCCAGGGCAGCTTCACGCCAAACACAGCGGAGATGGCATCGCAAAACGTCAAGCCTGCGCGCGCGCGCGGAATCCATTCACCGTCCGGCACAATCACGCCGGACGTCGTGCCGTTCCAGGTAAAAACAACATCATTGTTAAAATCCGCTTGCCGCAAATCCGGCAGCTCACCAAACTGCACTTGAAACGCGCGCGCGTTCGGAATTTTCAATTGCTTGACGACATCCGTCACCCAATCATTCGAAAAAACTTCAAAGCCGAACACATCCACGCGGCGCGCGCCGAGCATGTTCCACATCGCCAGTTCAAGCGCCGCTGTATCCGATCCGGCCGTGATGCCGATATGATAGTCCGCCGGAATTTCCAGCACCGCGCGTGTCAGGTCCAGCATTTCCTTGATCCGCGCCATCGCGGGTTTGGAACGGTGCGAACGTCCGGCAAGCGCGCTGCGTAAAACGTCAGGCGACCAGCCTGGCCGTTTGGCGCAAGGCCCGGAAGAAAAACAGGGATTTTTCGGTTTTTGAGCAGGTTGTTGCATGCGCAGGCTTCAGGTGTTTTTTCATTTCACCTTAGCCTGCGCCGTATTAACAAATCAAGGGTGATTAAAACACAAATCTTGCGCCGGACCGTTTGAAATCTTGGGCTTGAAAATGAATCGTACCCTTCGTGCGCAAAGTAAATTTTGCATATAAGGCAGTCTTATTTTGGTCCAGGCCCTTATCCAATTTCTTTAATAGACACAAAGCTTTTTTTTCCGCTTCACTCAATATCTCTTTAGCTTCGCAAGTCTTGATCGCACCTTTTATACCTTTCTGGCATTCCGGGCCGTAAAAACCGCGAGAAATCATTTGATCATAAGGCCCGCCATCAACAGGAAGAAAAGCTCCGCCAGTTCGCTCCAAGGGAGAGATAAAAAGTTCGTCAAGCAAATAAGTGTTAGATTTCATATTCTTGCCCTTAGGCAAATCTCCATGATCCAAAAGGATTTTAAAAGTCTCCGAAAAACGATCCACGAATGACAAAACCGCGGCATCTTGAATCATCCCATCGTCACACGTTGCATTAGGATGTTTATTAAAAAAATCCTTTGTCTGATATAATAGTTCGTTTCCAATTTCCTTTTTAACACTCGCTAGTTCTGGGGCATTTATATTGATGGATCCTTTTTTAATTATTTCGGGCGGTAAAGTAGACGTAATTTCTTTACCAAGTAAATCATATATCGCTTGAATTACCGCATAATAATTTGACGATTCTGATTTTTTTGCGGCGCCGGCGGCGCCAATTGTCCGCCCCATATGCTGGGCCATGGTTTGCGCGGGGGTAGCGGCAGAAGAGCCAAGAATAAGAGCGGCGATGCTTAATGTATAATATTTCATGGAAAGCCCCTTATAGTTATGATTTAAGAATACTAATCTGGTTAGTACTCCGCCTCACAGACTAAAAGCAAGTATTTTTTACCCGCAAAACTACGCCGCCGCCTTGATCGCCATGCAAATCTGGTCCACCGCCGCCGCGACCTTGGCCGCATCATCACCTTCAGCCATCACGCGGATGACGGGCTCGGTCCCCGACGGGCGCACTAGGATGCGGCCGTAGCCGTTCAGGCGCGTGGTGGCGTCCGCGATTACGCGTTGAACGTTATCATTCGCCAGCGGATTGGACCCAGCATAACCGACGTTTTGCAATTGCTGCGGCACGGCGTCGAAGAGTTTCAAAACTTCGTGTGCAGGTTTCTGCGCGGCGCTGACGATCGACAGAACTTGCAACGCCGCAATAAGGCCGTCTCCGGTCGTCGCGAAATCGGATAGCACAATATGGCCCGATTGTTCGCCGCCCAAATTATAACCGCCTTCGCGCATCATCTCCGTCACATAACGGTCGCCGACATTCGCGCGTAATAAATTCAAATTCAAACTTTGCAAATAACGTTCCATGCCCAAATTCGCCATCACGGTTCCGACGACGACATTGCGTGCCAGCCGTCCAGCCGCCAGCATTTCACGCGCGAGCAGCGCGAGGATTTGGTCGCCGTCCACCACCGCGCCTTTATCATCCACCAAAATCAACCGGTCACCGTCGCCATCCAGCGCGACGCCGATATGCGTGCGGTAATCCAAAACCGCCTGGCGCAGTGCGCGCGTATCGGTCGCACCGCAACCGGCATTAATGTTCAGGCCGTCCGGTTGATCGCCGATCGTAATCAGTTCCGCGCCGAGTTCCCACAGCACGCGCGGTGCGACTTTATAAGCCGCCCCATTCGCGCAATCGAGCGCGATGCGCAAGCCATCCAAACGCACGCCGCGCGGCAGCGATGATTTCGCGAATTCAATATAACGTCCCGAGGCATCATCCAATCGCGTCGCGCGGCCGAGCGCGATCGGCGCGACCAAATCATCCTCGGACAGCGCGAAGAATTTTTGTTCAATCGCGCTTTCCATTTCGTCAGAAATTTTATAACCGTCCGCGCCGAATAATTTAATGCCGTTATCTTCGTATGGATTATGCGAAGCTGAAATTACAATCCCCAAATCCGCGCGCAAGCTGCGTGTGAGCTGCGCAACCGCCGGTGTTGGCATCGGGCCGACCAAAACCACATCCACGCCCGCGCTGATAAACCCGGCCTCCAGCGCGCTTTCGATCATATAGCCGGACAGGCGCGTATCCTTGCCGATGATCACCTTGGGCCTGCCGCTGCCGGAATTCGAGCCGAATTTCGTCCCGGCCGGCCGCGCACCCGAAAGCTGCGTCGCGATCGCAATCGCCAGGTTCAAAACCGCCTGCGGCGTCATCGCCCCCTGGTTCGCCTTGCCGCGGATGCCGTCTGTGCCGAAGAGTTTGCCGTTCATGCTGGCAGACTAGCAGACGGGTGGGCGGGCGGACTAGTAAAATTGTGTTTCATCACGTGAATTAGTTTCTAGTCTGCTAATTGACTGGCACGAAGTGCCTTCGCCTGCCGCCCACGCAGCACCCCTTCATCAAACCCCGCAATCAATTCCTGAAACATCCGGTGCCAGTTCACGTTCGCGCGCAGGTGGATGAAAACTGAACCTAACCCCAAGGCCGCACGGTCCATAAAGACAAAGGCCTGCGGGATTTCCACGCCGCCGATTTCGCGCAGTGCGCGATGGACTTGCTGCGCTGTCGCGCGGCCGTACATGCCGGTGCCGTCTAGCTCGCCAATGGGCCGCGCGCGGTCTTCCAATAACGGCCCATACAAAAACCGCGCCCAGATGTTCAGGGTTTCGATATGCGCCTTGGTCAGTTTTTTAAAGCCCCAGGTTTCGTAGGCGGATACCGCCAGGGCATTATCATCGCGCTCCAACGCGCGGTATAAATCAATCACCCCGCGCACAAATGACGCGTCAAAAATCCGGATGCAGCCGAAGTCGAGCAGGTTGATTGCATCGCCTTTGCCCACCGTATAATTCCCCGGATGCGGATCGCCGTGGATGACGCCGTATTCGTAAAACGGCACATACCACGCGCGGAAAAGATTCATCGCGATGCGATCGCGCTGTTGTTGCGGTGCGTCTTTGAAATCCATCAGCGATGCACCGTCGAGCCATGTCATCGTCAATAACTTATCTGTCGATAATTCCGGTTGCCATTGCGGCACATGGACGCCCTTTTCATTCGCTAGCATCGCGCCGTAGAGATTCATCGCGCGGCCTTCGCGGATATAATCCAATTCCTCGCGCAGGCGCGCGGCGATTTCACCATGGGCGGCGGAGACGCGCACGGCCTTGTCGAAATTTTCGTAAATACCCATTAGGAATTTCAGCTGGCCGAGGTCCGCCTCCACCACGCTCGCCATATCGGGATATTGGAGTTTGCAGGCCAGCGCCGCACCCTCCAACCCCACCGCCCGATGCACCTGGCCGAGGGATGCAGCATGCGCGGCAACCTTTTCAAACGACTGAAACCGCGCCACCCAATCATCGCCCAATTCCGCCCGCATCCGGCGGGAAACAAAGGCCCAACCCATCGCCGGCGCGTGGGCTTGGAGTTGCCGCAGTTCCGTCACATATTCTTCGGGTAAAGCATCCGGGATCGTCGCCAGCAATTGCGCCACCTTCATAATCGGCCCTCGGAGCTGACCCAAGGCCATGCGCAAGGCCGCCGCATTGGCCACCCGCCCCTGGGCCTTATCGCCGCCGCGCATCGCATTCGCCGCCGCCTGCCCCGCCACATTCGCCGCCGCCGCGCCCACGCGGGCGACGCGGGTTGCTTTCGCAACTATTCCGCCGCGGTTTTTCTTTGTTTTTTCAGGCATGCCTATGATCTAATGCATCCAGGTATGATTGGGCAGCCCAAAATAGTTAAAATTTTTACGGTCTGTCATGTAATTGCAATAAACTTTTTGTACACTAAAAATAGAGGAAAATCATGGCCCTTGCAGTCGGAAACGGAACGAATACTACTGGCTTTGTCCAGTTTTTACAGATTCCTCCGCTTAATCCCCAAGTTATTGATCCCACCGATGATTTTAACACATGGTCGGATAAAATAATTGCCATGGCGGCTGCGGCTGCGGGACATGAAGTAGGTCAAACCCTGGCTGATTTGTACGCCGAAGCAATAACAATTCCCCCAGATCCACAAAAACTACAAAATCTGGCCCAGCATCTGGAAGAATGCCAGCCCGGAACCATTTTTCACAAGGCATTCGACTATACCCTGTTGCAAAATTGGGCAGACCCGGCCACCCAAACGGCTGTTCTGGATTTTATCAAGCAAAAATATAATCTCTCAGATGAAGAGGCCCGTGCCTATTCACAGGGCGTTTCATTTACGGGTTTAAAGTTCCTGCCAACCGGTGAAATTGATTATGCCAATAGCAAGGAAGAGTTCCAAAACCCGATTACGATCGCCGATATTACTCCGTTAAATCTCCAGTGGAATAATGGCGTTACGGATCAGCAAAAGGTGGATGCCTTCGCGCCTAAATTTGCGGCCATCGGCAATAATATATATCATACCCGCTACGCAAGCTTGGTTTTACCGCTGCTAAAAAACGATATCGGGCATGCGGCAAATTTGGCCACATCTATTCAAACCCAGCAGGATTGGGCCAAAAAAATTGGCGGATTTAAAGTTGAGCACGATGGCTTTTCTTTCAATTTCCACAATGATGCTAACAACCCCGCTGCTATTAGCAGCCAAGTTTCCATCAAACGAGACAGGTTTGAATCCAGTAACGCTGAAGATTGCGCGGTAGATGCCCTGGTTGTAAATACCCAATTAGCCATGCAAGCGGACCCGGAAGCATGGAAATTCGGCGCGAAAATCAGGTCAGATAAACCTGAGGAGTTGATAAAGGTAGCTGCCGCATTCCGTGCAGCGGGCATTAAGCTTGATAATGAAACCAAACAGCGTCTTAATAGCCTGTTCCAGGCGGAACCAGCCGGCCGCCCTATGTTTGAGCAAAAAGCAGTCGAATACGCTAACCGCTGGTCAGTGCCAAACTTTGGCGCTGCGCAAGCCGCCGCGCTCAAGTTATAATTAACCCGCCAGTAAAAACCGCCGGTCACAATACGTACAATCGACAAAGGCCTGGCGGGACGGAATAGGCAGGTAAACCCGCGGGTGACCTAGGGCGGCGGGAATATTGGCCAGCGCGTGATGCACGCCGCCATCGCCGTAACCCGCACCGTCACAGTAGATTTCACGATGGGTGACCTCAATAACCTCCGGCGGAGGCAGATTAGTGGCCCGGATAGCGGTCTGGTCGCCCAGCGTTGCGGGCGGGATGGTTTCGGTGGGGGTTTGCACGGCCTGCATGGGGAAAACCTTAGTTTAATGGGCGGAAATTGCTTGACAGCTGCGGGGAAAGCCCCCTATACAACCGCTTCCACACGATAGCCCAAAAGCAGACCAGCGGACAAGACCATGAAGATCGTAAATTCCATCAAGACTTTGAAAACACGCGACAAAAACTGCCGCGTGGTAAAACGCCGCGGCCGGACCTATGTGATTAATAAGAAAAATCCACGGTTTAAAGCGCGCCAGGGTTAATTCCGGTTTTATAACATCGTCATTCCCGCAAAAGCGGGAATCCAGCAAACATAATCTCCAACAGCATTTCTGGCGTAAATTTTGCGCCATGGATCCCCGCTTTCGCGGGGATGACAAGAACGTTACTCTTCCGTACTCCAAATAATAGAAGCATGTTTCTTTTTACCAACTGAAAGTTTAACCCCGCCATCCATGGCTGTAGCAGGATTTAATGTCTCATTTTCATCTAAAACTTTTTTATCATTCACTCGCACGCCACCACCTGCGATTAAGCGCTTAGCCTCACCTTTACTGGTCGCGAATCCACTCATCACAAGCATTTCAGCAATTGTTGTTTTAAAACCTATGGTTAGGGTTGGGAGGTCTTCTCCCAGCGCGCCGGATTCAAATGTCATACGCGCCGTCTCTGCCGCCGTTATCGCCGCCGCTTCACCATGACACAGTTTAGTGGCTTCGAATGCCAGCACCTTTTTCGCCTCGTTAATCTCCGCGCCGCCGAGTGCCGACAGGCGCCGCACTTCATCCATCGGAATTTCCGTGAAGGTCGCCAGCATTTTCGCCACGTCCGCATCCGCTGTATTGCGCCAGAATTGATAGTAATCGTATGGCGATAGGCGGTCCGCCGATAGCCAGACCGCGCCCGACACGCTCTTGCCCATCTTGCTGCCGTCGGCCTTGGTGATTAGCGGTGCGGTCAGGCCGAACAATTCCATACCCTTCATCCGGCGGCCGAGTTCGACGCCGGAAATAATATTCCCCCATTGATCCGCACCGGACATTTGCAGCGTGCAATCATATTTCTCGCGTAGCTCGACGAAATCGTAGCCCTGCATCAACATATAATTGAATTCGATAAAGGATAAATTTTGTTCGCGATCCAAACGCAATTTCACGCTATCCATCGCGAGCATGCGATTGACGGAATAATGCACACCAACCTCACGCAAAAAATCGATGTAATTTAATTTGCTGAGCCAGTCATCGTTATCGACCATCAAGGCAGCAGTTCTGCCGGACGAATTGCGGCCATTATCAAAATCAATAAACTGCTGGAAATTTTTCAGAATGCCCGCTTTGTTCCGCGCCAAATCTTCATCCGTTAACAGGCGACGCGTCTCGTCGCGCCCAGACGGATCGCCAACCTTGGACGTGCCGCCGCCCATAAGCGTAATCGGGCGGTGGCCGGTTTTTTGGAACCAACGCAGCAAGGTAATGGCAACAAGATTGCCCACATGCAGGCTGTCCGCCGTCGCGTCAAAGCCACAATAACCTGTCAACCGCGTTTTGCACAGCGCCGCATCCAGCGCCGCCGCGTCCGTCATTTGGTGGATGAAGCCGCGTTCGTGCAGCACTTGCAGAAATTCAGATTTGTAGGTCATCGTCATTGCGCGACCATAGCAATCCGGCCTAGAATTTAAAGGGGAATCTCGATGACCGATAAAATTAACACAACTTTTCGGGCGATTGGCTTGATGTCCGGCACGTCTGGCGATGGGGTGGATGCGGCCTATATTGAAACGGACGGACACAATTTTGTGCAGGCGGGCGAGGCGATCACGCTGCCCTACACTTCCGATTTCCGGCGGCGGCTGTTGGCGGTGATGGGGAAGCCGGATGATCCGGCGTTACCTGGAATCGAAGCAGAATTAACCGATCTGCATGCGCAAGCCGTTAATATTTTACTGACACAAATCGACAAACGCGCGGATGAGATTAATATCATCGGCTTCCACGGCCAAACGATTTTTCATGATGCGACAAATCGCAAAACGCTGCAAATTGGTGGCGGCGCAGCGCTAGCCGCCGCAACTGGCATTAACGTCGTGAATGATTTCCGTAGCGCGGATGTCGTGGCAGGGGGGCAAGGTGCGCCGCTCGTGCCGCTCTACCATGCCGCGATTGCACGCGAATGGGAAAAGCCCTGCGCCATCATCAATATCGGCGGCGTGGCAAATGTAACTTACCTGAATGGTGATGATATCATCGCCTGTGACACCGGTCCTGGTTGCGCGTTGATTGATGATGCGATGCAAGAACTCTTCGGCATGCCGCATGACATGGATGGCGGCATCGCGGCGATGGGTACGGTGAATGAAACGGTTTTGACTGAATGGTTATCCGATGAATTTTTTACCGCGCCCGCGCCGAAATCGCTCGACCGTAATCATTTTAGAAACTTGATTAAAATTGATGATTTGATGCCGGATGAAGCCATCGCAACCCTTACTGAATTCACCGCGCGCGGCATCGCGAAATCCGCTGCGCTATTTCCCGCGCCACCCGCCATCTGGATCGTCACCGGCGGTGGGCGTAAAAACCAACATCTAATGGCACGCATTGCCGCTGCATGCGCCGCACCCGTGCGCGATATCAATGACATGAAATATGACGGCGACGCGCTGGAAGCACAAGCCTTTGCTTACCTGGCTGTCCGTCATAAACTGAATTTGCCGTTATCGCTTCCGACCACGACGGGTGTTCCCGCGCCGATGCGCGGCGGAAAATTTTACGCAGCGCGCGCGGAAGTTTGATTTAAAAATTCGCCGATCACATCATAACAATTTTTTAAATCGCTTTCCGTCGCACAGTAAGTTGGCAAAAAATAAACCGTATTCCCTAGTGGCCGCAAAAAAATGCCGCGATCCATGGCAAAATGATTTAATTCCGCGCCGATACCGGCGAGATAGTCATTATCATCGCCCGTAATCTCAAACGCCGCAATCGTGCCGCACGAACGCGGGTTTTGCACGTTCAAACGCGGCAGAAATTTTTGATGCCACGAATTAATCGCTGATAATTTTTGCAACGTATTTTCTTCCCGCCACACGCGCAAATTCGCCGCAGCCGCCGCACAAGCAAGCGCATTGCCGGTATAAGACGTCGAATAAAACAACTGCCGCGCGCGGTCGGTGGCATAAAAGGCGTCAAAAATTTCCTGTGTCGCCAACGTCGCTGCCATCGGCAGAAAACCGCCCGTGATACCTTTCGCCAGCGCAATAATATCCGGCAATTCGCGGCATTGCTGATAGGCAAACATCGTGCCTGTGCGGCCAAAGCCCGTCATGACTTCATCAAAAATCATGAACGCGCCGTGTGCATGCGCGGTGCGCGTGATATTATCCAACACCGCGGGCGAATACATGCGCATCCCGCCTGCGCCCTGCACCAACGGCTCCACAATCACTGCCGCGATTTCATTTTCATGCGCGCACAAGGTTTGCTGTAAAACTTCCAAACATCGCGCTGGATTATCCGCGGGCGACGGAACACGCAAAACCTCAAACAACAACGGCTCGCCATGACGCGTAAAAACACTCCGCGCGCCGACGGACGCAGCACCCACGGTATCGCCATGGTAAGCGTGATCGAAGGCGATAATTTTATGCCGCGCGGGAAAGCCACGATGATACCAGGTACCTACGACCATATTAATCGCAACTTCAACCGCCGTGGAACCGCTGTCGGACAAAAACACGCGCGCGAATTTCGGATCGACGACGCGCGATAATTCATCCGTAAATTCATTCGCCGCATCGTGCGTGAAGTTCGCGAAGATCGTTTGCGATAATTTTTCGCTCTGCGCCGCAATCGCCGCGCGGATCACCGGATGCGAATGGCCGTGCGTTGCCACCCACCAAGAACTAATCCCATCAAATAATTTGCGTCCATCAGCCAGATGCAAATGGGCACCCTCTGCCCGCGCGACGACCGGCGGTGGCGGCGTGACGGCGTGTTGGGTGAAGGGTTGCCAGAGTTTCATGGCATAATATAGCATTTTTTAAGAATTGTTTAAACTTTAAACTCTTAAAGTTCTTTCCCGTGTCTTTTTCTATAAATTGGGTTAGCTGGAAAATTGATTAGACTTTTTGTTTTTTTAAACCCTTGCGAACGCACGTTATCTCTTTCAGACACAAGACTTGAAGTTTGGGGTAGGAGGCTTAACTTATCAGCATGTCGCCGAAAATACGATTTTGCTCTTCTAAGCTCTAGAAGGGCTATAATGACTTCTTTTGCAATTTTTAATGGTTTAATTCTTGCAATCTTCGTAGATTGGGCAGGCACGCTAGGATTATTCATTAGCTCTTTATAAGAAACTTTATCTTGCGGCACGATAATAACCTCATGATCAGTTTCATCCTTGCCTCTTACACCACTGAACTCTGAAGAGGTTGTATCGGTATGAGTTCTTGTAACAAGCGTAAAGGCAGTTACCAACTGACCTTTTTCAGTTGCAATTCCAGTAAATTTGAAGTCGCGAGTAAACGTAATGGCGCTCTTCCCCCAAGAATTACGGCCTGTAATTTTAATATCGGGATTAGATCTCTTTTTGCTATTATCCATGATTAACAATACCATAAGAGCAACTTTTTTGTCAAAAAAATTAATACTTTCGTCGTAAAATTTATTATCAAGCCCTCTCTTATGGGCAGAATTGTTGACAACTACACTCAAAAGCTCCATGTAATCAGGAAGGAATTGGTACGGATTGCCTTAATCCTTCCAGAAACGAAATACATGATTAGAATCAGCAAGTTAGCAGATTATGCCGTTGTCATCCTCGCCGAAATGGCGCGGGATCCGGCGGTGCTGTCGGCGACGGCAATTGCTTCGGCCACGACATTACCCGAAACGACGGTGGCGAAAGTTTTGAAATCGCTGGCGCAAGGAAATTTGCTCACGGCCACACGCGGCGCGGCGGGCGGTTATGCGATCACAAAATCGGCGGCGCAAATTACGGTGCGAGAAATTATTGAAACGATGGACGGTCCTGTCGGTATTGTTGATTGCACCGAGGAATCTCGCGCCGACTGCCAATTGCATGACAACTGCAAAACGAAAACGAATTGGTCTTTGGTGAATGATCGCATTCGCGGCGTGCTGTCGGATTTGACGCTCGCGCACATGATGCAACAAACTAAAAATTGTGAGGCTGCATAATGGCCGCCGTCGCAGAAACCATCCGCACCGTTGAGGACGCCACGGGCGGCGCGTATAAATACGGTTTTTCATCTGACATCGAAAGCGAAACCGCGCCCAAAGGTCTGTCCGAAGACACCGTGCGTTTTATTTCCGCGAAGAAAAACGAACCCGAATGGATGCTGGAATGGCGCCTGGAGGCTTTTCGCGAATGGCAAAAAATGCCGGAACCGGAATGGGCGAAAGTGCATTATCCCAAGATTGATTTCCAGGACGCCTATTATTATTCCGCGCCGAAAAAGAAATTGAATTCGCTCGACGAAGTTGATCCCGAAGTCCTGAAAACCTTTGAAAAGCTGGGGATTCCGCTGCGCGAACAGGCAGCGCTCGCAGGCGTTGCGGTCGATGCGGTGATGGACAGCGTTTCCGTCGCCACGACTTTCCGCGAGGAACTCAAAAAATCCGGTGTGATTTTCTGTGCGATTTCCGAAGCCATCAAAGAACACCCAGACCTCATCAAAAAATATATGGCCAGCGTCGTGCCCGTGCGCGACAATTTTTACGCATGCCTGAACAGCGCGGTCTTCACTGACGGTTCGTTCGTTTACATTCCCGAAGGCGTGCGTTGCCCGATGGAATTGTCGACGTACTTCCGCATCAATGCGCTCAACACCGGACAGTTTGAACGCACGCTGATCATCGCGGAAAAAGGCAGTTATGTTTCCTACCTTGAAGGCTGCACCGCGCCGATGCGGGATGAAAACCAATTGCATGCCGCCGTGGTGGAATTGGTCGCGCACGACGACGCGGAAATCCGCTACGCCACTGTGCAAAACTGGTATCCCGGCGACGCGATGGGCAAAGGCGGCATTTACAATTTCGTCACCAAACGCGGGTTGTGCAAAGGTGCGCGCAGCAAAATTTCCTGGGCGCAAGTCGAAACCGGCAGCGCGATCACGTGGAAATATCCGTCCTGCGTGTTGCAAGGCGACGACAGCAGCGGCGAATTTTATTCCGTCGCCATCACGAATAATTATCAACAGGCCGACACCGGCACGAAAATGATTCACCTGGGCAAGCGCACGAAATCGCGCATTATTTCCAAGGGCATCTCCGCGGGCCGCGGCCAGAATACGTACCGCGGGTTGGTGCGCATGGGACCGCGCGCGGACGGCGCGCGCAATTTCACGCAGTGCGATAGTTTGCTGATCGGCGCCGACTGCGGCGCGCATACGGTGCCGTATATCGAAAACCGCAACCCCACCGCTGTCATCGAACACGAAGCCACGACGAGCAAAGTGTCCGACGACCAAATGTTCTACGCCCGCCAACGCGGCATGAGTCAGGAAGAAGCCCTCGCCCTCATCGTCAACGGCTTCTGCCGCGAAGTGATGCAGCACATGCCGATGGAGTTCGCGGTGGAAGCACAGAAGTTGATTTCGGTAAGTTTGGAAGGGAGTGTGGGATGATGAAAGCCACCTTCGCCCTGCTCCCCGATATTGAAACGCAAAACATGGTGACAAAACTTGCGTGGGAAATTTATTCCGAACATCATGCTTCGCTCACCATCCGGTGTTTGCCGCCGCATATATCGTTGAAGCAACCTTTTAATGTATCATCGCTCGACGATCTCGCAAATTATATGCAAGAATTTGCCGCCAGCATTTCAGAAATGAATTTGACGCTTGATGGTTATCAAGTATGGGATTGGCCGAATGCAGAAAATCCGACTTCCGGCATTCTGACCATTAAAACTCAGGAAACTCCCGAACTTCGCGCGTTGCATACACGGTTAAACCAAGAACTCACGGCACGCTTTGGCAATTGTTCCGCGCCGTTTGATGGCGATACTTATTCATTCCACCTATCCATTATAGGTGGTGGCGCAATGCCATCACAATATCAAACTATCCTGAGAAACCTAGGCAGCAAAAGTCTATCTGCCCAATGTCAAATCGACCAGTTGGCCATGTTCGTTTATGACGATCCAAACTCAAACGGCGAATGGGTTTATACCACTTATAAGATCATGCCGCTCGGCGCAAAAGGCGGGCCGAGATGACGCAATCAACCTTCCCATTGGCACAATATATTCCCAATGAATCTTTGGCAAAGGCCATTGATTTCATCGTCAAAATTGATGCGCTGAAAAAAATACAACGTAAAACTTCCATCATCTGCGGCGGACGGCTGGAAAACAGCGCCGAACATAGCTGGCATTTAATGATGATGGCGATGGCGTTACAAAACTTTGCAAACGATAAAATTGATTTGTTCAAAACTTTAAAAATGCTTTCCATTCATGATTTGGGCGAAACTGGTAACAAGGATGTTTATCTCTATGACACCGCCGGTCGCGAAGCTTCGGAGAAGATTGAAAGACAAACGATGCAGGATCTTTGCGCGCTATTGCCGCAAGATACAGCGGATGAATTTCTGTCACTCTGGCAAGAATTTTTAGATGGCAATAGCGCCGAAAGCAAATTTGCGCGGGCGCTTGACCGCTTTGAACCATTCTTAAGCAACGCGATGAACTCTGGCGGCTCTTGGATCGAAATGAAAATCACCAAAGAAAAAGCGTTGGAGAAAAACGCCCACATTGGTGAAGGTTCGCAGGAACTGTGGAATACCTATCAATTAATAGCCGAACAATTGGATGCAGCGGGCTATTTTCATAAACAGGCTGCATAATGAAGGATAAAGAAAATGCTTAGTATCGACCACCTCCGCGTCTCAGTTGACGACAAAGAAATCCTGAAAGGCCTCACGCTCGATATCAATCCGGGCGAGGTTCACGCCATCATGGGCCCGAACGGCAGCGGGAAATCGACGCTGTCCTATGTCCTGGCGGGGCGCGAGGATTACGCGGTGACGGGCGGCGATATCTACCTCGACCGCGCCAGCATTCTGGAATTAGCGCCCGAAGAACGCGCGGCGCTGGGTATTTTTCTGGCCTTTCAATATCCGGTTGAAATTCCGGGCGTGCCGACCGCAACGTTTTTGCGCACCGCGATGAACGCCCTGCGCCGCGCGCGCGGGCAGGATGAAATTGACGCGGCGAATTTCCTGCGCCGCCAGCGCGAAGCCGCGAAACATCTGGGCATCGCCGATGACATGCTGAAACGCCCCATCAACGTCGGCTTTTCCGGCGGCGAGAAAAAACGCATGGAGGCTTTGCAAATGGCGCTGCTTGAGCCGCGCCTGGTCATCATGGATGAAACCGACAGCGGCCTCGACATCGACGCGCTCCGCATCGTCGCGGAAAACGTGAACCGTTTGCGCTCGCCCGAACGGTCTTTCCTGATCATTACGCACTACCAACGCCTGCTCGATTACATCACGCCCGACCACGTTCACATCATGGCGGACGGCCGCATCGTCCAATCCGGCGGCGCCGACCTCGCCCACAAACTCGAAGCCGGCGGGTACGCCGCCTTCGGCATTAAGGACGCGGCGTAATGACGGCAATGCCATCCTGGCTCGCAAAGTGGCGCGGTGAGGCGAATGAAAATGCTGTGCAATTGGGCTTGCCCTCTTCCAAGCAAGAGGCGTGGAAATATACGCCCCTGCCCGCCGCCTGGAGCGTGGATAAATTGCGCGCTCGGTTAGGCACTGGCTTTACGCAAAAATTTACGACCCAAATTAAAAATGCCATCACACTGGATTTCGTTGATGGCTGGTATGTCAAAGCGCATCTGCCGAAATTGCCGGCTGGTGTTATCGTCGCCCCCTTATCCGAAGCACTGATCCAAAATGATGAGCGCGTGCGGACGATTTTGGGAAATTCGACACCGGGCAAAACCCGCAGTTTGATTGCGCTGAACCTCGCAGAATTCACTGATGGCATTCTGATTTACGTCCCGCATGGTGTGAAATTGGAACAGCCGATCTTCATGCATTCCTATGGCCGCGCCGATGCGATTACGCATCTGCGCGTGCTCGTGCATTTGGAAGCGGACGCCGAGGCGACGCTCGTGCAACACCATACGTCCGATGAAAACGCGATCACAAATATCGTCCACGAATTTGATATTGGCCCGCGGGCACAGATGCATCATTACCGTTTGCAGAATGACGTCGCTACCGCCACACATTTTACGTTCACTGAAAACCAGTTAGGCGCAGACAGTGTGATTGATCATTTTTCCCTGACACTCGGCGCGCGCCTGTCCCGTCATGAAATTACCACGCGCCTCATGGGCGACGGCGCCACGTGTCATGTGAATGCGGCCGCACTATTGGGCGGAACACAGCACGCGGATTTTACCTCCATTATTGATCATCAATGCGAAAATGGCCAGTCGCGCCAGACCGTTAAAAACGTGCTGGGCGGCAAATCGCGCGGCGTGTTTCAGGGCAAAATTCACGTGCATCCACATGCGCAAAAGACGGATGGTTATCAGATGAACCAGGCGCTATTGCTGTCCCCGCACGCGGAGATTGATGCGAAACCCGAACTGGAAATTTACGCGGATGATGTGAAATGTTCGCACGGTGCGACGGTCGGACAATTGGATGAAACCGCAATGTTTTATCTACGTTCGCGCGGGTTGCCCGCCGAACTGGCGCGCGCGCTGTTGATTGAGGCGTTTTTGGCGGATGCGGTGAATTTGATTTCACAAGAAGAAATCCGCGATATTTTCATTGCCGCGCTACAACATAAACAGGCTGAGATTTCCGATGCTGCCGGCCAGCATTAAATCCGAATTTCCGGTTTTTGCCGCTTATCCAGATTTGGTTTATTTGGACACGGGCGCTACGTCGCAAAAACCGCATGCTGTGCTGGATGCGATGCAGAAATTCTATGAGGCCAGTTATGCCAATGTCCATCGGGGCATTTACGACCTCGCCCGGCGCTCTACCACGGCTTACGAAAATGCGAAAACAACGGTAGCAAAATTCATCGGTGCTGCGCGGGCGGAAGAAATCATTTTCACTAAAAACGCGACGGAGGCGATTAACCTCGTCGCGCATAGTTTCGGTGCGACGCTATCCGCAGGTGATGAAATTATTATTTCCGAACTGGAACATCACGCCAATATCGTGCCCTGGCATATGCTGCGCGAACGTAAAAATATTGTGATTAAGGTTATTCCGATCCGCGATGACGAGCAATTGGATATGGACGCGTATAAAAAACTCTTATCGCCGAAAACAAAATTAGTTGCGGTGACGATGATGTCGAATGCGCTTGGCATTACGCCACCGGTTGCAGAAATCATCATGACTGCGCATAATGTCGGTGCAAAAGTTTTATTGGATGCATCACAAGCGATTTATCATGGGCCTGTGAACGTTACCGAACTCAACGCAGATTTTCTGGTTTTCACCGGGCATAAACTTTATGGCCCGTCGGGCATCGGCGTTTTGTACGGCAAATATGATTTACTGAATGACATGCCGCCCTTCCTGGGCGGCGGCGACATGATTGAGACCGTTGCGTTTGATAAAATCACCTATGCCCCGCCGCCGCGCCGGTTTGAAGCAGGCACGCCGCCGATTGCCGAAGCCGTCGGCCTGGCCGCCGCGATTGATTTTATGTCGGGCATCGGCATGGAAAATATCGCCACGCATGATCGCGAATTGCGCGCGGCCACGGTGGAAAAACTGCGTGGCATGAACCGCATCACCATTCACGGCGGCGCTGCAACAGGCGGTATTATTTCTTTCACCGTTCAGGATGCGCATGTGCAGGATATCGCGACGCTGCTCGATAAACAAAACATTGCCATCCGCGTTGGGCATCATTGCTGTATGCCATTGATGCAAAAACTAGGTGTGACAGCCACCGCACGGATATCATTCGGCGTTTATAATACACTGGAAGACGTGGAAAAATTTGCCAAAGCCTTGCAACAAACGCTGGAGTTCCTAAATTAACATGATGCGCCCTGTCTATACGCCTGAACCCGAAACGAACGACAGCATTGGCTGGGACGATCCCATCGTCACGCCCGCGAATTTTACCGCGCCGATGGAACATCCATTAACGCCGCAGGTCGTTACGGCATTACGGCATGTATACGATCCGGAAATTCCGGTGAATTTGTATGAGCTGGGATTGATTTACGATTTGGCCTTTGATGCAGAAAATAACGCCGACATCAAAATGACGCTGACGTCGCCCGGTTGCCCCGTCGCGCATGAGATGCCGGGTATGGTGCAAAGCGCGATCATGAATTATGCGCCCGACGTCGGCGATTGCAAAGTCGAAATTGTCTGGGACCCGCCGTGGGATAAAGAAATGATGGCCGACAGCGCGCGGGCGGAACTCGGTTTCTTTTAAAAATTACTCAACGCTGATTTCAACACGGTCCGGATTGATGGTGCCCGGATCGGACGTTTGCGCGCGTACCGCCATGCGGTTTACCGGCACGCCCATGCGGTTCAGTTCATCGCGCACCAAAACTGCGCGTTGCAATGACAAGCGCCGTGCGGCGGACCCCGCGGCATTAGAGGCATCGGCATAGGCGCTGATGACGATCCGCGCACCGGAATTATTTTTCATATCCTGTGCGATCTGTTGTACTGTACCACCCGCATCGGACGGCAAAGCGCTGATGCCGGGTTGAAATAACAAGGTTTGCTGGATCATCGGCGCGCCTACGGCCGCGCCGGCTGCGGCATCATTCATCGCGCCGGTTGCAAGCGCGGCTTGGCGCACAGGCGTATTATCCACCACTTTTGGCAATTCAACGATATCGGTGTGGCCAACGGACGCGATCGGTGGGACCGGCACAGCAGCAACGGTTTTAATCTGGGCCGCATCCGCCGTGGCGCTTTGTGTCTTCGCGTTTGCTTCAATTTCAGCCTGCTTTTGCGCCAACTGCGCGAGGCGCTGTTTGTTCGTGTCGGCTTCGGCCTGAACTTTCGCCAACTCAGACGCCTGCGCGGCCGCCATGGCATCCATTTGCACTTTGGCCTGTGCGTTAGCATCAACCTTTGCTTTTGCAATCGCATCGGCTTGCGCTTTCGCCATGACCTCTTGCTGTTGTTTCACAATTTCTTGCGCGCGTTGCTGCGCCAGCACTTCCGCGTCTGCTTTGGCCTTTGCATCCGCGTCGGCCTGTGCCTTAGCGATTGCCTCAGCCTGGGCTTTCGCCATGGCTTCTTGCTGTTGTTTAATGATTGCCTGATCCGCTTTTGCGCGCGCATCGGCATCGGCCTGCGCTTTCGCAAGGGCATCGGCTTGCGCTTTGGTTAATTCATCCGTCTTTGCTT
>Ga0206808_1092_pt1 | contig 22670 bp, 9 predicted proteins | sample Alteio_BWOrgCont_58_FD_152899 | JGI IMG/M metagenome (GOLD analysis project Ga0206808, IMG submission 152899) | Enriched cells from forest soil in Barre Woods Harvard Forest LTER site, Petersham, Massachusetts, United States -... | ecosystem: Environmental > Terrestrial > Soil > Temperate forest > O...
CTGAAACTGCCCGTAAGCCAGGCGCGGAACCATCGAGCCCATCACCAGCGCTCCGGCAAATACGATCGTATGAATACGCATACATTCCTCCAGGAAAGGCCGACCCCCAAGGTTTCATGCCGGGAATCAAGCGCAAAAATCTACAGCTGGAATCCTATTCCTTCTTGGTTTGACATGAAAGGTTCCACGCCGGTTATCCGCAATTCGCATCGAGCCAGAAGGTCGCAGCCCAGGCGGAGAGAGGAGCGGGGCTTCAACCCTCCGCAAAAAAGGTCAAAGAACGAACGCCCCCTCCAGCCGCGGAGGAGCGTTCTCCCCGCTCCCCACCAAACCCCGGCTCCTTTTGGGCAACCCGCTCGATTTCGACCGGGCAAATCCCCTTGTCAAGCCCAGCCATCGCCATTAGCCCCTTGCACGCCCCAAGATATTCGCGCCTTCGCCCGCCCGCCCGCGACCACCAACAAGCCCGTAATCTGCCACATGGGCCAATGTCCAGCACGCAGGATCCCACCCCATTCGCGCCAGCTTTTACCTCCAAAAATTCCCCCGCAAACCGTGCATATAATTTCCACTCTTTGGCGCACAATGGGTTTCAGCACCAAAAACAACGAACCAAAAACAGGGAATCGGGCAGCCGATGAAGGCCGCTCCCCGCTGTTCTTCGTACCACGATATGAAACGCCACATGCAGGACCGCGCAGATCAGCAAGAGCGATTCGAGCTCCCGCATTGAGCTCAAAGAATCGGCAACGGCTTCTCAGGCTGCGGAAAAACTCAATGGGTCGGTAGGCTGGGGATTTATCCCCGGCGCCGGATCAATGGAATGGGCCCAGGGCTTCAGCCCCTGAGGGATGCCTTTCCGGAATGGTGCAGAATTGGATCCCTTTTTCCGCGGCCGCTTCCGCCCATTCTTTCGTCCCGGCGAAATGCATTTCGTGCGCGCCAAATCTGATTCCAACCCCATGTCCATCGCGCCTGACCAATCACTCAACCTTGTTGTAATCTTGCTTCCGGGAGAAATGCACGAATGAAAGTCCCGCACGATCCGCGTGCAAGGCGATCTCTGCTTGCGGCAAGTCTGATCCTGGCCGGCGCAGCAGTTGCCCAGGCCGCGTGTGACGGCCCGCCAAATCTAACCACAGAGCTTCAGGCCCACCCCACCACAGAAAACGCCGTCGCTCTCGGCAACTGGTTTGCCGCCAACAGGCAATTTGTCTGCGCAGTCGCCACATTTCGCACCGCTCTCGAAGCTGATTCTCAATCCGCCGAACTCGATTACCTCATCGGTCTCGCCCTCATTGGGCAAGGGCAAATGTCTGAAGCCATCGCGCCCCTCCAGGATTCCATACGCATCGAGCCCAACGTCATCAATCCCCATCTCATGCTCGCTTACGTCTTTGAGAAGCAGGAGGACCGCGACCAGGCAGCCGAGCAATGGAAGCAGGCCCTGGCCATCGATCCCAACGCCATCCCCGCCCTTGAAGGACTCAGCACCGCCCTGCTCGCCAAACAGGACTACATTGGCGTAGTCACGCTGCTCAAAGACGCCCCGCGTACTGAGAAGCTGGCCATCAATCTGTCCCAGGCGCTGGGCGTCCTCAACCATCTCAATGAAGCCAGGCAGGTCCTCACCGATGCGCTGACGCTATCTCCCAACTCCGTGCCCCTGGCCAGCGCCATGACCGTCGTGCTGGTCAAGCAGCTTCGATATCAGGAAGCCATCAACCTCCTTCAGCAGACGGTCGACGCCAATCCCGGCAACCTCGACGCCGAGTTGCAGTTGTTCCGCCTCCTGGTCCTCACCAACCACATCAACCAGGCACGCCCCATGGGCCCACAGCTTCTCGCCGCCCGCCCTCACGATCCTGAAGTCCTCTATCTCAACGGAATCGTCGAGCGCATCATGGGCGACTACCCGCAGGCCAAGGCGCACCTTGAAGAGGCCGTGGCCACCGACCCCGATTTTTTCAACTCCCGCTACAACCTGGGCATGGTCCTCGTCTTCCTGCACGAGTGGCCCGAGGCCGTCGTGCACCTGCAGAAAGCCATCGCCCTCGGCGCCATCGAGCCCCAGGTCCACTTCGAACTGGCCAAGGCCTGGCGCGGCCTCGGCCAGGATGAAAAAGCGCAGCAGGAAATGGCTCTTTACCAGGCCAAAAAGAAAGAGGACGAAGCCGCTCTTGAAGCCTCCGAAAGCGCCGCTCAGGGCGATAAGGACATATCCGATGGCAAACTGAAAGAGGCGGTCGACGACTATCGCGCGGCCGCGGAAGGCCAGCCCGGCAACGCCGGCTATCAGCTGAAGCTCGCCCTCGCCCTCAACAAAGCCGGCGACATGGCCGCCGAGCTCACCGCCCTCGAACAAGCCGTCAAGCTCGATCCAAAACTGCCCGCCGCGCAAAAGCAGCTCGGTTATGTCCTGTCGCGCACAGGCGATGTCCACGGAGCCATTCAGCATTTCCGCATGGCCGTCGAGGCGTCCCCCGCGTGGGTCGACGCATGGATCAACCTCGCCGGCGAACTTGCTGAAGCCGGCCAATTCTCTGACGCTCGAACCGCTGTGGCAACCGCTCTTCAACTTGACCCTGCCAACCCCCAGGCCAGGGAACTGAGCGATCAACTCGCTCGCGATCCATCTGCCCAGTTGTCGCACCCATAAAGTCCGCAACCGGCTCGCACTGAACCAAAGCAAATCTGAAGGAAGGGTAATGCAAGAACGCTCGATTCCCTCGATTCACTCGACTCACTCGACCCATTGGACCCGCCGCAGCCTGCTCCGCGCCATTTCCGCGCTCTTCGGCTCCACACTCCTGCCCCGCATCGGCCAAACCGCTCCCTTCCCCCAACTCGCTGGCCCGGCAAAGCCATTCTCGAAGTTCACCGACGTTGCCCAGCCCGCCGGCCTCACCAGCGTCATGTATTACGGAGTCCCTGAAGCGGTCACCTACATCGTCGAAGAGATGGGCGGCGGCTGTGCCTTCTTCGACTACGACAACGATGGCTGGATCGACATCTTCATCGTCGGCGGCCGGCGCCTCGACGGCATTCCCCCCGGCGCTTCCAACCGGCTCTACAAAAACAATCGTGACGGAACCTTCACCGACGTCACCGTGAAAGCCGGCCTCTGGGATGCCGGATGGGGCGTCGGCGTCTGCGTCGGCGACTACAACAACGACGGCTTTGAAGACCTCTTCGTCACCTACTACGGCCAGAACAAGCTTTACCGCAACAACGGAGACGGCACCTTCACTGATGTCACTCAAAAAGCCGGCCTCCTCCATGAAGGCACGCACTTCGGCGCCGGCTGCACCTTTATCGATTACAACCGCGACGGCCTGCTTGATCTCTTCATCTCCAACTACGTCGACATCGATCTCGCCCACGCCATGAAGCCCTCCCTCGACATTCCCAACTGCAACTTCGAGGGCGTAGCCGTCGCCTGCGGCCCCAAAGGGCTCAAAGCCCCGCAGCACTATCTCTACCGCAACAACGGCGACGGCACATTCACTGACGTGTCCAGGGAGTCGAAGATCGCATCCATCCGCGGCTCCTACGGACTCACCGCCGTCGCCTTCGACATCGACGACGACGGATGGCAGGATCTTTACGTCGCCTGCGACACCACCTCAAGCCTGCTCCTGCTCAACAACCACGACGGCACCTTCCGCGAAGAAGGCCTCATGCGCGGCGTTGCCATCAGCTCCGATGGGATGGATGTGGCCGGAATGGGCGTCGGTGTGGGGGACTACGACCTCGACGGCCGCCTCGACATGATCAAGACCCACTTCCAGCTCCAACCCTCCGGACTCTTTCATAACCTCGGCAAGGGCGAATTTGAAGACCGCGCCCAGCCCGCCGGCATCGCCGGAGAACGCCAGTACGTCAGTTGGGGCGTCGGCATCTTCGACCTCGACAACGACGGCTTCCCTGACATCTTCTGGGTCACCGGCAACGTCTACGCAGAAATCGAGCGCGTCAATCCCAAGTTCCCATACAAGGGTCCCCGCATCCTGTTCCGCAACAAGGGCGACGGAACCTTTACCCATATTTCAGACGAGGCCGGTGCGGCAATCAGCTCCCGCCATGTCAGCCGCGGATGCGCCTTTGGCGACTTTGACAACGACGGCGATCTCGACATCGTCATCATGAACCAGAACGAGATTCCCTCCCTGCTCCGCAATGACGCCCCCAAAGAAAGCCACTGGATCAAGGTGCGCCTCGAGGGCACCAGGAGCAACCGCAGCGCCATCGGCGCCCGCGTCCTGGTTCGTTACGGTGGCAGAGTGCAGGCCCAGGCCGTACTCAGCCAGTCCAGCTACGTTTCGGCCAACGACCCCCGCCTGCACTTCGGCCTGGGCGCCGAAACCAAAGCCGACATCGAGGTCAATTGGCCCTCCGGAGCCGTGGAAAAATACCCCGCCCAGGCCGCCAATCGCCTCGTAACCATCCTTGAAGGGAAGGGAATCGTCCCCGGAAGACCGTTTTCCCCGGCCTGAAGGACTCTCGTCGGCACTCTGCGGGCGGAAAACAGCACCGCCAGCAGCGTTCGCGCTCGCCTTCGTGGCTTCTTGCGCAGCTGCAAAAATCCTGCGCGAACTACCACTTTCAGGGTAGAAATTCCTGCCCTTCCGCCTGTGCATTTCCCGGCCGGAATTTGCCTCCCGAAACGGCCCGAAAATAGCCTGAACTCCCGCGAAATGAACAGATACAAAAAACGTTTAGTAAACGGTTTTAGCAGTGGTTACTAAATTGTTTTACCAAAAGCATAACCAGGCCAAAAAAGTTCTTGCAAGTCTCATCTTTCATGTGATATCGGTACCAGGATTCACAAATACAGTTCTACGGCCACGCATAAGCCGGGGACACGTACGAAAGCACCTTGCCTGGGTCACAAGACAATCGGACTGAGTCACGTTGGCTGGGTCACAACAAGAAACGCATTCAGGAGGCAACACCAAATGTTTTCAATCAGTAGGAAGGCATCGAGTTCACTCTCGAAGTCAAGTTGGCATCGGCGGATTCCGTGGCTGCTCATCCCAGTCCTGGTTCTGTCCCTTTCCATCGCCAACGCGCAGAATTTGACTGCCACGCTGAGCGGAAGCGCTGAAGATCAGACAGGTGCCAAGATTCCCGGCGCCGCGGTTTTGATCGTCAGCGAGACCACCGGCGATAAACGCGATACCAAGGCCGACAGTTCCGGGTTCTTCTCCGTGACCGCCTTGATACCTGGCACTTACACCGTCACCATCACTTCCAAGGGGTTCTCCACCTGGAAGGAAACCGGGATCCTGTTGAACCAGGGCGACTCTCGTACCATCCCGAACATCCACATGAAAATCAGCTCCGATATCAATTCGGTCACCGTCGTCTCCGGTGCGGATGCTGAAGTTCCCGTGGATACCGCCGAAATCAGCACCACGCTCAACAATGAGCTGGTGGATTCGGCCGTCCTCACCGGACGCAACGCGGCTGAGTTGATCAAGATGATGCCTGGCGTCACCTTCAACAACGCAGGCGGCGTCGGCTCCAGCTATAACAGCCAGGTCACCGGCACCAACAACGGCCCGGCCGGAAACTTCTCCGCCAACGGCACCCAGCCCTACGGCTCAACCGCTGTCATCCTGGATGGCGCCAACCTGATCGATCCGGGCAACGCCGGAACCCAGATTGCCAACATCAACCAGGACATGACCGACAGCGTCAAGTATCTCTCCGCTTCCTACGGCGCAGAGTATGCCAAGGGCCCCGCGATTCTCGAGGCCTTCAGCAAGAGCGGCAGCCAGAAGTTCCACGGCGAAGGCTACGTCTATGCCCGCAACACCGGTTTTGGCTACGCCAACGACTGGAATGCGAAGCACCAGGGAAGCCCTCTTACCCCGCAGAGCTTCTATTACATCGGCGGCAACGTCGGCGGACCCATCTCACTGCTCGGCTTCAACAAGAACAAGGACAAGCTGTTCTTCTGGGGCGGCTATGAAAAGATGCTGCAGCATCCTTACAACTCCCCGGTTGAAATGAACGTACCCACCGGCGGCGGAAGCTCCACTCCCGGACAGTTGGATGGCGATTTCAGCAACACCGGTGGCGAGCTTGACGGATCCGCGCCGCCAGCAAGCGTTCTCACGAACTATTCGCCGACCTACACCCTCCCATGCGCCACCAGCGGCGGATGGCAGGGTTGCAGCACCACCGATTCACCCTGGGGCGGATACGGAACCGGAGCGCCTCCGAATCTGAAGTCATACTTTGACCCCAACGGCGTTCTCTTGACCGCCCTCAACCCCAAGGAAAACCAGCTTCCCAGTTCCAACAACGGCTGGAACAACTTTGCCTATTCTCCCAGCACGCCTACCGATCGTTGGGAAGCAACCGGCAAAGTCACCTACGCCTTCAACGACAACAACAAGGTTTGGGGTTCATACGCTTACCAGACAGAAACCGACAATCACCCCCTCAATGTGTGGTGGGCGCCGGAATGGACCGTTCCTTACCCGTCCGATCCGGTCGGCAAAGAAACCGCTAACGTCTACCTGGTGAACTACACCCACGTCTTCAATGCAACGACCACGAACGAGTTCGTTTTCTCGTACGCCAAGTTCATTAATGACGTCAGCCAGTCTGACCCATCGGCTTCGCTCCGCTCCACAGTCGGTTTCCCGGTTGAGAGCATCTACGGCGCAGCCAAAGCGAGCCCGCAGATCCCGAACTCGACCGGCGGATGGAATTCCGGCCTGACCGAGATCAACGAGTTCTCGTTCTACGGCGGCATCTATGGCAAAAACAGCTTCGGCAAGACCGCCAAGGCTCCGTCCATCACCGACAACTTCACCAAAATCATCAAAACCCACTCCATCAAGGCAGGCTTCTACTGGGATGCCGAAGAAAACCTGCAGTCGGCTGGAGACGACACCAACGGCAATTTCGACTTCGAGACCTGGGGCGGTTCTTCGACCTATAACCTCACCCTCGATCGCCTGATGGGACGCGTCCAGACCTATAACGAGCAAAGCTCCGATCCAGTTCCGGATGAGCTTTTCCATGAATGGTCCATCTGGGGCCAGGATTCCTGGAAGCTCAACCCCAAGACAACCGTGAACATCGGCGCTCGTCTTGATCACGAAGGTCAGTGGTATGACAAGCTTGGCGGTACGCAAGTTTGGGATCCCGCTACCTACAACAACACTTCGAGTGCTCCTGCCAACACCGGCTTGGTGTGGCACGCGACCAACTCGTCGATTCCCACTTCCGGCTGGGCAAGCCAGTTGTTCCTCTTCGATCCTCGCGTCGGTATTGCCTATGACGTTTTCGGCACAGGCAAAACCGTCGTCCGCGGCGGCTTCGGAACCTATCGCTATCAGGTCTCCGATAACGATGCCGGCGGCGCCATGGGTGGTCCGCTGGGTTCTTACAACTACGCGACCGGCACCAACAACAACGGCTTCTACGGCTATGGCGTTTCCGGCGGAACCGTTTGCACAGGAGTAACGGCTGGAAACCCAGCTGCCTGCTCCGGGACCACCACGTTGCCCGTTCCATCCGGACTGAATCAGAACGGCAGCAGCGGTGTAAAGGCTGACGCATTGGGAGACAACAAGGTTCCCTATGCCAATACCTGGAGCTTCGGCGTCGCGCAAGCTCTTCCCTCGCATACCGTCGCTCAGTTCTCCTACGTGGGCAGCATGAGCCGCAACCAGCTACTCAATGGAGCCAACGGCCATATTGAAGACGAGAACGGGATTGCCAACGGAGCCTTCTTCCTGGCAGATCCCAAGACCGGCTTCTACGAGAACCTTGCGCCTGTCTCACCGGCGGGGCAAAGCTACTCCGGCGTGAGCAACAATGACTATCGTCCGCTGAACAACTACGGCGATGTCTGGCTGCAAACCCATGGCGGATACGCTAACTACAACTCCTTGCAGGTAGCCGCGCAAAAGCAGTCCGGCAACCTGTTCCTGTTCACCAACTTCACCTTCGGCAAAGTGCTCGGTACCCGCGACGGTTCCACCTCCAACGGAAACGGCAACGGTCCTGTGGTCAACCCGTTTGACCTGGCATCCAACTATGGCCCGCTCGAATACGACCATACCAAGGTGTTCAACGTCTCGTTCAGCTACAAGTTGCCCAGCCCCATCCATAACCACCTGGTTTTGGGCGAGGCAATCAACGGATGGCAGTTCTCTGGATACACCACCTATCAGGACGGTGTGCCCTACCAGACGACGTCGCCGAACATGAACATGAATTACCACCAGTACAACAGCGTCAGCTGCCCCGGCAGCCCGGACTGCGTGTTGATCACCCTGCCACTTCCAACCACCGCAATGGGCCTCAACGGTACCACGCCTGTTGTCGTTGGAAACACAACCTACGCCGTGGGCACCGATCAATACATCGGTACCAGCCAACCCGAGAATGGGCTCCAGCCCGTACTCACCTGCGATCCGAGAAAAGGACTGGCAAAAGGCCAGTACTTCAACCCGCAATGCTTCGCGGCGCCAGGCCTTCCAACAGCTACGTCGGTCGGACAATCCGGTCAGGTTATCTGGCCCTACATCCGCACGCCGCACTACATTGGCAGCGATCTGGCGATCTTCAAAGCCTTCAAGGTCACAGAGTCGCAACGGTTTGAAGTGCGCGTCTCGGCAACCAACTGGCTCAACCACCCCAACGCCGGCTTCGGCATCAACGGAGACGCGGACAACGAACTCGTCTTCAATGGTATTCCGGGGATTGGGAATCCCGGCGCCAATGCTGACGGCAGCGTCACCAACTCCAACACCACCACCACCGGTATCCCCGCTGCAAAGCTGGGTTATCGCTGGATCCAATTCGCTGGGAAGTATTACTTCTAACTCCCATCGAGATAGTACAATCCAAGAGGGGTGGCTTACCGCCACCCCTCTTTTTTTGCCATGCGGAATATGCCAGCGTCTTCACCGTTCCTGCGAGCGTTTGCAATTGTAGCCATGGCGATGACCGTTGCCTTGATCGGTCAGCAGCAGCCGCCTTCGCCCATACAATTCGAGCTGAAAAAACTCCCGTTTCACCTGGAAAGCAGTTCAAGTCCGGCCAGAAATGCCCCAGAATCCATGGCCGGCGGCGTGGCCGTGTTTGACTACAACGGCGACGGCCGCCCCGATATCTTTTTCACCAACGGCGCAGACATCTCCACCCTGAAGAAATCTTCCGCCAAATATTCCAATCGCCTCTTCCGCAATGACGGCAACGGCCACTTCACTGACGTCACCGCGCAAGCAGGCCTTGCCGGAACCGGCTTCGACATCGGCGTTGCCGTCGGCGATTACGACAACGACGGACATCCCGATCTGTTCGTCGCCGGCGTGCATGGCAATACCCTCTATCACAACAACGGCGACGGAACCTTCTCTGATGTCACAAAGAAAGCCGGCCTCGATAAGTGGAACGATCCTGAATTCGGTCCGTTATGGTCAGAAGCCGCAGTCTGGGTCGATGTAAACAACGATGGCCTGCTCGACCTGTTTGTCGTCAATTATCTGCAGTGGACCTACTCCGACAAGCCCCTCTGCGGCATAGACGGCGGCATCGCTGATTATTGCCATCCCCGCTTCTACAAAGGCCAGCCCGATCAGCTGTTCATCAACCAGGGCGATGGCACTTTCAAAGATGTCTCCAGGGAGTGGGGCATCCGCGAGCACATCGGCAAGGGCATGGGTGTAGGGCTGGCGGACTATGACCTCGACGGCAAGCCCGATCTCTTCGTGACCAACGACGCGGATTACAACTTCCTCTTCCACAACCTGGGAAACAAATTTGAAGAAGTCGCCTTCCAGGCCAACGTTGCCCTGCCCGAGGACGGCGCATTCATCTCCGGAATGGGCCTCGACTTTCGCGACTTCAACAACGATGGCTACCCTGACATTGCTTACGTCGCGCTCACCGGCCAAACCTTCCCCATTTACAAAAACTCCGGCAAGGGCGACTTTATTGAAGTCACAACCCCCAGCGGCATTCGTGCGGAAACCATGAAAATGTCCGGCTTTGGTGCCGCATTTTATGACTTTGACAACGATGGATGGAAAGACATGTTCACCACCCGCGGGCACGTCGTCTGGCACGTCCCGCCGGGCTTTTCAGTCGACGAGCCCAACACCGTTTTCCGCAATCTCGGCGTCAGTGGAAAGTTTGAAGCGCTCACCGCGCAGGCCGGCTTCACTGCCGCGCCCGCAGGTCGCAATCGCGGCTGCGCCTTCGGCGACTTCGACGCCGACGGCCGCATTGACGCAGTCACCACCGGCCTCGACATGGACGCAGAATTGTGGATGAATCGCAGTCCGCACCCGGGCCACTGGCTCGACTTTGCGCTGCGCGGAGTCAAGAGCAATCGCGATGGCATCGGCGCGCGCATCAAAGTGGTCACCAAAGCCGGCGCCCAATACAATCACCAGACTTCAAGCGTCTGTTACGCCTCATCGAGCCTGGGCCCCGTCCATTTCGGCCTCGGTGCTGAAGCCGCGGCCGCCAGCGTTGAGATCGTCTGGCCCAGCGGCATCGTGCAGACAATGCAAAACGTTCAAGCCGACCGCATCGTCAAAGTCACCGAGCCCGTCGCCGCGCCTCCGCCCGGAAAGTGATATCTGCGGAACCGGCCTCGCCTAGTCTTTGTGCGGCCCCGCCTGCTGCTGCTTCGCCTCGATCTTCGCCACAATGTCCCGCTCTCTCTGCCCATCCTCAGGCCGGTGCAGCTTATAGTACACCGCAGCCAGCTCCACGTGCGGATCGAGCCAATTCGGATCGGTGCGCTCCAGGTCTTCAAGCGCAGCCGCTGCCTCGGCATATTTCCCCGTCAGGCTGTTCAGCTTTGCCAGTTGAAAGCGCGCCAGCGGAAGACCGGGCTGCAGCTCCAGCGCCATTTCAAGCAGCGGCCTGGCGCTGTCAAAGTCCCTCTCCTTAAGCCGCGTCACTCCCAGATAAAGATTGGCCGCTGGGTCGCGGGGATTGATGCGCAACGCTGCTTGAAATGCCGGAACCGACGCCGCCGTGTCTCCCATGGCATCCCGCGCCTGGCCCGCAAGCGTGTAAATTCCCGGGATCTGCGGATCCAGCTCAAGAGCCGCATCAAGATCAGCGCGGGCCTCGCGAAACTCGCTTCTGCGCAGCCGAGCCGTGCCGGCAATAAAATACGCATCGGCAGAATGCGTCGCAATGGCCACCTTCTCCAGGCGCGGCAGTCCGTCAGCCGCCTTTCCGGATGCAATCAACGCGCAGCCATAAACGTACTCGAAGTCGGTGTCAGACTCGTGACCGGGCTCAAGCGGCGCCAGCAAAGTTACCGCCTCCGCTTCCTTGCTCACCTTGATGTCGGTATAAGCCAGCAGCAGGTCTGCGTTCACATCAGAAGGCCTGGCCGCATGCACCTTCTCAAACTCCACATTCGCATGCGCCATGTCGCCTTTCTTGTAGTAGGCCAGCGCCAGGTTCATGCGTAACTCGGTCCTGCCCGCTGCAGCCTCCAGCGCGCGCGTGTCCTCTTCAATTGCTGCGTCAAACTGCCCCGCTGCAGCCAGCGCGGCTCCCAGGTTCGCGCGCGCCTCCACCAGCCCCGGCTGCAGTGCCAGCGCTTTGCGATAGTCCTCAATGGCGGTCTGGTAGTCGTGGCTCTGCTGCGCTGCAATGCCCGCGCTCAAAAGCGCATCCACATTTGCAGCAGGAGCCTGCGTCGGCGTCTGCCCTGATAGTGCCTGGAATCCCAGCGCCAAATAGAGAAAGCCGGCTGACCGCATGGCTACAAGGATAGAACATCCATGGTCCTGCGGGCCACATGCCGCGGCCATCCCGTTTCGATGGAATAACCGCGCCCATGAGTCCGCCAACGCAAAGCCCCGCAAGTTCGTTAAGGCTTCTCCATCGCCCTGAAGTTGAGAATCTTCACGTTTGACCCAAAGCGCTTGTAGTCGCGGAACTCGATCGTGTTCAACGCCGCAAAATGGTGCCCTTCCAGCAGGCTCACTTCAGCGCTGATCGGCATCAGGTAGTCATGCGCATTGATTGAAACGTAGTCGTAATCCACCGTAACGGCCGATGCATGCGTCGGAAAATCCTTCGGCAAATCGTCGGCAATCAGCGTCACGCGGCGAACGCTGCGGGTTGCTGCGTCAATGAACACCTTGCCGTGAAAGCTTACCGTCGGTTGCAGGCCATTCGATCCGCCCACGCTGTATGCCGAGTTTTCTTTCGACACGTGATAGTCGAAGACTTGCACCGTGCTGCTTCCCAGCGCATCCGTTTCCTTCCACTTGAACTCGGCCTTGGCCGACGGCTCAAACACCGCGCCCAGAACCGCACCGAACTCACCCGTCGATTTGGGTCCCTTGATCATGTCGGGGTCGGTGCTCGCCGCCGGCTTCCCGTCCACCTCCATCACCAGCCGCGACTCGTCCTTGTCCCGAAACCTCAGCAACTCCGTAATCGTGTCCCTGTGCTTCCATCTGCCCGACCCGGAGGGGTCAAGCGACCGGTTGATGATCTCCACGCACATAAAGTTGGGTAGCCCGTTCTTGTAGCCCACCGCGCGCTCTCTGGCGTCGGAGATCAAAGTCTGAGCTTCTTCCGCGGTCGGCGCCGGAACCGCCACCGTCGAGGCCACGATCGACAATTGCCCCGGCACATCCGGCGTAATGTCCATTGTCGGCACGCTGTCGTCGGCCGCCGCGCCGCCGCTGTGCGTACCCTCCGCGCCGCTGTCTGCAACCTGGCCGCCTTCAACCGTGAAGGCAATCTCCTGTTCGGCGCTGTCCCCTCCCTGGTTCACGGTCGCCTTCACCTTGTAATCGCCGGGCGCAAGTGCCTTGGTCTGAAAAGTTGCCAGGTAGGGAACCGCCGAATCCTTGGCCGTCATTCTCAGCGGCAACGGCGTCCGCCGCCCCGCTTTGCCATTGCGGATCACCTGCATCTCCAGCGTTGGCGTGTCCGTGGCATTCGGGTCCGGATGCAGAATCAGGAACAGCGATACCGACTTCGCTTCATGCGGCACCGTTCCTGAAAGATTCGGCGTCACCTTGCCGCTTTCATAACGCAACGGCTCCAGCGGGTCCGCATCTTCGTCGAACGTGTCCATCTTTCGCACCAGCACCACATCGCTCAGCGCCGGCCCGCTCGCCGTTGTGGCAATTTCAAACGGTATCCGCTGCGCGCTCATCTTTTCGCCGTTTTCGTCCCGCACCGCAACTTCCAGGGTGTATTTTCCTGGAATCTCCATGAAATGCCGCTCCATTGTCACTGCCAGCGACTTGTCGCGATCCAGCGATTCCAGTGCGCCGCGCCGCGCAATGTCTTCGGCAAAGTGCTCAATCACCGTACCCGCACTGTCTTTTACCTGCGCAACAACGGCCACGCGCGCCGAGTAAAGATTGGTGTGCGTGTCCTCCTTCACATCCAGCCCTGAGAACGGAATCTCAACCGCAAGCGCATTCGTGTTCCCGTCCGGCAAGTTGCCAAAGCGAATCACCGACGCGTTGAACTTGAAGTCGCTCGGCAACTGTGGCAGGTCAAGGCTCTTCAGCAGTGGCGCTTCAAACGGACGAATCCCGCCCGATGATCCAGGCGGAAGAGAAAAATATCCCGTCTTGGCCTGCACTTTCAGTCCCACCCGCACCGGCTTTACCCCAATGGTTCGGAACTTGCCGTCATATTCCTGCGCCGGCGGAGTATACGTGGCCTCGTAATACGTCGACAAATCCTGGGCCATCTGCTGCAGCGGCCCCTTCACGCTCAGTTGTGCGTCAATATAGAGTCCGCCCGTGTCCTTGGAGAGATCCGTCATGGGGCTCTTGATTTCCAGGAACCGGTTCGGGTCCTCGTTGTTGCCGCGCATGAAGTCGGTCATCTGGGCAATATCCTGCTGCGGACCCCAGGTCGGCCCCTGCGCCGAGGGAGCTCCCTGTACGCCCCCTCCGCCTTCCTGTTGCGGCGGCGTGACGGTTACAACATTTCCATTTCCACCCCCAACAACAACCGGCTGCGGCTCGTACGGCGCCTGGCCATTGAGCAGAGCATTTTCAACCGAACGCCGCCCGGCAAAGTTCATCGCGTCCAGATCAACCGTGTAGATCGTTACGCCGGCTTTCGTCGCCGCGCCGGAGATCGTCTTTAGCATCTCCTTGGAGCCGGAATCCAGAATCTGATTCAGCGTGAAATAGATCACCGCCTTGCGTTCCGTGAGCTGCTGCTGCGATCGCACCAGCGCCAGAATCCCCGCCAGCGCGCGGTTTGAATGCTGGTCCTGAACAATCAGTTGCGCATCCTCCAGGGCCTTCAACATCGTCTGCGCCCGCGCGCGCTCCTTCAGGTCAACATGCTTGCCCGTACTGTCCACCCCGGTCCGCGCAACCGAAATGAGATTCTTCTCCGCCGCCTCGGCAGCCTTCACACGCGCCGGCTCCGCGGCGTCCTTGGAAATGTTTACTCCCTGGCTCAGCGTCGAAACCATGCGGGTAACCTTGCTATCGGTCGCCACCGTCACCGCCTGCTCAAGCGCCGCATGATCTTCCGTGTAATTCTGAAGCAGCCGCAGCCTTCCCCCTAAATCCATCACGGCGAATGAATATCCCGCCGTTGGCAGCGTCTTCAGAATCCTTTCCGCCATGATCCTCGCGCTCTTGGCCAGAGGCCCCTCGAAACGGTCGAAGACCAGTGTCACCATGTGCCCCGTCTCCGACTGCCCGCGCACCAGCCGAAACGCGCTCAGCTTCACCGGCGTGCCTTCATCTGTGATCACGATGTCTTCCGGCTTCAAATCGAGCACCGGCTTGTGCCTCTTGTCATGGACAACAAGATCCAGGGACACCTCGTCCACGTTGGTGCTGAAATGCGGCGTCTGTCCGCTGGAATCCGGGCTCGCAGGAGTGGCATTCGGCGTAATCGCTGGGGGAGCCGGAGGCGCGGGCGCAGGCGACTGCGCCTGGGTCATCGCAGCAGCCAAAATCACCGCCAACCAGACAAAGCGGCCTGTTGAAGTCCGTTTCACTGGTTCCGAAGAATGAGAGCACCGTTCGAACATGTTCATGCGGAATCCTGATTTCCTTCGTGAAATATTTAGTTGTTCCCAGGGGCCGTTGACGGACTAACCCTTCTCCGGCTCGCGTTCATCTGACAGTCCCGCTCTTCCCGTAGGAGCGGGTCGGAAGAAGAATAGTTCAGTGGCAAACATTGTATCTGCAACGCACAACATTAATCACGCTGTTTTCTGCGTGCTGCGCCGGCAATTAAGTTACCTGGATGTGAAATTGGGTAACCTGCGGAAAGACATTTCCGGCAGGGCCAAAAAGCCTGAGCATTTTTCCGCCCGCCCGGCCGTGCAACGCTTGAAACGAGGTCTTTACCGGGTAGAGGACCCTCGCCGTGGCCATCCGGCATACGAAGAATGATCTGGCGGCCGTGCTCAGGGTGGCAAACCTGCCCCGCTCTGGTTCCCTGGCACAACAAGCCGATGGCCAGCGCAATCCCGGGCGCAGAGGTGCGCTACGCGGGCGCCGCGCTCTTAGCGATTCAGCTTCGGCGGCGAAACCAGCACCGGCAAGATCACTGACACGGCCATCACGCCCGCAATCACATGCAATCCGCCCGTGTAGGCCCCACTTGTCTGCCTCGTATGGGCAATAAGCAGAGGCCCAAAAGCGCTGGCAAATCCCCACGCCGTCAGCATAAGGCCATAAATGGGCCCAACATTCTTTGATCCAAAGTAGTCCGCAGCAAAGGCGGGCATGGTCCCGAAGCCGCCGCCATAACACATCAGAATGATGAACGACACAATCGTGAGAACCAGCTTTGAAGACAGGCTGGGCAGCGCCCAGAACAACCCCACCTGCAGAAGAAACATCGCTGCGAATGTCCATCTACGCGTGATCGCGTCGGAAACCCAGGCCCAGAACACGCGGCCCGCAGCATTGCCGATAGCCGCAATTCCCACCATGCCCGCCGCAACAATCACGCTCACCTTGCCGATCTCCTGAAACATCGGCGACTCCTGCGAAATAATGGAGATTCCCGCCGAAGTATTCAAAAACAGCAGCAGCCATAGCGCCCACCACTGCCAGGTCTTCAGAGCGCTGCCCAGCGTGTAGTCCTTGGCCGCCCGCTGTTTGGTTTCAGTCGCGCTCGGCGTCCAGCCCGCAGGCTTCCATCCATCCGGCGGATTCTGCATGAAGTAGCCGGTCGCCATCGTGACAATCAGGTAGGCGATTCCGAGGTACGCAAATGTCTTGAGCACACCCACATTCTGTATCAGTCGAGTTGCCAGCGGAGCCACAACCAGCGCGCCCGCGCCAAACCCGCCCACCGCGATGCCGGTAATCAGTCCGCGCCGATCAGGAAACCACTTCACCAGTACGGCAACCGGGACGATATAACTGAACCCAACTCCAATTCCGCCGATCACCCCATAGCTCAGATAGAGCCACCAAAGCTTCCCGGCAGAAAAGCTCGCCAGAAACACACCCAGGCCATAAAGAAATCCGCCCGTCATGGCCACCACGCGCGGCCCTCTCTTGTTCAGCCAAAGGCCGCCGAAAAAGCATGCAAATCCCAGCACAAAAATGGAAACAGTAAAAGTAAAAGTGACTTCCTCAATCGACCAGTGAAACTGTTTGGCGAGTGGAATCCGAAACACGCTCCACGCATACACTGCACCCAGGGCCATTTGCATAAGGAATCCTGCCGCAGCGATTCCCCAGCGGTTCGTGTTCGACATCGATCTCCTCCAGGCCGCTCCGTGCCTCGGCCTTGTGTTCCCTAACAGCTGCCGCGCAGCTTGATCTGACCGCCAAGCGTCTGCAGAAACCTGTTCAGCAGCGCCATGCTCCGCCGCAATTCCTTGTGGCGAAATTGGGCCAGCAGCGAAAGCAGCCCGGGCGGCTCAATAATCGGCTTTTCATAACATCCAAGAGTTTCACTCACGGCCGCGGCAACGCCCTGCAGCACATCGGGATTGATGGACCCAAGAATCTTGCCGAGAATCATCGCGTTGCGCATCGCGCGGATCGCTTCATCCGACTTGGCCGCATCCACAGCAACATCGATAATCTTGTCGCTCGCTCCCAGCGCGCCGCGCAGCAATTCAAACACACCATGCTCGTGCAATTTTCCCAGCAGCTCGTATGAATCAAGCAACGCCTCGGCGTGCTCAATCGGCGCCGCATCCAGGCGCTTGCGAAGTTCTTCGCGAGGATCGCGCGGCGGTAACTCAAGTGGAATCGGTCGAGCCATCGTTCTTCTCCTTCACTTCATGGGCCGTTGCACGGCGTTCCGGGCTAGCGCGTCTGAATCTGAACCAGCTGACTGCCCGGTTCGCGATAATCCTTCCGCTTCCACTTGCGCTCCACCTCCACGCCCGTCTGCGGCGTCGGGTGTCCATGGCGCGAGTTGGTGCGCGGCAGCGGATCTGCGCCCACCTCGCCCAGTACGCGAAGTTGCACAGATGTTTCCTTGTAGGCAGGCGTATGCGTAGCCTTGTCCGTGTGGCTGCTGGTCAGCCGGTTCACCGCCTCGTCCGTTGAATTCATCGGCATATACAGCTCATTGCCGTTCACTCGCGTCGTGACCACGGCCTGCGCCCGCACCTTCCCATAGCGCGAAGTCAGTTGCAGCCAGCTCCCCGTCTGAATGCCGCGCTCGCCAGCCAGCTGCGGCGACACTTCAATAAAAGTGCATGGCGTCTTCTCGCGAATCCCCTCGGTGCGATAGGTCATGTTGCCTTCATGGAAATGTTCCAGAAGTCGCCCGTTGTTCAGGTGCAGATCATACTCCGCATTCGGCTGATCGGTCGGCTCCGTCCACGGCACGGGATAAAACGTCGCCTTGCCATCGGGAAAGTTGAACTGTTTCGTATAGAGCAATGGCTGATCGCTGCCGTCCTCAGCCACCGGCCACTGCAGCGTCTTATAGCCCTCCAGGCGCTCATAAGTCACCCCGGCCATCAACGGCGTCAGCGGAGCAATCTCCTCATAAATCTGTGATGGGTTCTCATACTTCCATCCAGCTCCCAGCCTGTTTGCAATGTCCTGAATAATCACCCAGTCCGGCCGGCTCTCACCAAGTGGTTCCAGCGCCTGGTAAAGCCGCTGAATGCGCCTCTCTGTGCTCGTGAAGGTTCCTTCCTTCTCCAGGCTGGGGCTTGCCGGCAGAATCACATCCGCAAACTGGCACGTTTCGCTGAAGAAAACCTCCTGCACCACAAAGAAATCCAGCTTCGTGAGCGCATCGGAAACGAAATTTGCGTTTGAATCCACCAGGCTCATCTCTTCGCCAAAAAGATACATTGCCTTAAGCTTGCCTTCCTGAATGGCGTCAATCATCATGTGGTTGTCGAGTCCCGGCTTGGGCGGCAACGTGACATTCCACGCCTTCTCAAACTTCGCGCGAATCACCGGGTCATCCACCTTCTGGTACCCAGGGAAGAAATTCGGCATGGCTCCGTGGTCGCTCGCGCCCTGCACGTTATTGTGCCCGCGCAGGGGATAAGCCCCGCATCCAGGCTTCATGTAATTCCCCGTCGCCAGCAGCAGGTTTGAGATCGCTGTTGAAGTGTCAGAGCCCATGGTGTGTTGCGTCACTCCCATCGCCCATAGCACGCACACGCCATTCGCCTCCACAATCATCCGCGCAACCTTCACCAAAGTCTCAATGGGGAGTCCGCATCGCGCGCTCGCCATCTCCAGCGTGAACGACTCCAGGCTCTTGCGAAACTCCGTCGAGTTTTTCACCCATTGATCAATGAATTTCTGGTCCGCAAGCCCGTTATCAAAAATGTATTTGGTCACCGCCGAAAGCCAGATCAGATCGGTGCCCGGCTTCGGCCGGAAAAACAAGTCCGCTCGCTCCGCCATTTCGTTCTCGCGCAGGTCGGCCACAATCAGCTTCTGCCCGTGCATCTTGTGCGCCCGCTTCACGCGCGTGGCAATCACCGGATGGCTCTCCGCCGTGTTGCTGCCGACAATCAGCACCAGCCCCGCCTGCTCAATGTCGGTGATCGAGCCCGAATCTCCGCCGTAACCCACCGTACGGAAAAGTCCCGCAGTTGCCGGCGCCTGGCAATAACGGGAGCAGTTATCCATGTTATTGGTGCCGATAACCGCACGCGCCAGCTTCTGCATCAGATAGCTCTCTTCATTGGTGCATTTCGACGAAGAGATAAAGGACAGAGAGTCCGGGCCGTTGGCTGCCTTGATTTCTGTAAACCGTCGCGCAATCAGATCGAGCGCTTCATCCCATGAGGCCTCGCGAAACACATCTCCTTCGCGGATCAGCGGCTTGGTCAGCCGGTCAGGACTGTTAATGTGTCCCCAGCTGAACTTGCCCTTGATGCACGTGGAAACTCCATTGGCATGGCCTTCCAGCGGTTCAATCTTCAGAATGTGGCGATCCTTGGTCCACACATCGAAGCTGCAGCCCACCCCGCAATAGGTGCAAACCGTCTTCGTCTTTTTGATGCGCGACTCGCGCATATGCGACTCAATCTCTGAAACCTGAAGAATGGCGCCGTAGCCCATCTCCGGCTCAATCCCCTTCACCACATCGATCATTCCGTTCAGCGCGGGCTTCGGCAGGTCAGTCATGTAGCCGGCTTCGCCGAGCATGCCGATTTCCATCAGCGCATTGCATGGGCACACCGTCACGCAATGCCCGCAAGAAACGCAACTCGACTCGCCAATCGGCTTTCCGCCATCCCACAGCACGCGCGGATGCTCATCCTCCCAGCGAATGCTCAACGTTTCATTCACCTCGAGCGTCTGGCAGGCCTGCACGCACCGCCCGCAAAGGATGCATTGATCCGGATCGTAGCGATAGAAGGGGTTCGACATGTCCACTTCGTATGGCTTCGGCTTGTAGGGGATCTCCTGGTGCTCAACTGCCAGCAGCTTGGTCGTGTTATGGATCGTGCAATTGCCGTTGTTGTTGTCGCAAACCGTGCAATACAGCATGTGATTGCCGAGGATGCGGTCAAAAGCCTCGCGCTGCGCAGCATCGGCGCGGTGCGAATTCGTGGTCACCTTCATACCGTCGCCAGCCATGGTGCCGCAGGCGCGCACCAGCTTTCCGTCCACCTCAACCATGCACGTATCGCAGGATTGGATTGGGCCAAGCTGCGGGTGATAACAAACCTGGGGAATAGGAACACCGGACCGGTTAATCAGGTCGATCAGCCGCTCACTACCATGGATATTCACGGACGTGCCGTTAATTGTGACAGGCATGGGCTCTTTGGCCTCCGTTGACTGATTGTCGAACCTGGATCACAGGGCGTTCAGACCTTTGATTCTGAAAACTCTTCGCAGACTCCATAATCTTCACGGCGATCGCACGTCCGACAATCCCGAATCCTATCACCGACACCCGTCCCCATGTGTCACGGAAAAATTGTCCGTCGGCAACGCCTGTCCTCCCTCGGCGTGGGCCCATTGCACACAAATCCCCTCACCCTATGAAGAGGGCAATGCGAATGGATGCAGAAGACCCGCTTTGGGTTTGCCGCTGGCCCGATTTCAGCATCGCCGCTGGTCCAATGGAGTAATCGGTCCGGCTCACTCCCTCCCCGTCACCTCCAACTCCGCCGGAGGCGCCGTCGAGCTTACCGCAGGGTCATAATACTCATAGATGCGCGATTTGAAGGTCTGGGCGCGGATCGGGTATTTGGCGCGCAGTCGAAAAGTCACCGTGACCGTCTGCCTGGGTGCCAGCGCGTTGAAGTAAAGAATCGCCTGCGTCGCAGTCAGCGAAAACTTCTCCAGCCGTCCGCTCTTCTGGTCAGCCGTTTTCTCCTGCAGCGTCTGAAGGTCTTCGCTGAGCAGATCGAACCCTGGAGGAATGCCCAGGTCGACCATCACCATGTTCGCCGTCTTGTTCAGGTTATTGCGAATCGTCGCTGTCGCCGTCGCAATATCGTTTTGTGCAAGCCGGGTGCGGTCGTAGGCAACATCGATCGAAAGCGCCTCGCCTGCCGGCCTGTTGTCCCATGGCGTAAAGTACCGCCCCACAACCTGGTAAGCCAGCGCGCCCGTTCCGCTGAAGTTGAGCTCGACGGCCGCAGGCCGTTGGCCGTCGATTCCCTTGAAGACGAATTGATGAAGCAGATCGTTGTTCTCGGCGGTAAGCTTGAGCGTCTCCATTGTCTTGCCGTCGAGTGCCACCGTCAGCGTGCCTTCCACGTCTGACGCGCTCATCTGCGTGGCCAGCACCAGCGCCCGCAATGCCATGATGGTTGCCTGCGTGGTGCCCCAGTTTCCCGAAGCCTCTTTCGTTGCAGAGATGAAAGCCAATGCCTTGCGCACGATTCCGGATGCCTGCCCCCACTTGAGCAACGCCTGCGTCGCCAGCCCCGTCGTCTCAATCTCCGCGCTTTTTCCTGTCGAATAAACGCCGGTCTCTTCAGCGCTCCATGAGGCCTGATCGTCCTTTTCAGTTCGCGCGTCAATCAATGCCTGCATCGCCCGCCGGGTGAAATCTCGATCCTTGCCGTAGTCAGCGGCAAAGTTTGCAATCACAGCCAGAGTGTAGGCGTCTGCCTTCGCGCTTCCATCGGAATCAACAAAGTGCATTGCCTTTTCAAGGGCCTGCCCCTGGTAGCCGGTGCTTGCCAGTGCCCAACCGATATATGCCGTAATCCGCAGCACATCCTCGTTGTAGCGATTCGTCGCTCCTTCATTGATGAAGCTCGTATCCGGTTTCCAGCTCCCGTCTGCCTGCTGCTGACGCGCAAGCCAGTCGGCCGTGCGCTCAATCAGCCGCGGGTCAACGTCGGACACCTTGGACATATCGCTGAACTCCATCAGTCCATAGGCAGTGAGAATCTTGTTCGCCGGCGCCTGGCCAAACCACGAGAATCCCCCGCCCGGCACCTCAAACGTAAGCAGCCGCTGGTAGCCGTTTGCGATATATCCCTCCGCCTTCGCATGGATCTCCGGCGTCAGCTTCTTGGTGCGCTTCATATAGTCGAGCGCCAGCACATTGGGATATGTGCTTGATGACGTCTGCTCGAAGCACCCGCCCGGCATCTGAAGAATGCTGTCCATGCCTTCAATGATCTGGCTGAGCGGCCCCGGATAGAGCCGCACCAAAACGCTGCTGGCATCGGCAATGGAAGCAGCAGGGAACTGCAGTTCGTGATGAGCGCTCGTGTCCAGCCGGCCGTTGAACACGATGCTCTGTTCCCGTCCGTTCGGTATGACCTCAATCTCGCGGACCACCACGTCTTCACGCGCTCTCTCTCCATCCACGCCGTCCATGCGCGCTGAAAGCGTCAGCTTGAATTTGCCAATGCGATTGGCGTTGAGCGTGAACTGCGCGCCGCCCACCCGGCCCGAATCAACCTCCAGAACTTTTTCCGGCGAATCGCTGTCCAGCGCGTACCAGTCTTCGGGCTGCAGCTTGAGGCTTACCTTGCCGCTCTTGCCGGAGTAGTTGTACGCGGCAATCGGAATTGAAACGCGATCGCCCTGAGTCAGTCTCACCGGCAAATCCAGGTCAACAAAAAAGTCCTGGAAAACCTTCAGGCTCGACGATGCGGAGCCGAGCGCGCCCGCTTGCGTAGACGCCAGCATCGCCATCCGCCATGTGGTGATCGAGTCGGCAATCGGGATTGAGATCGTCGCATTGCCGTTGCCGTCCGTAAGAATTTCCGGATTGATGTAGAGCGCCTC
>Ga0206808_1094_pt1 | contig 22553 bp, 21 predicted proteins | sample Alteio_BWOrgCont_58_FD_152899 | JGI IMG/M metagenome (GOLD analysis project Ga0206808, IMG submission 152899) | Enriched cells from forest soil in Barre Woods Harvard Forest LTER site, Petersham, Massachusetts, United States -... | ecosystem: Environmental > Terrestrial > Soil > Temperate forest >...
GACAAATAGATCCGGCGATTATGTGCCAGTTTACCGGTAAGAAAGCCTCTCGCCAGCAATTCACTGAGCAACTTATCGATCTGATATCTTTTGCTGTAATTTTCATAAACCGCCTTAATACCTGGTTTTTTCAGCATTTGCGGGAGTAACTCCTTTTTTCGGGCGCCGGTCATCCTGGTTAGAATAAAATCCTTCGTCGTGCCAACCAATTCCTTATTGCCAATAATGCTTTTAATACTTAAAAAAGCCCTTAACAAATCAATCTCGTAAGCTGTTTTTGTTTTCCTGTAAAACTCAAACATCATGGTAATACTCATCATGACCGTTACATCCCGGCCACCCTTTTTCTCCCAGTCATCGATGGCCTTTTGGGTCTTTAATGCTGAAGCCCGCATCGTATCAATACTACCACCGCTTAAGCCTAAAATCTTCATCGCCTGCTGCATTTCCCAATAATCCACGCAGGCCTGCCGGAAGTCTTCATCCGCTTCCCCTGCCTGTGTAAATTCATCAATGCCGGATTCCGGGGTGAATTCCTGTCCATCACCCGTAAACCCATTATAATCATCGTCCGGAATAAAAGATTCTTCTTCAGCCAGGAAATTGATCTTCTTGAGTAGCGATGCGGGAAGACTGCCGCGATAGTAAGCATAAAGGACCTGGCGGTACACGGTAGGAAGTTCGTGTTTGATCATTTTCGAGAACTTACAGATGCCGTAATCAAATACCTCATCAAGGTTACCGGGAAGCCCTGAAATCAGGAATAATGGGAAGGGAATATACTTTGCGTCTTTAGCCATAAACCGAACAACCATCAAAAACAGCGCGGGCAAACTGGCAAACAGTTAACCGGATCAGACGGATATGCTAAAATACTAAATTCCGACCGTAGATTTAGTAATCCCCAACAGAATTGCAAACCATACAGTTGGCCTCAAAACGTCTTGCATCGCCGGGATGCCTGCCACGTAAATCATTTGATGATCTCCGGTTGGTGAGCAAGTACCCATTTTTCAAAATAAACCAAATCCGCACGCCCCATTGTTGTGTAAAAGAGCCAATCCTGCTCAAAATTCTCAAACAAAATATCTGCTGTTGAACTAATTGTCAGCAAGTGCTTTTTAAGTTCAAGGATGACTTTTTCCCTGTTGCTGAACAGTTTTAAATCAGCTAACATTTTCGATACTGCCGCATTATCGGTATCAATTACTAAATTATTGTCCAGCTGTACTTTTTGAATAGTTTGTATAACGAGTGAGGTTCTTAAAGTGTGGGCAATGAAGGCGAGCCAGTTCATAAATGCGGAATCGCCGGATTCTTTTTTTAACTCAGACAGCATCCTGATGAGCAAGGACGCTGCTGAATAATCTAATATCGGGAGGTAGGTTGCTGTTACCGAAAAAGCACCTGCCTGGAAAAAAGCGTCTGAAAGAAGTTTGACGTAACCATAATTAGGCTGTGTTCTGCAGGCAGAGATAAAGACCAGCGGTGCGAAGATTTCATGTTCGATAATGTCCTTCCCGGTCAACTCGACACCATTATCAAAATCTAATGTAAGAAAACTGGACAGACCCTTCTCCTCAAAATCCCCATGGCAATCGAAAATAAGCAGGTCAGGATTGAATTTTTTTACAGCAATACTCACTTCTTCAACCGTGACGCATCGTACGCTGTTAAAACCCAGCGAACCCTGGCAGTCGTCAATTAAATCGAAGACCTCCTGCATATCATCGTCGTTTTTTCCGGCACAATGAACGATGAGCGTTTTCTTTACAATGTCCGGTTTAATCCGAAAAACCATCCGCTGGTTTTTAATGTAAATATTGATCACGCTACTCAGGTTAAACTCAGGTATCCGGCACACATCGTGCGTCAGACTTAAAGGGTAGCTCCCCAGCTTCAGCCATTCGATGGGTAAGTCGGTCATACAAACCAATTGCCCGTCCCTTTCCTCCAGGATGCTTTTTACGTTTTCATGAATCAATAGCTTGCTCATCAATTCACCTAATACGTGTATTTTATCGACTGCCTTGTTCTTACCTTTGTCGTCAACATATTCTGACAATTCACCGATAAACGCCGAAAGCTGGACGTCTATAGATCTGCCAACTGCGGGCAGCCTGAGCACCGGCGAATTGTTTAACAAGGCATGCAGGTACGCAAGGTGATCCAAATTCTTTAAATGTTTCTCCTCAATTTCCAGCAAGGTGGATACTGCCACCTGGCTCAGGCTGGAAAACATTTCGGGGGTGATGATAAAATCATAATTATGCTTTTGCTCGGAATGGGTCGCCCTGACCAGCATTTTCCCGGTTTCATCAAGCGTGTACTCACCATACAGCATCTCAGTACGGGGGAAATGATACGGCGCTACAATAATTAACGAAGGATTAACAGGTGCTATTGGAGATACGTGCGAATCATCATGGTTTCCTAAATGCATCCCGTCAATTTTTTGTATTTGATCTAACTGGATTCCCATTCCTTTATTTCTAAAGAAGTAGACCCGGTCCGCAGTTGGCGGCTTGGGCCTGTTGAACCAAAAATTGGCCAGAGACTGGTTCGCGATAAAATAATTAGTTTCTGCAATAGCATTCGCGTGAAAAGGGTTGAGTTCGTTTGCATGCTGATTACTGAATAACTTAAAATCACTGATCAATACGTTGCCGCCGCTTTCCTGAATAGCCGCATCGATTGCAGGGAGATCATTTTTGATCAGTGAGATCAATTCGTGGCCATTGGAAAATCGCTTCCATTGATCATAATTGTTCAGAATTTCATCGCCAGGGGCACCGGTAATATGAAAATAGCTGAACGGTATAAGTTTTAGAAATTCACCAACCCGCTGGTGGTGATCAATCTTAGCATCAATAATAAAAACCCTTACGAGATCCTTATTATAAAATTTGGACAGGTCTTCAAATAGGACTAACGCCTCATGAGCCGAATTTGAAAAAAAGATATCCTGGAATGTATAAAGATTGATCCCCCTTCTTAAAACCCATCGGTAACAAAAATTGAAAAAATGCCAGGAGTCCTTAAGCTGCAACAGGCTTTTGGGGAATTCCCTCAGCAAGCTGAAAGCGGAGTCGAAAAAATCACCTGGCATGTAGGTAATTTCCTTCGAAATCAGGGTATATTGTATTTCAGAAATTGAACTTACTAAATCACCTTTTAGATAAACAACAGACTCCTTCGCCATAGCTGATTGTGAATTGGGTTTAAATTGCAAATTAGTTATTCTAATCACCCGGAAAACAGTGAATAGAAAGATATTAGCTGAGGTCTTCCTCATCGATTTTCTTCCTGACACTTTCGACATGACGGGTAAGCAAATCTTTAGAAATAGCGTGACACGCGCCGATCATCTTATTAAAAATATTATCCTTCACTTTATCGCTCGCAAAGATCAGTTCGTATTCATCCGGAAGAAAATAATTCGCGAAAACCGGCAGCGTCCTTTTGTTATAAGCTTCAATATTGCCAAGGTCACTATCGACAATGATACCAATTTTACGGGGATCGGTACATTGACAGCTGCTCCTCAATAATTCAATAACCCGTACCCAGTTCTCGTTTTCAGGTTTTTCGCAATTTGGCGTAGTAAGGAAAGGCCTGTTAATCGGGTCCAGTTGGACCTTATTTGCGTCATAGTTCAAAACGAGCCCAATTCCTAAGCTGATTTTTATATCTCTATGGAAACGGGTGCTGAAAAACGAGATCGTATTGGTATCAATGGCGACCAGGTGTTTGTATTTTTCAATCTTAGATTGCAAATCATAAGAATTATCGCCGGGGACGCCAGGAATATACGTTGTTGGCCGCCATTTATTTTCACCCTGGTATCCTAAAACCAAGCCCTTATTTTCAATTTCCTGTCCGGTGGCTGCATTGATTGCTCTTGAAGTCCCGTTTATCATATTGAACTCAAAGTTGAGCTCAATCATACCGGAGGCCGGGTTTATATCCTTTTCGCCCAGGTCGACCGACAATGCTTCAAATCTTGTCTTTTTCGGCGGTTGTTTATTTTTTGCCATTTTAATTATTTTGGTTACCAGCCGCCATCGCAGCCCCATGGGCGTTAGTTTTTGTTGAGGTGGTCCCAATAAACCTCGTTGAAAAAAGAATCTGCCTCCAGCATATTTCTAAGCCCCAGCATTTCGCAGATTTCATTAACCAACTCGCAATATTCCTGATAATCCTTTCCATTATAACTATTCCGGTGTTTTTTAATTTTTACATGGGCCTGGTTGATCAATACGTCTATTGGATTGGCATTAAGGTTGGCGAATCTGTGATAATTATAGGTCATCATAATCTCCGTCACTGTATTGACGCCTGAACCAACAATCCGATCCGCTAATACTTTGGCTGAACTAAATACTGCTGAGGGCGGGTCGCCTTTGTTTTTTCTTACATACCTGACCAGCGACTGAAATTCGGGGGCATGATCGAAAACTGTTTTTTTCTTTCTGTAAATGCTGCCGGAATGCCATAAAGCTTTTATTCCCGCGCCCCCGACCAATTGTTCCAGCAAAGGGATGAATTTTGTTTTTGTCAATTTCGGGGAATCAGCGATCTCGTCCAGGATTTTTTTTGCGGCTGCATATTCCTGCATCCTTTCATTAAATGTCATATCAATGTCCTGCATTTTTTTATAATTATTGTACAAGACCAGCAGGTTCTCGTAATTAAAGTGCAGCTCCCGGTATCCCTTGTCAGGTTTAGCTTTGATGTTTTTCCTTAGTTTCTGCTGATCTTCGTAAAAACTTTCATAGTTTTTGATCTGTAGCAAGGTTGCTCTTGTACTTAAATGTTCGTCTTTTAGCGATTGAAAGTAAGAAAAGAAGTCATGGTATATTTTGCTGGTCAGGCTTTCTTCTATCAGCAGTGAACATTCATAGTTGCTTTCCAAGCCACCGGACGTTAAGTTTGCTGAACCGGTCATAATAGTAGCCCGATTTCCCTGTCTCATTATATACAATTTAGGATGAAAGATGGTCCTTGTGTCGGAATGAGACGCCAGATATAAAGCGATGTTTTTATATTTTGAACCCAGCTCCCAGATCATTTTAAGCGCTGAAGGTCTGTTTGCGCAAAGTCAAGGCCGCAGATGATCTGAATGTCACTGCCTTTTTTTGCCGCAACCGTTAAACTATCCAGAATCAGGTTCAAACCGGAAACTTTCAGAAACGCAACAGCAATATAAATTGGATCACTGCGGGGAATGTATTTATTCAGCGCAGATTTATGTTGTGCGTAATTAGCAATTAATTCCATAGACGGCTAATTGGGTATTGATTTTCAAAAAAATCATATGTGTACCTATATGTAACCAAAAACAATTGATTCATTGATAGTTATGATGGTTCGCTTTATGTGGAAGATGTTAAAGTAAAATTACCTAGCCTGAGCAAGGAAGTTAGGATCAAAAACATGGTTCCTGCGGAATAATTGTATGTTATGGAGATGTTGACCACCCTGTTCCGGGCCAAATTGACCACTGGGTTAGCTGACTTTTGGGTTGCAGCAAATGCTGTAAAAGCACGTACAAAAATAGTTATTTAAAAGGTAATTTCATTAGAGGCTGTTTTCCGGTTCTACACCACGTTTTCTTCTCATAGATTCCCCCTTTAGTTCGATGCGGTGCGCATCATGAACGATCCGGTCCAGGATAGCATCAGCAATCGTTTTTTCACCAATCACCTCAAACCATTTATTGACCGGCAGCTGTGAGGTAATGATCAGCGAGGTCTTACCGTGCCGGTCCTCAATGATCTCCATTAGTGCCGCCCTGCTTTGCGCATCAAAAGGCTGGATACCAAAGTCATCCATGATCAGTAGTTGCTGCCGTTCGAGTTTGGCGATCTCCTTGATATAGGAGCCGTCCGCTTTGGCCATCTTCAGTTTGGCGAATAGCTTGGGAGTGCTGGTATATAATACCCGGTAACCCAATATGCAGGCCTGGTGGCCTATAGCAGAAGCCACATAGCTTTTACCAATACCGGTACTGCCGGTGATCAGCAGGTTCTCAAAGCGGTCTATAAACGTACAGTCCGCCAGGCGCATAACTTGATTACGGTCGATTGTTCGATCAGCATGATAATGAACGTCCTCTATAGCAGCTTTATAGCGGAATTTGGCATAAAGGATCGTGCGCTCTATACGGCGGTTCTGCCGGTCATCCCATTCGGCTTCTACCAGGTGGGCCAGCAGTTCGTCCGCTGTGTAATCATTCGTTTTACCGGTTTCCATGCTGCTTTTAAAGGCATGGAACATGCCGAAGAACTTCATCTTCCGCAGTTTGTCTAATGTACTTGTGTTCATGTTGTTATTGGTTTATTTGTTGTGTATTATCCTTACTTATAATTGCCCCTGATGTTCTTGTGTTCGGGCATAGGCAGCTCATCGGCGAATAAGCTTTCCTCGTAGTTGTCCATCTTGTTTTCCAGTATGGTTTGTATCGTTTTATAGTTATAGACGCCATAGCTTAATGCCCGCTGGCAGGCCACTGTCAGCCTTTCGTTCCCTGCTTTTTTGGCAAAGCCAAGTACACCCAGGCAGGATTTATAAGCCTGTTCCGGGTGTTGTTTGCGCTCCAGTATCTGGAGAATATACAGCCTTACATCCTCGTGAATGGAGGCCGCCCAATCCAGGAACATATCTGGTGTCCAGTCACTTTTAAAGCGGTGGGTACTGGCCATGTGTTCTTTATCGGTGGTATAGCCATAGGGGTTTTTATTGCGCTTATGCAGGGCGATACGCTCATAATTGTAGTAGATCTCTACCGTAGTGCGGGAGTATAACAGCTTGACGTGCTTGCCTATAAAGCGGTAAGGCACGCTGTAATAGTGCTTATCCGGGCCGAGGTTAACGTGGCCGTTCTTGATCACCCTGGCCTGGAACTGCTTTTTAAACTGATAACGCAGGACAGGCAGCGGTGCCAGGGTTTGGCGCTCGATCTCTTCAAACTGTAGTATTCTGCTATAGTTGCGGCCCTTGAGTAACTGGCTGTTATGGACTTCCAGGGCCTGCCAGATCGCTGCATTGAGTTCTGTTAAAGAATGGTAGACATGCTTGTTTAAAGGAGCATAGATCTTGGTATAAATGATCTTTACCGCACCCTCCACCAATGCTTTATCGCGAGGGCGGTACGCCCGAGCTGGTAGAATGGTTGTACCATAATGGTCGGCAAAGTCTTCAAACGTTTCGTTCAGGGTAGGTTCATAGCGGCTGCTTTTGGTTACGGCAGCTTTCAGGTTATCAGGCACAATGGCGGCAGGAACGCCGCCGATAAAGTGAAGTGTATTCTCGCAGGCTGCTATAAAGTCTTCCTTTTGCTGGCTCATAACGGCCTCTACATAGGTTAACTGGCTGGCGCCCAGGATAGCTACAAAAACCTCTACAGGCGTGATCTCCCCGGTGTCCTTATCCGTTAGGCTCATCTTTTCACCGGCAAAATCGACGTATAGCTTGTCCCCGGCCTTGTGATCCATGTGCATCGTCGGGTTGACCCTGGCCTTCCATTGGTTATAATAAAAGCAAAACTGGCTGTATTGGTAGCCGTCGGGGAATTCTTTGTAGTAGGCTTCCCATAGCATCTGCCGGTTAACACCCGTTCGTTTGAGTTCTTTATCGACGTGTGGAAAGCAGCGCAGCATGGACTGCATACGCGCATTTGGTGGGTGTTCTCTGGACTTTCCGAACAAATCTTCCAGCTCTTTGTCGTTCAGCGCGTTAACCTCATCAAAGGTAAAACCGCTGGCTTTAAATGCTGTTATGTACTTTTTTACTGTGTTTCTCGATGCATCGGCCTGGGCAGCTATCGTCAATAATGGCCGCTGCTGGCTGTGCATCTTTAGTATCTTTCTTATCTTACTCATGCTGATTGTTAAGTTGGCCATGCTTTACGAAGGTGTCTTTGCCCTCAAAAGATGGTTACTTCTACAGCATTTGCTACGCGTTTGGGGTGGTCAGTTTCCCCCGGAATGCCCTGGTCAATTTCCCCCGGAATGGGTGGTCAGCTTGCGCCGGAATGTGGTGGTCACGTTCATCAGAATCTCCACGCTTGTAGGCTTTAATATGCGTTTATTGGATGATAGCAGGATGTACTGGAAAGCATTTGATGCCGGCCAGGTTTCTGAAACCGGTGCAGATGTGGGGCCTGTGACTTTACCCAGTTCAAACCAATACCTGGTAAAATCAAGAGGGGATGGTCCACTTGTTGTAGCCGTAGAATTTACGCCAGCGAACTGATACTAAACCGTCAAGAGCACTTTTAAAAGACTCCGTAGGAGTTTAGAAGATTATAGAAAAACGACTTTCAACAAGTAGGCGAAAATAGTTAGCGATAAATTTTAATCTGTATATAAAACGGTTACAAATGCCGACTTTTTTAATCTATGATCGGCTTAAAGCAATTTAGTTAATGAAGATTTGGTGTCACATGGGGGAACAACCCCGGTTCAAATGCTTCGTTCATTTTATTTATTCGTTCACATAAACGTGAACACGAAAATTTAGTGAACATAAAAACCAAACTTAGGGCAAATTGACTCCTACTATTGCGCCACTTTTTTTGTTTTTTTGGCGCGATACTAAAAAAATCGCGCCATTTTTTATTTATATTTGGCGTAATACTTTAGTATCGCGCCAAAATGAAAAAGCAATTAAACCCCGTAGCTGAGGAAATATTAAGGATTTTAGCCAGGTTCCCGGATGGAGCAAGCATTGAGGATATCAGGTTAAACAATTCCGATATACCACTAAGAACGCTGCAAAGATGGTTAGCAAATTTATCGGAGCAAGGCGCCATCATTGTTTCCGGAAAGGCGCGGGCAACGATTTATAAGCTTGCCATTGGTGAAGCAACGTCCGAACGAGCAGTGATCGAAGGCCAAGCACTCATTCCGCTTTCGGCAGCGGGTGAGCGTGTACGAGGCTTAGTTAACGCACCTATACAAAAAAGAACGCCTGTGGGATATAACAGAGCGTTTCTGGAATCTTACCGTCCCAATGTCGACAGCTATCTAACACAGGAAGATTTGGCGAAGCTGGCAGCACTTGGCGATACCGGAATAGAGCAGCCGGCCGGTACCTATGCGCAACAGGTCCTCAATCGCCTGTTAATCGATCTTTCCTGGAATTCCAGCAGATTGGAAGGTAATACTTATAGTTTGTTGGATACCGAACGGCTGATTGAGCAAGGGGAAGCAGACGATACAAAAACAGCAAAGGAAGCGCAGATGATCCTTAACCATAAGGATGCGATTGAGTTTATTGTTCAGGCAGCCGAAGAAATAGGCTTTAATCGTTATACCATATTAAATCTTCATGCCATGCTGGCGAACAACTTGCTGGCTGATCCGCAAGCGCCAGGAAGGCTTCGTGCTATGGCGGTAGGTATTTCCGGGTCAACCTTTACGCCGTTGGCTATTCCACAACTGATCAGTGAGTTATTTGATCTTATTTTAGAAAAGGCGGCACAAATTGAAAATCCTTTTGAACAGTCATTTTTCATCATGGTACATTTGCCCTATCTTCAGCCATTCGATGACGTTAATAAAAGGGTTTCGCGGATTTCGGCCAACATTCCCTTTGTTAAGCGCAATTTTTCGCCCTTGTCTTTCATCGATGTGCCGGAGGATCTATACAGCCAGGGAATGCTGGGTGTCTATGAACAGAATGATGTCAGCCTGTTAAAAGATGTCTTTTTGTGGGCCTATGAGCGTTCGGCATCACGCTACGCTGTGATTCGCCAGTCACTTGGTGAGCCTGATCCTTTCAAATTAAAATACCGTACCCAGATACGTGAACTGATCAGTGGTATTATCGTTGAGTCTTTAAACCCGAAAGATGCCGACAAAGTAATCAAACGCAACGCACAACGGTTGCCCGAAGCTGACCAGGAACAGTTCATTGAAGCCGTGGAAACAGAGGTGCTTGCCTTACATGAAGGGAACTTTGCCAGGTATAGAGTAAGCCCGAAAGAATTTGAGCGATGGAAAGCAGGATGGCAAGGTTGACCGCTTTTACGGGAGTTTAAGCCTTCCTGATTTTAACTGCCGACAGATCAAAGGGCTCGTAAACAAAATCGTCCAAATAATCCCTGATCGACTCAGCATCGTACAAAATGATTTTTTTTTCAGGTTGTGTAAAACGAATACGCCCCTCATCCCGCATTTTTTGCAGCGTTGTCTTGCTTTTGATGCGCAGCATCCTCATAGCTTCGGCTCCGGATATCCATTTGTCGGATGATTGGCTTTCGTTGCTTTTAAAGTGGCGAAGTACCTCCTCAAGTAACTTGTAGAAGGCTTCACTTTCGATACAGATTATTTCTAATTTTTGCATAGGCTACCCTAATAATTTCAATAATTAAAATGAGTTGAACGGGCTTTTGCTTTTATGGCGACTTTCACGACGAGAGGCTGAAGTAAGAGAATTCTTCAGTCGTAGCAATAGAGAGCCTCAAAAGGCTTGCGGCAACAAAAATAGTTTTTTTTCAGACAGGAAACGCCGCAGTAGTAGTACCAAAATCAACATTTCGCCGGAGGCAAATATAGAATTGAAAATCAGCGCCTGAAATTGCGCATCTGCCAGCGCATGAAGTCTTGAAATTGCTGCTCCCGCTGGCGGCGTTTGGCTTGCTTTTTCATGCGCCTGGACAGGCCCCAAAGGAACCAGGCCCACGCTCCAAAACCCACGACATAAAGCACAAACGGGTGTTTCCCATTCAGCGCGGCCAGGAATGCGCCTGTGGAGATAAAGCAAGTAAATAAGAGGTAAATGAATGTTTTCATAGCTAAATATACTAAAAAAGTTAGTAATAACAAAGCTTTTTAATCGGAAAAATTCAATTGATTTCATAAATTCTGTTATGCTGCCGGGCTTCCTGTACATGCTCCCTGATGATATCCACGAGATTAGACACAGGTATCCCCCGCAGCCAGATCACCGGGTTCTCCGGGTCTGTGCTGCGCAATTCCAAATCCATTAACCGGAATATTTGGAGCAAAAATGATTGGGTCAGGACATAATCTTTAATCCTGTATAATTCGACCTGGTCGATCCGCTTAAAAAAGATACCACGCCGGATTCGAATAATTTCAGGGGTGACCAAGTAACGTATTTTTCGGATATAGGTAAACCGGTAACAGGCCATCGCCAAAGCGACCAGGCTAAACCAGATCAATGCCGGCAATATCCACCAGGCCAAATACAGAAAGCCGATAGTAAGGATCAGCAATGGGAAGATTTTCATAAAAGCAAAAATTGCCGCAGGGCGGATTTCCAAACCCTGCGGTTCATTGGATTGGTGTAATTCCATAAACTTAAGATTAAAAAGTAAAGCCGGCATTCGCTTTCAGCTCGTCAAAAAAGCTGTCGAAGCCTTTAGGTTTATAGGCAGTGATGTGAAACCGGTAACCGGCTGCCTTTTCAAAGGAATTCAGGCTGAATTTTTCCTGGTTAAAAACAAAAATCCGTGAACGGAAGCTGACGACAATGTTATCACCCTCATGATAAATCTCCAGCGGCCAGCCCCGGAGTCCAGCAGCCGTTTTCACGTCGGCGATCCGTCCCAGCATATCCCTGCCGAATACCATGTAAAATTCCTTCCCAGGCAAATGCACCTTGATCCAAAGAATATGTTTGGTTTGAACACCAGCCCCTGTGGCCAGGAATAGCAGGTTATCGGTAATTGGAAAGGAATGGTAATTTTTGTTCAGCCAGGAAATAGCCTCCATTGCAGAGGAACAAATGATCACCTGCCTGACCTGTGAATAGTTGGTGTTCCCCGCAATCCACAGGTGTTCCGAAGCCGGAACCTTATGAAAGGCAAAGCCGAAATGCTCGAAAGGTTCCCCATAGGGGAAAACCAAATTACCCAACCGATCCACAGTATAATTCGGCTTGAAAAATTCCTGCACTTCCGGCCTCACCTGTAAACGCGAAAAATAGGGATGCATTAGCGTGATAAGCCGCCATCGTATTCTTCTCCCTCGGCAGCCTCGGAGTGTATATCGCTTTTAAAACCTTTAGCTTGTTCTTGTTGCTCCATTTTGTCCCATGCCTTGAAATAGCCATCGCTCATTTTACCTGCTTTGCGCTGGTCACGGGGTTTATTAAAGAGCGCGTTCAAGCCCTTATAGAGCAAAAACGACAAACCGCCGTCAATCAGCACCGAAGCGATAAAGGCCAGCTTATTAGAACGTACACCTTGTTTCTCGGTCCCGGAATATTGAACGGTTGTGCCGTCGCCGATCTCCACTTCTTTTCCCTTCCTGTAGCGCTCCTTTTGCTCTGGCGTAAGCGGAATATCATTAATGCTATCCGGGGCCAATATTTTTTCTGTATCGGTGACGATAAACTCGTTGGTCTCGTTATCGAATTCGATCAATACTTCCTTCTTACGACCCTGGTCGTCAACAACAGTCTTTTGAAGGTTAACTGCATCACCCCTTGCCAACATATCTGCTTCTGTACGGGTTAGGTACTTTGATGCTTTCGGCTCCTTGTTGATCGGATGGAACAATAAATCAAGAGACCCAGACTCATTTCTTTGCAAGGACAATTTCGCATCCAATGCATCGATCACCATGCCATCGAATTCTAATTTCTCCAACCGGAGCATGTCGGTTCGTCTTCCCGATAAGAGGGACTTTAAATCGTCCTGGTCGAGTATTAAAACGCCATCATGGACCAGGCCGGCCTTTTGCAGGGCCTCCATGGGAAGGTCCTGCTTTGTGTAAACTTGCTTTATCATTATTTAATTTGTGTTATAGGGCCATACTAAAGGTTATTGCATCTTCTTCGCGGTCGAGGTGAAGTTCATCTTCTTCCGCTTCGCGATTCATCACTATTTCCTGCGAATTATTCTTTGCCTCCAGTAATTGATTATATAGCGCGTCTTTAGAACTCATTTTAAATTTGCGGCCATCACTCGTATCCTGCATCTGGTAAACTTTGTTTTTGAGTTCCGCCAATACTTTAAACTCGGTGCCATTGTGGGGGATGATTTCTCCTTTAGTTAGTTTTTCAGGATTGTATTTTATGTCCGGCGCAATTACGGGGTCAGGCTGCTGCCCAGCACCTGTTTCATTTTGCAGTCCTGTTTCCTGTGAGGCTTCGGCCCCGGCTTCCTGTTTTCGCTCTGCTTTTTTCTCAAACCCAAGGACTTTGTCGACAATCTTTTGGGCATCGTCTACAGCGTCAAAAAGTTCAAGCGGCTCGTCCTTTAACAACAGCGACCAGCTATTCATGTAGCCCACATGATAGTTAAGATCAAAAGGCAGGTTAAGTTCTTTAGCCAAAAAAAGCGAAGCAAGGTTTGTCCGCAATTCTTCACGGATGTTGCTTAATTGATCGATGCTCGCCTTTTGCGGGCGGTTCAGCCTGTCTTCCGCCGATGTCCAGTGCGCCAGTTGGTGCAGGGCTTCGGCATAGTATTGTTCCGGAGTGGCAAACTGTTGTTTTTCCGGTAGCAGGATGGTGTCGATGCGGGTATCATAAAGCATGTCATCACCGCCATGCTCGATCACCGCACCGCTGTTTTTAAGGATCAGCTCTGAGCGTTCTGCCGGGGACAGGCTATTTGTTTCCTTTTCCCACTTAGGCAGTTTACGCAACTGTTCGCCGTTGAAAAGCCTTGCCTGGACAATTTCCGGCTCGTCCAGCTTTACCCGTTCGGTGCGCTGCTTACCGTTTTCCTTTAATACCGGGCCATTTTCGTTTTCCATCTTCCTGATGGCGTACATGGAAGGGAAGGCGATGGTGGTCCCTACCATGCCTTTCATGACAGCGGTATGGTTGCGGTTAGCCTGGTTCGATGTTGCCCATCGCGGGTCGTCTCTTTTCTGCATCAGTAACGCCAGGGCCGAAGGCCCGGTGTACCTCTTGCCGCTTTCGATATTAAAGGGCAAGGCCGAATTGTAGTTGATGTCCGGCCTTTGGAAAATTGAAACCCCGGTTTTCATGTCTGCAATCATCTTATTAGCGATGCGTTCAGCAAATTGTTCGAATGGTGTACTCATTTATTGATCTCCTATATTAATTTTTGATTATGTAAGATTTCTTTACTAATCCGTTCCCGGCACGAGGTGATGAAATCGGTGGATTTGGTTTTCAATACAAAGGCATGTTCGTTCTTTTCCATACCAATGAAACGACGACTTTCCCTGATAGCAGCGACAAGGAACGATCCGCTGCCACAAGCATTGTCGAGCACAATGTCACCCGGATTGGAAAAGGTTCTGATCAGGTAACGCCCCAGCTCAACGGGCTTTTGAGACGGATGTACCGTTTTACCTTCATTTTCTGCTGTCCGGCAATAAATCCAGTCCGGTGGTTCTTCCTCGAAAAATATAACATCGTAGGGATAGCGATCCCCATTGCTCAGGCATTGAACGGGCTTGTACTTGCCATAACAACCGCTAAGGTTTGGTTTTCTCAAACCTTTGTCATAGGGTTTACCATTGATCATCTGCGGGTGATAAACCGGCTGTTCCTTATAAAAAACACAGATGTCCTCGTGCTTCTTCATCGGCTGACGGTTCGCCTGCAGGAAATTCGGCGCTTTCGATTTAATCCAGATGATTTTGTAGCGAAACCATCCCGAGTTGCTTAAAATCAGTTTCGCGGTAAACAAGCCATGTGCGGTCAGTAAAATTGCCCCGTTTGGTTTAATGATACGTTTATATTCCTTCCATAGCGGCCCAAAATCAATCAGTTTATCCCAGGGGTTTTGTGTTGATCCGTAAGGAAGGTCGCAAAGAATGAGGTCGATTGCCCCATTTGGAATATCCTTCATGAGTTCAAGCAATCACCTTGTACCGCTTGGTTGAGCAGGTGGGCTGGTATCTGAATTTGCATAAGTCCGTTGAAGCTTTATGATTTGGCACAGAAATAATAATGGATCGATATAACGACCGTGAAACTTAATTGCGAAGTGCAAATGCTCGCCGGTTACCCTACCCGTAGCACCTGATATTCCCAGGGCATTACCAGCCGCAACACTGTCGCCTGGCAAAACAAAAAGTTGTGAGAGATGCCCGTAGGTGCTTCGAAAATAGCCGTTGTCAAGCCGGATGAATATTCCAAGTAAAGGATCGTAACCTGTTTGCTGAACAACGCCATTCAAAACAGCATATATTGTATCCCTGTGGGCGCGAAGGTCGATGCCTTCGTGAAAGCTGTATAACCCGGTGACCGGATGAACCCTGAAATATGTAGAGTCTTACGAAATGGAGAGTGACCGACAAAAACGAGCATTCTGACCAACCCATGTCGGGAACACTCTCCATAATTATAATAAGCTTTGTTAAAAAACGCTTATTATGAAAGAAAAATTAGAGATCCATGAACTCATGGACAGGGCTATAGCAGTCCTAAAAAAAGAGGGGTATGCCGATTATTCTGTTCGCCACTACCGTACTTGTTACAATCATTTGCTAAAATTTATCGATGGTAAGAATATAACGTACTATTCCGATGAACTGGCCATTGATTTTATGAAGCAAAAGTATGGTGCTACCATAGTTGGTTTTTATATAGATAGCTTTTATAAGCAATCTCCTCGCAATTCACGGTCTTCGATCCGGGCGTTCCGGCTGCTTTCAGATTACTGTAAAGATGGTGAGGTTGTAAAAAAGAAAAAAATGGCTCATAGGTCGTTTGAATGTCCTGATGAATTCATCAAAGCTTACGAGGCTTTTAAGCTTGACCGTCAATCGAGACATTACGCACCCAGCGGCGAGGCCAGATTATTTTACACACTGCATCATTTTCTAATATTTATGAAGGATGAGCGTCTTGCCTCTTCCGCTGAAATATCCAGTATTCATATACTGAAATATCTGACCTACTACCAGCATTATGGCGCAGATTATGTTTCAAAACTAATCCTCATGCTTCGCTGTTATCTTCCGTTTCTTTACAAAGAAAACTATACTGAACAAGACTTGTCTAAATGTCTGCCAAGCTTGAGAAACAATAAATATCCCTTTATACCATCTGTTTGGGATCGTAGCGATGTAAAAAAGGTACTGGAAGCCATTGACCGCCAAAATGCCCAAGGAAAACGTGATTATGCGATCATATTACTGGTAGCCCGGCTTGGGTTGCGCGTAAGCGATGTTCGCGCATTAAAATTATCCAACCTAAACTGGGACCGTAGGCAAATATCCATAACCATGCAAAAGACAAAGCAGCTTTTGGAGCTGCCCTTGCTTGAAGATGTGGGATGGGCGATCATTGACTATTTGAAAAATGGACGTCCGCAGCAAACACAATCGGACTTTGTATTTATCCGACATATCGCACCATTTGAAGCATTCAACCAGTTTAATAATCTGCACCAAATGTTAAGCAGGTACATGGATTTTGCAAAAATTGAAAAGACCGATCAAAAAAGAGGACTTCATAGTTTGAGAAGTACCCTGGCTCTTGCATTGCTCGATAGTGGAACGCCGCTACCCACTATCTCCGAAGCCCTTGGCCATAATAGTATTCAATCGACCAGGTTTTACCTAAAGATAGACATGAACGGCCTTCGCAACTGTGTAATAGATCCAGAGGAGGTGTGCCATGAATAATTATGTATGGAAAAGCAACCTTGCAAGTCATATGCAGCAGTTCTTAATGTTGAAGCAGATGGCCGGCTTTAAATATGAGCGACAAGAAAGAAGGATGGAAAGGTTCGATCAATATTGTTATGATATTGGCTTTACCGGTGATCGATTAAACATGGAACTGGTCAATGAATATTGTTACAGTTTTCCTTATGAGCGAGCATGTACACGCTACGAAAAGGAAAAACTGTTAAGTGAACTGGCAGAGCATTTATGTACTATCGGATATCCTTCTTATATCTGTGGTAAAAAGTTTGCGCGAAAGAAGATCCCGTATATGCCTTATATCTTTTCGGAGGAAGAGCTCGGCAAATTGTTTCGGGCCATCGATACTCACCCCTCAGACCGGGCAAGTAGCCGACATATAGTTGACGGCGTGTTATTTAGAATGATATACGGATGCGGTTTACGATTATCTGAAGCCTTGAATCTTAAGCTAAAACATGTTGACCTTAACGAAGGCACACTCACTATTCTACAATCTAAAAATAACAAGGATCGAAAAATCCCAATGGCTAAAAGCCTGGTGGATAGGTGCAAAAAGTACAACAAAGAAATGCATTCTTTCAGTGGTCAGGATGCCTATTACTTCATGACCTCATTTAAAAATCGCATCGACAACAATACGGCCTATGAACGATTCCGTAATTACCTTTGGTATGCCCGTATCCCTCATGGTGGTCGTGGTTCCGGACCCAGAATACATGATCTTCGCCACGTATTTTGTATACATTGCCTTAAACGGTGGGTTTTAGCAGGCAAAGACCTTACTAACCTGTTTCCTTATCTAAGTGTTTATATGGGGCATGCTGATTTTAGAGGGACGCAATATTATCTTCGTTTAACCGCAGACCTATATCCGGACATCATAAAAAAGATGGAGGTTGCATTGGGATATGTAATTCCGGAAGGAGGCGGGCATGAAAAAAGTTAATGACTTTGCCTGGTATCTATCTCGCTTTCTGACCGTTTATCTATCCGGAGAAAAAAACCTGAGTACTAATACGATTGCTGCCTATAGGGACACCTTCAGGCTCTTTCTTCTGTTTTGTGAACAAAAACGGAAAGTTACACCCGGCCGGGTAACGATCTCTTTACTCACAAAGGAGCTTATTATTGATTACCTGGATTGGCTGGAAACGGAACGCAGATGCACCACAACCACGAGGAACCAACGTTTATCATCAATACATGGTTTCTTAAAATATGTTCAAATGGAGATGCCTGAGAACTTGTTTGAACTTCGCCGTATATTGGGGATTTCACCTAAGAGAACTGCCAAAACCATTGTACCCTATCTTACAGAAAATGAGCTTAAAATTCTGTTTGAACAGCCCGATGTAAGAACCAGGCAGGGAAAACGGGACCTTGTGCTGCTGGTGCTTATGTACGATAGCGCCGCCAGGGTGCAGGAACTTGCCGATCTCCGGGTCAAAAATATCAGGTTGGAATCGCCCGCAATAATCGCTTTGCATGGCAAAGGTAATAAAACAAGGCATGTGCCTATTCTTGGAAAAACAAAAGAGTTGTTGATCGGCTATCTGGAAGACCATAAAAAATATAGCTGGGGAATTCCGATCACGGATAGGCCGGTGTTCTTTAACCAACAACAACAACAGTTAACCCGCTGGGGAATTTCATATATCTTAAATACCTACGTTAACAGGGCGAGAAAACACGACGACTTCAATATTGCTTTTGCGGTCACTCCACATGTATTGCGCCATTCCAAAGCTATGGGAATGTTAAAATCCGGTATTAACCTGGTCTATATCAGAGACTTTCTGGGCCATATCAATGTAACCACGACTGAGGTATACGCCAGGGCAGATAGTGAAATGAAGCGTAAAGCATTGGAAGGATCATATCGTGAACTTTACACAGAACAGCTGCCTTTGTGGGAAAGCGATATAGGTTTAATGCAATGGCTTCAAGACTTGTGCAAGTAACTAAATATCAATATTATGGAGAGTGTTCCCGACATGGGTTGGTCAGAATGCTTGTTTTTGTCGGTCACTCTCCATTTCGTAAGACTCTACATATTACCGCATATGGTGAGCTCACCATATCCTGAAACCAAATGGAGATGTTAGGGAAAGATGGCGCAACGGTAAGCTTACTATTATGAGTGAATATAACAATTGCTTCATCTGCCCATCCCATTATGCCGATTCAAGCCGAGTTCATAGTCCAGTCGATCCATCGCGTATTCAAGCACCATTGGATTTTCCATCGCTATCCTAATCGCCTCCCTATGCAGTGATAATTCGGCAAGCGTACACGCTTCCATTATGTCGTAAAAGTCCGGATAAGGCATAAGCGTTTCATCAAGAAGTGCGGCATGCCGGATGTCGTCTGGTTCTCTCAATATGAACAGGGCGTTCGAAGAAAATAGCGCCACGCCTTCGTCTCCGAAGCTGACCAAGACATTATCATTTTCTAAGTCAGCTGATATAATAATGCCTATTTGGTTCTTTTTATTCGCCGGATCAGTTAATAAGTTAGGATGTACCAATACAACTGTGCCGGGCAATTCGCCTGACTTGTTCATAGAGGGTTTAATTAAAAACGGGAAATAACATTCAATATTCAGGATAGCGCTTCCTGTTGCCTTTGGGGGGACATTGCCTGAGCGCGTATTTCAGGATAAAACCCAGCTCATCGCCGGACGTTTTGGTTTTGTTCCATAGCTATCTTGTGTTCAAGCGTTTCCAGGCACCATGGCTGAATGGCCGGGTTACTTTGGGCCAGGCGCATTGCTACCATGTGCTGTTCAACTGAGCCATAGTGCAGGAGCAGTTCGATTTGGGTGAGGACCTTAAGGTTCGTTGCAGCAAGGTGAGGCCCAACTTCCGTTAAAAACCCCTGGATTTGACCAACAGGTTTAAGAACCAATAAAGCATCAGTTGCATATAGACCCTGTCCGCCGTCCGGGAACTGGATGAAAATATCATCGTTGGCCAAGTCTGTATAACTTACCAGACCAACTTCATTTTGCCGCTGTGCGGGATCGTTCCCTAATTCCGGGTGAACAAGCACCGGTATCCCGCGAAGTTCGTCATTCATCGTCAATTGCTCTTTTGCTTATTTTTACTGGCAGGTGCTTTCATGCTGCCTTTGGGCAACACCTGCACCTGGGCAGGGACCTTACGGAAAGTGGCAACCACTTCTTCTACTTCTTTATTGATCCGCATGAAGTTTTCGCGCAGGATTTCATCCTTCTTTCCCCCGAAGTCATAGTAGACCGGAAGGTCGCGGTAGCCCGCTTCTTCGGCCATAAGCTCATTCTTCGGCAGGCTCACTTTGCAATTAATTGCCGAAGTCTCAAACTGCCCGGTATATTTCTCCTGTACATCGGCAGCGATCAAGCCTACTAGTTCCCCGGTATTTAGGGAGGCCATTTTACCCGCAGGGATCAAAGGCTCCAGCTTTTCCTGTAAAGAGGTAGAGGTTTTATTGCGGTCGATAGAAAGGCTTTCACCGATTTGTTTGTTCTTACCGAAGCCTGCCAATACGTTGCCCACAACCGAAGTGATTGTGGCAGCAGTATCTTTGCCATAATGCAAATTGAACTGCGGCAATTCTTGCAGCCCCATCAAAATAGCAACCTTATTCGAGCGAGCCACAGCAAGCAAATTCTCAATCTTATAAGTATATAAAGTAGGAATCTCGTCGATAATCAAGGCTGACGGCAGATTGCCCTTACTGTTGATCAGCTTGGTAAGCCTATTCATCACTACTGAATAACAGGCGGAATTAATATTCTGTGTGTTGGGGTCGTTCGCCAGCACCACCATGCCGGGTGAATTCACATCAGAGATTTTCAAGTTAAAATCATCCCCGGAGAAGACCCAAAAGGTTTCGACGGTAGCCAGCCTGGATATGAATATCTTGAGTGTACCAATCTGCCCCTCCAATTGCGGGAAGGCCTTGGTCACGTAAGCGCTTTTAAAAGGCGATAACAGGGATACCAGTTCCGGCTCGGAAAACAACGTATTAAAAACATCCTCATAGGAATGGTTCAAAAAAGACAAGACATGCGGAAAGCTGGAATATTTACCCTTCTTGTACTTAGAAAAAAAGTAAATACAGGCAGCCAAAAAGTTAATAGCTGATTGCGTAAAGAATTGGTCGCTACCATTTGACTTATCCCCTTTTTTCATAGCCTCAACCAAACCTTCGGCACCCTCCGAAGCATCCGCCAGCGTACGCAAATAATCGCTCCGCCAGGGGTTGGTCCGCCGGCTTCGTTCTACATCATTTAGATTAATGACATGAAACCCAAAATTCCTGCACTTGCCATCCTGCTTCGCCAGCAAATAATGATAATAGGCGATCTTGCCTAAATCCGGATACTTATAATCATACACGCAACAGCAAAACTCCTTGGCGATCAATTGCCGGATAAAAGGATTGACGATACCAAAAGACTTACCTGAACCCGGCGTACCGATCAATATGGTTCCCCTGAAAGGATTAACAATATTGATCCAACCATCTCTTACCTTCCCCTTGTAATAAAACTGCATGGGAATGTTGACGGAGTAAGGTGTATTAACCCGCACTACTTGCTGCATGAAGCTTTCACCTTCGACATTCCAGATGTCTTTACCCAATCCAGAGCGGATCAACTTGGAAATATTGTCCATGCCGACGCTGACCATCAGTGCGCCGACCAGTGAACAGACCATATACAGTAGGTTGAACCAACTGGTATAAGCAAAGGCCAATGAAGAATCCCGGCCCCGGTAAACGATGCTGCCAAAAAACAACAGCAGGCCGATGGCCAGCGGGTAAACAATTTGTTTCTTCGGATCAAGGTCCTGCTTCTTTTTTGCTAAGGTGCCGATGCTGACCAGGCAGATCAGCAGGAAAGTCGATAGCTTGCTATAGATCAGCTGCTCATAAATGGCGATGTGGCTGATCTTGTCGATGGGTTTATTAAAAAAGCCCCAGAACGGGGCGTCTTTGTATACAAAAATGACGGCTTCGAGCGCAATAGATAAGTAAATAGCGCATTGCAAAAAGCCGTGCAACTTGTGCTGCTCGTGCGTTTCTTCCATGGTATGAAAACTAAAAAACCTCCGAAGGGAGGTTTGTATTTGAAAATTCCGTAAAAATTGCTGGAGCGAAAGCTTACGCGTCCATTAAGCCGTCAAGCATGGCCGCCCATAAGGCGGTCGGCCTTTTTTGAAGTATCGTGATCATCCTGGCCTTTAACGCGGGCGCCCCAGCTAATATTTCTTTGATTTTACGTCCTACAACGCGCGCGCAGACCAGGGGAATATATGCGCGTTCTTTGGTATCGTAAAGCGACATCGTATCAAAATGTTCGTTGTAAATCACATCGCTAAAAAGATCGAAATAAACCTTCAACATATGTTCGATGTCTTCAATATCGTGGGTACGTTGTGGCCGGTCGTCATTCGCGATCAGTTTTAGCAAAATAATCCCTTCCAGCGTACATATTTTCAGATCAAGTTCGTCGCTGAGGCCGATGTTTAGGGCATAAGGATATAGCTCGGCAAAGCCTGGCATGTTAATGACAAAGAGCGATGGTTCTGTAAACGTGATCACGCGGTCTTCACCCTCGATGCCTCCAAAAGGCAACAGGTCAATTTCGATGGCCTGCTCATAAATAACGGTAATGGCCTCCATGGGGTGCGGGGCGGCCCTGTTAACCGGCTTTCTAAGCCCGGAAAAATTCACGATCTATACGAATCAACATCGCACGGAAGTCATGCAGCGATTACGCCTGCTGCCTGATGATCAGGGGCCGGTAGAGATCCTTCAGCAATTTTGGCGGGACGACCTTCCGGGCCACGCCGATCATCCGGTGGGGACTGCGCCACCCTTACTCATTTATGCCGATCTGATCACGACCTTGGACAGCCGTAACCAGGAGGCCGCAAAACGAATTAAAGCAGA
>Ga0206808_1095_pt1 | contig 22474 bp, 16 predicted proteins | sample Alteio_BWOrgCont_58_FD_152899 | JGI IMG/M metagenome (GOLD analysis project Ga0206808, IMG submission 152899) | Enriched cells from forest soil in Barre Woods Harvard Forest LTER site, Petersham, Massachusetts, United States -... | ecosystem: Environmental > Terrestrial > Soil > Temperate forest >...
CACCGTAACCGGCGACAAAAACCCCGGCGCGGGCGGTTTTTTCCGGTCCGACCATTTTAGTTTTGCCAGGGTTGGCGTGCCTGCTCTTGATATCAATAACGGCGCTAGCAGCACCGCACATGGCGAAGCCTGGGGCAAAGCCAAACAAAAGGAATATGGCAGTTTACACTATCACCAGCCATCCGATAATTATTCACCCAATATGAATGCAGATGGAATGGCGCAGGTAGCCAATTTGCTGTTTAAAGTGGGCTACCAACTGGCGGGCGAGTCTACCTTCCCGGGATGGAAAAACGGATCGGAGTTTAAGGCGGTGCGGGATAAGTCAATGGGGAAATAGCTGAAAGCGAAAAGACCAAAGCTGGGCGTGGAGATTAGAGGTTAGTTGATTAGAGATTAGGCGAAAACGATACGGTAAGCGATAATTTGACTTGGCTGCCAGTCGCTTTTCACTATAAATAAAAAATCCATCCGATTAACAGGATGGATTTTTCGTAGTATATGATAGAGTTTACTGAATTTTCCTATTGAGGTTTAATCCTTCATCAATTATTCACCTTCGCGATATGGTAGCATTCATAAGCCAGGTGGCGGTTATAATCGTTGGCGATGGTTTTATAAGTAAGCAGGTCGACCAGGGTGGCGATACCGAAAAAGCCGCCTGTTACCAGGTAAAGAAAGCCAAGCACATATTGTTTGGTCATGAACCGCTGAACGCCGGCAAGCCCTAAAAAGCCCAATAAAGTAGCCAATAAAATATCGTTCGGATTTTTACGGCGACTGTTGTAAACCAGCATAAAAGTTTGCGTTTGATTTTGGTTGAGCCCAGCAGATGCGTGGTGCAAAAAGCTGTATTCGTCCATTGTCATTCCTGAGAATCCGTCGTATGTGTTTTGGTAAGCGTCCATTTTAATCCGTTTTTAAATCCTTCTTGTTAAATGCTGATGTAAAATTAATACGGATATAAAAAACGGCAATCGTAAATAGGCTAAGGGGCGAATGAAGTCGGTAAAAATGGTTTTTTCAGCGGTGAAAAAATCTGTGACACCTGAACTTTAGCAATCGGGATGATCCGAAAAGGAACGCTGATCCTTTAGTATCGCCTTGCCCCCAGCTCCATGGTGGAAAGGAGGCCCAAAAGGAAGTGCCACCCGATGCGACCAGATAATGTCAAAGAACGGTATTGAAAACGGGTCCCCCCGCTTCTGGTTATTCTCCCCGACAGGGTCAGATCCAGAAGGTTATCTTATTGAACCTGTTGTTGTGGGTGAAAAATGAATTTTAAACATACTTTCCGGTGCTTTTTCGCGATTTGGAATGCGTTATTAAAAAAAATCTATTCCGAACAAATTATTCAATATGTCAAAGCGCTAAGTATCAATTATTTAATTGGGTATTTTGTAGAAAAACGAGTCATTTTTGATGGTGGTTGATGGTGATTTGCTTGTGGTTAATAGTGGTTTGATGGTGGTTGATGGTGGATTGCTTGTGATTGATGGTGGCTCCCTCGTCCTGAAAATTGGTTTGCCTTTTGTTAGCAGCCTTTGCTACCTCCTCCGCTAAAGCTATGGCGGTCGAGGTTAGCTACGGCCCCCTAAGAATAATCCTGTTTTTTGTTCCCGGCCATTCCTGCTGTCCGGCTAAACCGATGCATATCACCGGCGCACCTCAAATGCCCCAACGGGCGCAAAGGTCGGAGACGCCCCGATCTATCGGGGCGTCTCTACGGCCATTTGGTGACGCCAAAACAGATTTTTAATAAGTCAAAGAACTAATTATCAGTTATCGACAGCTAATTTGCCGAAAATCCTGAGACGACAGCCGTGTACTTTACGGGTACTTTTGATGTACTTTCCGTGTACTTTCCATGTACTTTCCATGTACTTTCCATGTACTTTCCGTGTACTTTCCGTGTACTTTCCGTGTACTTTCGCAAGCTTTTGGTGTACTTTTAGACAGTTGCAGCGTTACCTGGTCACTTTGTTTAAGCCATTGATTATAAAACTTTAATCCTTGTTTTTTAAAATTGTCGGCTGCAAACATATTCCCCAACGCAGCATTATATATCTTAACTTTTTAAGTTCCACGATAACGGAGCATTTTTCATTTTTAGATCGGCTGGATTAGAAAATGCGCTCCTGAATTTGCTAACAAATTTAGCATTTTTATAATAGACTGTCAAGAGTAAGTTTTCAACATTTTTGAGCGTGGTGTCAAAACCCGTAATCCAGCTCCACCTTGAAAATTTTCAACTTATATCCCTCATACAATTTTTCCCGATCTGTTCTTTGGGCAAAAGATGCCGTTCTTTGGCTTTCGTTTGAGTGGATTTATCGTTATATTTGTTTTACAAAATGATCCATGGAAGAATTGTTGATTAAAGTAAAGGACGAAAAGGAATCTTCCTTTATAAAAGATTTGCTTAAGAAACTAAAAATTCAGTTTGAGACTGTGAGCAAAAACAGTGCTCCAACGGATCAGGAGATTAAGCAGTCCGTTTTAGAGGGGCAATCGGCCTACAAAAACGGTAAAGTTGATCAATTTGTAAAAATTGACAGCAAAGATTTATGGAAGTAGTTTATCAGCTCGTTTTTTATAAAGATGCGCTCAAAGACATTGACCACTGGAAAAGATCGGGCGATAAGCAAGCAATCAAAAAAATCGCCAAATTATAGAGGCTTTAGAGAATGATCCTTACAGCCCTACTCCGGGTGAACCGGAAATGTTAAAATACGCAGCCGGTTATTCAAGGCGAATAAACAAAAAAGACAGGATCACCTACGCTATAAATGATGAGGCGAAAGAAGTTATAATCTATCGAATGCGTGGCCACTATGATGATAAATAACATCAAAACCCGTAATCCCGCTCCACCTTACAAATCCGTACCTTATAGTGCTCGTACCATTGATCCCGGCCGGTTTTTTGGGCGATGAGGTGACGGGTATTGGCTTTCCAGTTTTTGATGTCATCCAGCGAGCGCCAGTAGGACACCGTGATACCTAATCCGTCTCTTGCCGATTCAATGCCCAGGTAGCCGGGCTGCAGTTTGGCCAGCTCGTTCATTTCATCGGCCATGGCGCCGTAGCCATTGTCTCCTTCGGTGCGCAGCGAGGTGAAGATCACTGCATAATAGGGTGGGTTGGGGGTTTCAGCAATCATATTTGGTGTGCAAATGTGTCCCGCACGTGCCTTTAAATTAGCATATATTGAAGAAAATCCTCGGAAAACCCGCAGGACACACCCCTGGCCCCTCTCAAGAGGGGAACCAGAAGCTTGGTCCATTATTTAGACCTCTTTTCCCAGTCTCATGTTCCATATTCCGGAGTCGTCACTTCGCTTTCTTCAAACTCATAATCCGTCAACGGCGGACATGAACAAATAAGCGTCCTATCGCCGTAAGTATCGTTCACACGCCCAACGGATGGCCAGAATTTATAGGCGGCTACGTAAGGCAGTGGGAAGGCCGCCTTTTGGCGGCTGTAGGGATGCTCCCACTCATTGGCGGTAATCACGGCAGCGGTGTGCGGCGCATTTTTAAGCGGGTTATCAGTTTTGTCGGATAGTCCTTTTTCCACATTATCGATCTCGTGGCGAATGGCGATCATCGCATCGCAAAAGCGGTCGAGTTCCTGTTTGGGCTCCGATTCTGTCGGTTCAACCATTACGGTACCGGCAACTGGGAAGGAAACCGTTGGCGCGTGGAAGCCGTAGTCCATCAGGCGTTTCGCAATGTCGGTAACCTCGATGCCAAAGTTTTTGAAGGCGCGGCAATCCAGTATCATCTCGTGTGCGCAACGGCCGTGGACGCCGGTATATAAAACCGGGTAATGGTGCTGCAAGCGTACTTTAATATAGTTTGCGTTCAGGATGGCATAACGGGTGGCATCCGTAAGCCCCTGGCTGCCCATCATCGCGATGTAAGCGTGCGAAATGATGAGGATAGAAGCGGAACCCCATGGCGCGGACGAAACAGCGTGGATGGATTTGCCTTTATCGATATCAACCACCACATGCCCTGGCAGGTAAGGCACGAGGTGTTTCGCCACGCCGATCGGGCCCATACCGGGACCGCCGCCGCCGTGAGGGATACAGAATGTTTTGTGCAAATTTAAGTGGCACACGTCAGCGCCAATATTGGCGGGACTGGTCAAGCCAACCTGTGCATTCATGTTGGCGCCGTCCATATAAACCTGGCCGCCGTTTTGGTGAATGATGTCGCAAATTTCGATGATCGACTCTTCAAAAACGCCATGGGTCGACGGGTAGGTCACCATTAAGGCGGAAAGCTCATTTTTATATTGTTCGGCTTTGGCTTTTAGGTCTGCTACGTCGATATTGCCCATTTCGTCACATTTTACAACGACGATCTTCATGCCGGCCATCGCTGCCGAGGCGGGGTTGGTGCCGTGTGCCGATGAAGGGATCAGGGCAATGTTGCGGTGAGCTTCGCCGCGATCCTGATGATAAGCGCGGATCACCATCAGGCCTGCATATTCACCCTGCGCGCCGGCGTTGGGCTGCAGGCTCATAGCTGCAAAGCCGGTTATCTCGCACAGCCAGTTGTTCAGCTCATCAAATAGCTGCATATAGCCGCCCACCTGGTCGGCAGGGGCGAAGGGGTGCATCTTGCTGAACTCGGCCCAGGTAACGGGCACCATTTCGGTGGTGGCGTTCAGCTTCATGGTGCAGGAGCCCAAAGCGATCATGGAATGGCAAAGGGAAAGATCCTTTGTTTCCAGTGATTTGATATAGCGCAGCATTTCGTGTTCCGAATGGTGCGAATTAAATATTGCATGCGTTAAATAAGCCGACCGGCGCTGTAATGATGCCGGGATCACTGTTGTAACATTTTCAGCCAATTGGTCGAAGGTTACATCGTTCAGCGTTTTGCCCTTTACCCGCGCAAAGAAGCGAACGATGGTTTTGATGTCTTCAGGCGAGGTAGTTTCATCGATAGAGATGGTAACTTCAGAGCCCTTGTAATGAAAATTCATCTCATTATTTACGGCTTCTGCATGCACAGGTCCAACTAATTCTCCGAAATCAAATTTCAGTGTATCAAAATAGGCAGCGTTCAATTGCTTGTATCCAAGTTGCTCCAACGATTCAGCCAATAAAACGGCCAGGCCATGGATCCTTTCGGCAATTAATTTAATGCCCGAAGGCCCGTGATAAACGGCATACATGCCGGCCATAATGGCCAGCAGCGCCTGCGCGGTGCAAATATTTGAAGTGGCTTTATCGCGGCGGATATGCTGTTCACGGGTTTGGAGCGCCATGCGCAAAGCGTAATTGCCGGCGCTGTCGATGGTAACCCCAATAATGCGGCCGGGAAGCGAGCGTTTGTACTCTTCCTTTGTTGCAAAGAACGCAGCATGCGGTCCGCCGAAGCCCATGGGTACGCCGAACCGCTGGCTTGAACCTACCACAATGTCTGCACCCCATTCACCCGGAGGCGTAAGGAGTGCCAGGCTCATGATATCGGCAGCTACTGTTAGTTTGATGCCTTTTTCGTGAGCTGCTGTGGCAAAGCCGGTATAATCATAAACCGCGCCACTGCCGGCGGGATATTGTACGATGGCGCCAAACATATTTTCGCTCAGGCTAACCGTCGCATGGTCGCCGATCAGCAACTCAATACCATAAGGCTGTGCGCGTGTTTTTAAAATATCGATGGTTTGCGGGAACACTTCGTCGGATACAAAAAAAACATTGGCGCCCTGGTTTTTGCGGAGGCTGTATTGCATAAACATGGCTTCGGCGGCGGCGGTGCCTTCGTCGAGCAGGGAGGCGTTCGCGATTTCCATCCCTGTGAGGTCGATCACCATGGTTTGGAAGTTGAGGAGTGCCTGTAAACGGCCTTGGGCAATTTCGGCCTGGTAGGGGGTGTATTGGGTGTACCAGCCCGGGTTCTCCAAAATATTGCGCTGGATAACTCCGGGAACAATCACATCATAATAGCCCTGGCCGATAAAAGATTTGAACACCTTGTTTTTTGAGGCAGTTTGCTTTAAACTGTTCAGGTAGTCGAACTCACTTTTTGCCGGAGGCAGGTTAAGCGGCGCCTTTAGCCTGATCTTTTGCGGGATGGTTTCATCGATCAGTTGATCAAGTGAATTTACGCCGGCGGCCTTTAACATTTGGGCGGTATCCGCGCGGTTTGGAGCAATATGCCTTGATTGAAATTTTTCCTGGTAGTTGATGTCCAGCTTCATGTATTTGTGTCCCCTTCGATTTTTGTGCGAAGTTACGATTTTATAGCGGTGTAACAATTGGCTAACCTGATAGTGACAATGGTTTTACATTGAAAAAATTGTACTTTAGTCGGGCAAGCCGCGGTTGATGTTTCCTAAAAAAGTTATACTTTTTCTCTTGTTCCTTTTCATCAGTTTAAGGGCTTTTTCGACGGTATTTACAGTAACCAGCAATGCAGATTCGGGGACGGGCACGTTGAGGGATGCGCTCACCCAGGCTGCGGCTGCTGACAGTTCGGTCACCAATTATATTTATTTTAACATACCGGACACCAGCCAGGCGGGTAGGACGATTTTTTTGCAATCCCAATTGCCCGATGTCTGCTCGAATTTGACGATAGATGGCGGAACGCAAACAGGTAGTTATTTTGGCGTAAGTACCTCTAAAATCGCATTATTTTATCAGACGCCGCCAACGCAAGCGCTATCAGGTTTGAGAATAACCAATAAGCATGACGTTAGCATTTTTGGTCTCTATCTCAAATTTTTGACTAATGTAAACAACGTAAGTACATTCTACTTCTGGAAGGGAATAGAATTAGCTAATGATATCAATATTCAGATTGGAGCCGCCGGCAAAGGAAATGTAATTACCAATTTTTTTTCGCCGTTATCAACTAATTTTAGTTACGGTACTAACTGCCAAAATATTACGCTGAAAGCAAATCTGTTTAGCGTAGATGTTGATGGGGAAACGCCGTCAACAAACATGGATGCCGGGGTATTTCTTCAATATGTTTCAGGTCAGGTTGTTATTGGCGGACAGCCAAATGAAGGAAACCAATTTGCCGCTCAACTAGAGTTTGCTCAAGACAACTCTGATCCGTCAGTTCCGGTGGTCAATATTCTCATTAGCAACAATAAAATTCGCGTCGATTTCAAGGTTCAGCATGTTCTTCCGGTTTCTTACACAGGATTGTTTTATGGAATAAATCTGCAATGCTCCAACCCGGGATGCAGAAATACTGCAAATATAGTGGATAACATTATAGCTTGCCCAAATGGCACGGGTATTAATGTTGCGAATAATAGCGAGCAAGTAACAATATTACGCAACTACATAGGCACCGATAAAACCCTCCAAATTCCCTTTTCAACTACGTACGGAATTGTTCTCACCAGTGCAACGCCGGTCCAAATCGGAAGCATCAATGCAGCCGATGCGAACTATATTGCGAACTGTGGTCCGATTAGCGTGGACGTGCTTTCTACTGCCACCTATAATAAAAACAGCATATTTTGCGTAACAGAACTGTATATTCATTCAGGCGGGGGACAAGTATTTCCTTACCCCTTTGTGTCGATTACGCAAATAACGGCAACCTCAGTAACCGGAACTGCAACCCCCAACTCAAATATAGAGTTGTTTTATAGCGATAAGTGTGCAACTTGTGCACCGCAGACCTATTTTGCATCGACTGTTGCGGACGGGAATGGGAATTGGGTATATAGCGGCCCAATTAACGGAACAGTGATAGCATCGGCCACACTTGGTTTAAACACCTCCGAATTTACCCGCGCATTTATTGACAGCTCGGCCGTGAAGATTGTTAACGCTTGCGGCGACGGAACAGGGTCGATAACGGGACTGGTTGCAAATAATGCGGTAACTGTAAAATGGTATGACCAAAGCGGAAAGGTAGTCGGCCAATCTTCTAACTTGTTAAATGTTAAGCTAGGAAGCTATAAAATGGTTATTCAAAACGGCAGCTGCGCCGACTCAACTTCCTACTATCAAATACAGAATGAATTTCAAGTCGATACATCGGCGATAAAAAAGACAGCATCGACATGTAATAACCCCAACGGTTCAATTACTGGAATAAACATTATTAACAATGACCAAGGAGCGCCTTATTTAATATGGCAGGATAAAAATGGCGCCCCTTTGGGATATGCATTAACGCTGTCGGGCGTTCCCGCGGGAAGCTATTACCTCCAGGTGAAAAGTGCTGACAGTACCTGCTCACAAGTTTTCGGCCCTTTTACGTTGAACAACGTCTCCGGCCCCAATATCGATCAATCCAAAGCCGCCATCCAGTCCACCAATTGCGACCAGTCAACAGGTTCTATCACGGGTTTGATAGTCACCGGCACAGGTACGTTAAGCTATATTTGGTGGAACAGCCAGCTGCAAACGGTCGGCACCAGCCAGGACCTGCTGAACCAGCCGGCCGGCACCTACAAGCTGGAAGTAACCGACCAAAGCCAATGCGGGCCGGTTTACACCACCGATTTGATCATACCCTCAACCAACGGCATTACCTTAAATGATGCATCGGTCCAAATCACCCCTGCCAGCTGCAGTAATAATAACGGCTCCATAACCGGGATTGTCGCTACCAATGCAACTGCCTTTCAATGGGTAAATGCCGGCAACGTTGTCGTTGGCACAATGCTCAATTTGTCAAACGTAGGGCCGGGCGACTATACGCTTACAGCCTCGAACGGTTCCGGATGCAGCGTAACAAGTAAAACATATACGGTTGCACAGCTTCCGCCTACTGTGTTTCCCGCATATACCACCTATATTTACCAGTCATGCACCGGCAAGGCCAATGGTGGTGTAAATGTTTTGGTGGATTCGCTCGTAAAACTCGAAACATGGGAGAATCAGCTTGGACAAATCATTAATACCGGTATCGGGATTTCCAACGTGCCGGCAGGCATTTACCTGTTGTATTTAACCGACAAGAATGGCTGCCAGGTTTTATACGGAACTTACGAGGTGCCCGACATCCCCCAGTTACAAATCGACGCGGGTTCAGCCGTGGTAACAAATGACCAGTGTTCGCAAAACAACGGGAGTATAACCGGCATACAGGTGTCGGGTGGGCGACCGCCCTACGTTTATCAGTGGCTCGACGTGAACAATAAACCAATATCGTCATCCGCGGACCTTTCGGGATTGGCGGCAGGAACTTATACTTTCACGGTTAATGACGCGACAACCTGCGGTATTGTTTCAACGATTTTTACGATAATTAACCAGGATATCATGTTGTCGCCACCCCTCGTAAGCGACCTGGAAGTATGCAGCCCGGGTGAGGCTTCACTGCGGATAAAGGACACACAAAATGGTTATGGATACCGCTTGTATGCCTCCGATACCAGCGCAATACCTATAGATGAGCAATCAACCGGTAATTTTAACATCAACGTAAAAAACAACGGTACCTTGTACGTTAGTGAGTTTTTAGGCACATGCGAGAGCGCCCGGGCTGCCGTAAGGGTGAGCGTAGGCCTGTCATCCGTTAATATCTCAAATACCTTTACACCAAATGGCGATGGGATTAACGATTACTGGGTTATAAACGGGATTGCGGGCTATCCGGCTGCCGAGGTGCAGGTGTTTACCCGCTGGGGGCGAAGGGTATTTGATTCAAAAGGATATGCTACGCCGTTTGACGGCAATTACAATGGTGAGCGACTGCCTGATGGCGTGTACTATTACATTATCAACCTAAACGACACCTGCAACTTGATATCCGGAAGTCTGACGATTATCCGGTAGCCGTTCAGTTTGCAGTTATTAGTTTGCAGTCGGCCGAAAGGTCATAAAGCTGTAAATTAAAACCCAGGCTAAAAGGTTCATATGTTCCTGGTTCATGGCCGCCCCGGAGTGGCTTAGCGGCCCTTGTTTGCAATTGTTCATACCCTGAGTTTGGTTGGGATTAGAAATATTGCAATAGATTATCTATTTTTAAAAGATCAAATCACTCTTAGCCTAATTAAGTATTTATGAGATCTTATCAAACCAAAATCATTCTTGCAATCGCCGGAATTTGGCTAGTTGGATGTACATTTACGACGAGCTACCCACCGGATTTTAACGGGAAGAAAACAGCCGTCCTCGATTCTATTAAGACCAAATATGGTTTTGAAGACATTACTTTTTTGGCGAAAAAGGTCAGCGGAAGTAGCGGCAAAAGCACCTCCCTTACCGTGAAATTCATAAATGGTAAGACCATACCGGCCGATACGGCGGCTTCGACCGCCCTCGGAAAGATTTTAGGCTCCCGGGTAAAAACTATCGTAAAAAATCCAAAGGAATTTGATACTTACATCATCCTTTTTGACAAAGTCGTGGTTAATGGAGCCGTTACCAATGAAGATTACACTGGTCATGAGTTTAAATCGGATGAGTTATAATCGGGTATCCGGGTAGCGTTGTCTCCTGGCGTTGGATGGTTATTTCACCAATTGTCTTAGATACATCTGTATGGTATTTTCCAGCCCGTAATACAAAGCATCGGATATCAAGGCATGGCCAATGCTTACTTCGTCGAGGTGGGGGATATTTTGGGCAAAATATTTTAAGTTTTGCAGATCGAGGTCGTGGCCGGCGTTGATGCCAAGGCCGCATTCGATTGCTTTTGCGACTGCCCTTACGTAGGGCTCGATGGCCGCTTCCTTATCCTCGTGATAATGGTGTGCATAGGCTTCGGTGTACAGCTCGATCCGGTCGGAGCCGGTCGTTGCGGCGGCTTCCACCATTTCTATCACGGGGTCGACGAAAATGGAGACGCGGATACCTGCGTTTTTAAAAACGCCTATGATTTTCTTCAAATATTCCTGGTTTTTGATCGTATCCCAGCCATGGTTGGAAGTGAGCTGCCCCAAAACATCAGGAACCAATGTTACCTGTTCGGGCTTGTTTGCCAGCACCAAATCAACAAATTTTTGTTCCTGGCAGTTGCCTTCAATGTTAAATTCGGTAGTTACGATCTTCTTCAATTCAAAAACATCGTTGTAGCGAATATGCCTTTCATCGGGCCGCGGGTGTACAGTTATGCCCTGCGCGCCAAAGCGTTCGCAATCTTTCGCAACCTGTACCAGATCGGGGTTATTGCCACCGCGCGAATTGCGCAATGTTGCTATTTTATTAATGTTGACGGATAATCGGGTCATGGGATTTACGATTTACGATTTTTAGATTTGTCGTGAAAACAAATCATCGGATACAAACTTATATATACTAAAGCCGAATTTGCCTGTTAATAACCGAAATTACAATGAACAGACCTTTAAAATATCTTCTTTTCTTTTTTTTGTCCGCGGCATCCACAACCGCAGCTTTCGCCCAGGCCAACTTTTTAAGAATTACGGACTATAAAATACTTTACGGTTGGGCTACCCATGCCCCGCAGGATTATATGATCCTGCGGCAATTTGCAAACGAAGGAAAAAACTACTATCTCCTGGTTGACCCCCGAACCTTGGTTACCAAAATTGACGAAACCAATAATTACCAGGTCAAAACAATGAACCTGGCCGACGCAAGGGCCTTTTTTAAAAACACGCCCTATGTAAGGGCTATCGACCAGGCCGAAAAGCAATCGGCCAACATTCAGGATGCGGGCATACAGGAAGGTATGCCAAAAGAAGCCGGGATAAGCCTTACAGCCGACCTGTGCCCATCGCACCGCCCGCTCGACCGGCGGGTTTTTACCGATATTTTTACCGAATTTGAAAAAGTGGAACGCCCGGCCCCGGTCGCGCTATCTATTACCGGTGTATGGATGCGGCAGCACCCGGACGACCTTGCCTGGCTAAAACAGATGCAGGCTAACAAAGAGATCTATATTACCTGGATCAATCATTCCTATAACCATCGCGTAAGCGCGACCGCGCCGCTCAGGGATAATTTTTTATTGGAGCCGGGTACCGATATTAATTACGAGGTGCTGGAAACCGAGAAAGCCATGCTGCGAAACGGTTTGCTGCCATCAGTATTCTTTAGATTTCCGGGGTTGGTATCCGATCAACAGCTGGTATACAAAATAACTGACTTCGGCTTGATTCCGGTGGGTTCCGATGCATGGCTGGCCAAAGGCCAAAAATCCGCGCCCGGAAGCATCGTGCTAATCCATGCAAATGGCAACGAGCCGATAGGAGTGGACGATTTCATCAAGCTGCTGCACCAGGAAGCTGGTTCAATTGCAAAAAAGCAGTGGCTCCTCTATGATCTGCGCGAAAGCGTCGATGAGGAATTTGAAAGTACTTCGACGGGGCAATAGCTAATAAGGATTAAGAGCCAGGTGGAGTGGAAGTAGCAGTAGCAGTAGCAGTACAAAGAGCCAAGCATCAAGAACCAAGAGCCAGGTGAAGGGCAGTAGCAGTTGCAGTGGATGGGGTAATGCATTTTGTCGAAAAGAGGCAGAATTGGATGGTTTGGGTCATTGTTTAGCTGCAAAGTGGTCGAAATTTATCCGCTTATCCGGGTGCTCCGAAGGAGCCCTTTAGAGTTGGATCTTGATTCGCATAACCAACGATCTTTTTGACAGCTGAATTTTTTGTAACTTTATAAAAACATTGTAATGGGCGTTATTTATGCTGAAATCGAACTGATTAATGGCGAGGACCTAATACTCGCCAGGCGCTACTTCAATGGAGAAGATGAGATCAAACGAATGTATGTGAATATGCTGGTGGATACCGGCAGCGTATACATGTGCATCAACGAAAATATACAGGAACAATTGAAATTACCTGTACTTGAGCAACGTAAGGGGCAGCTTGCCAACGGTCACATTGTTGAATATGACGTTGTTGGCCCGGTGGAAGTCCGTTTTAAAAATCGTCGTTGTAGTGTGAACGCGATGGTATTGCCTGGCGATAACGAGCCACTGCTCGGTGCTATTCCGCTCGAAGACATGGACGTGCTGATTCACCCTTACAGGCATGAATTGATCGTAAACCCTGATCATCCCTATTTTGCGTAGATGAAGCTTAAGTAAGATAATGTCGTGGTGATTATGAAATGATGTTTAGTTTCGAGGCTTCGGTTAGAAAAGCACAAGTTCACCTTTCGCCTTTTACTCTTCACCGCACCCCCAAACTCTGGCTACGAACCATGAACCGGAGAACAAACTGCTACTGCTACTGCCACTGCCACTTTCCCCCCTTTCACCTCAACTATGCACCATCTCACGTTTCCCGTACGATTTTTCTAACACAGCCACCAATTCCTGTATGCTCAGCGGCTTTGAAACAAAGTTGTTCATACCCGATTCCAGGCAGGCGGCCCGGTCTTCAGCAAGGGCGCTGGCGGTCATGGCGATGATATACGATTGCCTGATCTGTTCCCGGCGAAGAATACGGGTTGTTTCCAGGCCGTCGAGTTCAGGCATTTGGACGTCCATCAAAATAATATCAAAAAACGCTCTTTCGACAATTTCAAGCACCTGTTTACCATTGTTCACTACCTGCGGCTGGTAGCCTAATTTGGTAACAACCTTGGTGATCAATTTTTGATTGATGAGGTTGTCTTCGGCGATCAGGATGTTCATCGGGAATTTTTTTGCAAACTGTTCGGAAAGCAATAAGGCGGCCGGCTTTTCCTGCGGAGCGGGCTGTTTTTTGGTGATTAAAGTTTGTAATACATTCCACAGCTGCATTTGCTTTACCGGTTTTAGCAGCACTTTATCAAATTGCCCGGTATTTTTCCCCTTCTCAAGAACAGAGCATAAGAGTGTCAATGGAACTTCAGGGTCTATTTTCCTGACGGTGTGGCCTAACTCCATTGTATCGGTACCCGGCACATGTGTACCGGCGATCACTAAATCAAATTTGTCGCCTGATGTAAGGTGCTTTAAAGCTTCGCCGGCTGACAAGGCGCAAACCGGGATAAGTTGCCATTGCCGGAGCTGACCGGCCATCACAGTAAGCAGGTTCGGGTTGCGATCAATAACCAAAACACGTTTTCCCTCAACTTCCCCGCTAATAAACAGGGAAGAGGAAGCTTTTGTGCTGATTTCGCAGCTTATATCAAAGGTAACGGTGGCTCCCTGGCCCGGCTCGCTGTCTATAGCGATTTTACCGCCCATAAGGTCCACCAGGCGTTCGCAGATAACCAACCCGAGGCCGGTACCGCCGTGACTGCGCGTGGTTGATGCATCCACCTGCGAAAAGGCTTTGAAAAGCCGCGAAAGCTTGTCTTTTGCAATACCCGTTCCGGTATCTTTTATGGTAAAGCCAAGCCTTACTTTACGATCTGTTGTTTCGAGCAGGTTTATGTTGATCAAAATTTCGCCGCTGCTGGTAAATTTGATGGCGTTGTTGACCAGGTTGATCAAAATCTGCCTGATACGGAAGGGGTCGCCAATCAGGTGTTCCGGCATGCGGGGATCGACCTGGTAGAGAATGTCCAATTGTTTTTTTGCGGCAGCCTCTGAGAACAGGTCGAGCACATCTTCGATACAATGCCTGAGATGAAAGTCCTGCTGTTCGAGTTCCATATTCCCCGATTCGATCTTCGAAAAGTCGAGGATATCATTGATCACATTCAACAGATTCTCGCCGCTCACGCGGATGATCTCGGCGTATTCGCGCTGCTCCGGTGTTAACGGTGTTTCAAACAGGAGCGAGGTCATTCCCAACACGCCGTTCATCGGTGTGCGGATCTCGTGGCTCATGGTCGCTAAAAAAACACTTTTCGCCTGGTTCGCCTTATCGGCCTCCTTACGCGCCTGCAGCTCCTGCTCTTTTTGCCCCTGCAACTCGTAGTTAACCTCCTGCAATTCCTCCGATTGGGCCTGTAACTCTTCGGATTGGGCCTGTAACTCTTCATTAAGGGCTTGCAGCTCCTCCGATTGATTTTGCAGCTCCTCCGATTTTTTCACCACTTCTTCGGTCTGTTCTTTCACCAGCCGTTTGAGCACTTTCTGCTGTGCCCTGATGGCATAGATCCGGTACCTGTAAAAACTGTAAGCGGCTGCGCACACGGCAAACAATAATGTCATCCTGAACCACAAGGTCATCCAAAACGGAGGCACAATAATGATTTTGAGGCTTGCGGGGGCATTGTTCCAATAGCTATCGTTATTGGCCGCTTTCACTTTAAACGTATATTCACCAGGATTAAGGTTGGTGTAAGTGGCTTTTCGTTGCTGGCCCACGTAATTCCAATCTTTTTCAAACCCATCCAGCTTATAGGCGTAAGCGTTCATTTCGGGCAGGGTGAAATTCAGCGCGCTGTATTCGATAGTGAATACCGAGTGGTCGTAATTTAACCTGATAACCTTTGTTTCCGATATGGATTTCGTTAAAACGGAACTATCCCCTATAGGGACTTTCTTATTAAACAACTGGAAATCCGTAAAAACCACTTTCGGTGCCAGGGTGTTTACGGCAAGGTTCGCCGGATCGACTATATTAAATCCGTTATGGCCGCCGAACAGCAGCTTCCCGTCGCCGGCCTTCAAAACAGCCCCCATAAAAAATTCATAACCCTGGAGGTTATTTGCCAGCGTGTATTTTCTGAACTGATGGGTGTTGGGCTTAAAGCTCACCAGGCCCCTGTTGGTACTTACCCATAAAAAGCCCTTATCATCCTGCGTTATACCATCAACGATGGAATAGCTAACACCATCCGGAAAACTATAAGGGATAAAACTTTGTTTTTTCCTATCGAATAAATTCAATCCGCCGCCCAGGGTACCCACCCACAGGTTGTTTTGCCTATCCTCAAAAATCGAAATGATGATATCGTTGCTGAGGCCCTTGTTCCATGCTTTGAAATGGATAAAGCCATCAGTTTTGGGGTTGTATAAGTTTAAGCCGCCAAATGTACCAACCCAAATATTGTCCTCCCGGTCGTGGTAAATGGTCCGTATATCATTGTTGGTTAACGAATGGAGCGTATCGAGCGGGTTGTATTTATAACGTTTTACAATTTTTGCCTGGTGGATGATATTGATACCCTCGCCATCCATGCCTACCCATATATCCCCGGTTTTGTCTTTTTCGAGCGCGAAAACAATATTTCCGCTTATCTGATCCGGCTTTGTACCTGTCGAATAGTGAGTAAACCCCTTCGTTTGCGTGTCAAAAACGTCCAGGCCGCTTTCATAATAACCTATCCACAAGTTTTTGTTATCGCTGAGCAGCTTGAGAACGTGATCGCCGTTTACCGAATTCTTATTTTTATCCTCGTGCGTATGTTGGTTGAAGGTTTTTGACGACTGGTCGAAATAATCCAAACCGCCGCCATCTGTGCCCATCCAATACCCCTGGGGCGCTTCAGCGAACGAGGTAACAATGTCATTGCTTAAACCGGTGCCGTCCTGCTTGTTGTAATGCTGAAACGACGAAAGATTACGGTCGTAAAACCGCACGCCCGATTCATAAGTTCCCAGCCAAAGAATACCGCCGGCATCTAAAATGCTGCCGATGGAATTGTTCTTGTCGCCGCTTTCTTTATCCTCGTTCGTATATTTTGTAAAAGCCGCTTTTTCTTCGTCGAAAAGATCCAGCCCGTCCTCGGTGCCCACCCAAACCTCGTGAATACCGGCTGGCGCCAGCGCAAATACATTGTTGTTTACGAGTGAGCTTGCCTGGCCCGGCTGATGCGTAAAGTGGATAAATTTCTCCGTTTTTACATTAAATACATCCAGGCCGCCGCCGGCAGTGCCGATATACAAATTATCGCCGCCCTTGCTGTAAACCGTATTGATTTCGTTATCACTTAAACTATTTGCGCTGCTGTGCCGGTATTCTTTTACATTGCCCGTTTGGTAGTTAAACTTCACCAGGCCATCGCTTGTACCCAGCCATAAATTACCCGCATTGTCGCCCGAAATTGAATTGATATGGTGCATGGCGATATCATCGCGGTTTTTTGTGTAGAAGAAGCGGCGAAAGGTTTTAGTCTTTTGGTCGAACAGGTTCAAACCCGAGTAGGCGCCAATCCAGATATTATTTTGTTTGTCCTGGAAAACGGCATCGACTTCATTGTTTGAAAGCGTGTTGGCATCGTCTTTTTTACTGGACAAGGTGGTAAACGAATCTTTTTCCCGGTTGTAAACCGAAACGCCGCCACTGCTTCCGATCCATAGGTTTCCGCGGCTATCTTCAAATAAAACGCTTATGTTGTTGCTGGGCAGCGAGCTGCGATCATTTGGGATGTGACGGTAAACTGTAAAATTATAACCGTCATATTTATTAAGGCCATCGTCTGTCGAAAACCACATATAGCCTTCATGGTCTTTGAGAATGCACTTTACATTGCTTTGTGAAAGCCCGTTATTGATGGTTAAGCTGGAAAATTTTACGCTTTTTTCTTGTCCGTATGAGTTAAAAGCCAGCAGGAAAAAAACGCAAAAGAATGCATTCCTAACAAAATGAGACCAGTTGAAATGGGTGTTTGTCATCAATAGTGCTTACCGCAGGGAGTTTAAGCCTTTTAACACCCCGGTATTTATTTCATAGCATTTTTACGGGTATTGTGGATAAAGGTTGTGGTAGTGTTTTGGCTAAGAAGACAATGACGAAGGACTATTACAGCCTGGTGGTTTATAGCAGATTCGTTGATTACCGGGTCTTTACGAATTGTAAAATTTCGGGAAAACGTAAAGGTCCAATGACATCTTTTCACCCCACCACCCTTTTTGTCATCTCGACATAGGAGAGATCTTATACGCTATACCGGCGAACCATGCCGGCGGTACGCCCTTTTTTGTCATCTCGACGAAGGAAAGATCTTATACGCCATGCTGGCGAACTATGCTGGCGGTACACCCTTTTTGTCATCCCGACGTAGGAGAGATCTTATACGCCATGCCAGCGGACTGTGTGGGCGACATAGTTAGATGTATAAGATTTTTCGCTTCGCTCAAGAGATAGTTTCTCCCTCGTTCCTCGGACGAAATGACAAATTAATAAGATGTCATGGAAAGGAAAATGATTTTCACTTCAACAATCAGGGAGATTGAATCTCCGCGAGAGATAGTGGTATTAATTTCTTGGTTTTAAGGTAAGTAATCGTGACAATAAGCAGCGTCATCCCGCCGCCAAAAACAACAGAAGGAACCGTTCCCATCAGTGTTGCCGCTGTCCCTGATTCAAATGCGCCGATCTCGTTGGAGGAGCCTATAAACATGGAGTTAACCGCCGATACCCGGCCGCGCATGTTCTCGGGTGTTAAAAGCTGCATAATGGTGCCGCGGATAATAACACTGATGCTATCGAAGGCGCCCTCTGTGAACAAAAAGAATAAGGACAGGTAAAAGCTGCGGGATATCCCGAAGCAAATAATAGACACGCCAAAACCGGTAACGGCGATCAGCAGGTTACGCCATGGCCTGCCCATGGGCGAGAATCGGGCCATCGCCAGCATTGTAAGTACCGCGCCCAGCGAAGACATTGCACGCATGATCCCTAACCCCTGCGAGCCTACTTTCAGAATATCATGCGCAAAAACCGGCAGCAGCGCCACAGCACCGCCAAAAAACACCGAAAACAGGTCGAGGCTCATCGCCCATATCAGGATTTTACTTTTCACCACAAAGTCTATCCCTTCGGAAAGGCTTTTCCAGATATTTGCTTTTGGTATGAATACAGGTGGATAAGGCTTTAAAAAGTAAATGATAGCGATCGACACCAATTGAAAAAAGATGATGACAATAAATGCCGGCGTTATGCCATAATAGCCATAGATCAGCCCGCCCGCTGCCGGGCCCAGGATGGCCGCCGTTTGCCAGCTGGAACTGCTCCACGTGCTTCCGTTAGGGAACAGTTCTTTAGGTATGCTATGCGCGTAAATAGTGAACGTTGCCGGGCCGTAGAATGCCCGTGCCAGTCCGTTCAAAAAAATCATAAAAAACAGGGTCGGAATGATCCAGCCTTTGTGCAAATAGGGCTCCATATGCTTCATGGTAACCAAAAACATCACCCCCGAAGCAAACAATACAAGGCCGGAAATAGCCAAAAGCATCTTTCGTTTTTCGGATTTATCGGCAACGTACCCGCCATATAAAGCGATGCTCACCGCAGGTATCGCCTCAAAAAGGCCGATTAAAGCGAGGTCGAATTTATTGTGCGTGAGGCTGTAAATATAAAAGCTGATGATCACAGCCTGCGCCTGGTAAGCGAAGGTGAAGAAAAACCGCATACCCAAATAGGAGCGAAAATCTTTATACCGCAATGCCGCGAAGGGATCTTTTGGGGCTTGGGTGGGTGGGGTTTCTGATGGCACTAATGGAGTTTGATTGATGTCGCAAAAATACTGGTTGTAAATCGAAGCGGAAATCTAAAGTGCTATTTTGATGTAAATTTGCTGTGAGAGTTCATGATTGATGGTTCATAGTTCATGGCCAGAGAAGAGCTTAAAGCTGAAAGACCAAAGCGAAAGGATTATATCCACCAAACCTTCGATGCCATATCCATTAGGGCGCATCCTGGAAAAATAGTCATGAGGTATTCTGATTATCGGCACCGCCGCCAGACCGTCCTGGCGAGGAACGAAGCCATCGCTACACATGCAAATTGATGTGGAAAATGTCGTCAGAACCACACTGCCGCAAGCTACTCACCAAAGCCGTAAGAAGTAGGCACTCGTACTCCGCTGATAGGGAAAGGGGCGAAAATTATAAATCATTGAATAAATCAAATATCTCGTCATTTTCATTTTAATTGCCACATTTATCCCACCAAATCACTTATTGTCATGCTATTAGACGAAAAAAGGCACGTTATTGTGCCCCTGTTAGACGAGTTACGCAAATACAACCCTTCGATCGGTCGCTACGAAAAAAGCATGATAACAGAGTCATTTGACTATTCTGTCAAGCTATCAAATGGCCTCATTAGGTTGCCGGAAGAATTAGTTAGTGACTATGAAAAAAGCCCCGGCGCAATAACGCTTGACCGTATCAAGTCTGCCGCCTCTACCTTTGCTCCCTCCAATCATTCAGCCCACGCAGCTCCGCCGATTGCTGCAGCTCCGCCGATTGCTGCTGCTCCGCCGCAAAAACCAATGGAGAAGAAGAATAAAAATGTTCTGCTGCTGGTCGTTATAGCAGGAGTAATCGTCTTATTCATTCTTTTTCTTATTAATCAGGCACAACAGCGCAACCAAGAAAATACGACACTGCAAAATCAAGAAAATGCTGATGCAGCCAAGACAGCGATTCGCAACAGGATCAGGCTGTACGTGACTGCAAACTGCACGTACACTTATCGCCTGATAGGAAGCATTACCAATCTGAAAATAACCGTGACCAACAATACGGCTTATACAATGGATGCCGTGAAGGTGCGTATTGCCTACATCAAGCAGCAGGGCGGACTGTACAAATATGAAGAACTAAATTTTAATGGTATTTCGCCAAATTCTCAAATGACCCTCAATGGCCCGGATAGCGATCGGGGTACTCATGTACAGCTCGGAATTGAAACAATTTCATCTAGTCAGTTAGGGTTATAATTGATGGTTGTTTATAATCAAATCAATATTGAAAAACCGTCCGCGAAAGGCAAGCCTGCGGAAGCCGGAAGTTGACTAATTATTATTATTACCGTTAAAATTGACCTAAATAAATAAGTAAATTTTATTAAAAAGATTTAAAATGAAAACATGTTTTATAACCTTTCTTATAATCCTGGGTATTTCAATTCAGAATTCTGCAAAGGCGCAAACACAGACTGAAATGAATATGAAGGCATATTCAGATTATCAAAAGGTGGATAAACAATTAGGAGTTGTATATCAAAAAGTGATTAAAGAATATGCCAGTGATAATGATTTTATTGAGGCGTTAAGGGCATCAGAAAGACTCTGGATACAATTTAGGGATGCGGAACTTAAAATGAAATTTCCTGCAAAGGATACAAGATATTATGGTAGTATGTATCCAATGTGCTCTTCCGGTTATTTGGAAGAATTGACAGCTACGAGAATTAATGAATTAAAAAAGTGGCTAACCGGTGAACCTGAAAGTGGTGCGTGCCCGGGAAGTATAAAATCTAAGAACTAAGATATTTTCCGCCCTCGGACGTTCTTATTCCCTGACTATAGCGTGAGTATGCAGCCAGGGCCATAAGACGTGGCCACTCGTGCTCCGCTGACAGGTATATCCTTCAGCGGAATCAGCAAAATCAGTTAAATCCGCGGTTCAGACAACCCGCTGACAGGTAGCCCGCCGTTCAACATTGAGTGGCAACAGCCATAATTTATCGATTCTTCGCATTAAGGATTGCAGCGGATACCGGCCCGAGCCTAATGCCCAAGGCGTATGAGCGGAAAGCCTGACCGCCGCTTCTACCGGCGGCGGGAATGCCCAAATGCTAATACACCATTCTAAAAAATAAAAAAATAGATCACGTGCGGGATGAACTATGAACCCGCTCACATCTCCCATCACGCGTGTTCCAGCACGAAACCGGCGTCTATATTCAGCTTCTTATGGACAGCCTTTAAAAAACTAACATCTGCTTTTTGCTTTCCATTTATGATCAGCGACAGCTTTGCTGTACTGATGTTCAGCATTTCGGCGAGCTCTTTTTGGTTGAGCTTCATTTCAAACATTTTCATTTCGACCATCCCAACCAGGGTGGTAGGTGCTTCAATCGCGTATTTTGATTGTTCGTAGGCCTGGGCGCTTAAAGCCATTATCCGAAGTTCTTCTAATTCCTGTTTCGAAATATTTTGGCTCCCTTTTGCCATCAGGGCATCTATTTTGCCCATTAACTGGTTGTATTCGGTTTCGTTAACTGCTGTATTCATCTTTCAACCAATTAAATAGTAGTACAGTCAATGCTGTTATAGTCTCTATGGGTACCTATAAAGCGAATATAAACTGTACGGACATCAAAAAATATTAAAGCCACAACGCGGTAATAATTACCGCGGACATTAAAAACAAACCTGTCATTTCCTACCGCATCAACCGAGTTAAACATAGCTTTCATCTCGTGAAAATTGCTCCAATCGGCTTGAAGTAATAAGCGGTACCAGTTGTTTAACGCGTCCTTTGCTTTTGCGTGAACCTCATAAAAGCTTCTAAGGGTTGCGTAACTAATAAAACCATAAGGCTTGTTAATACAAATGTAAATAAAATTTAGAATTACTAAATAAAGTTTAATGGGTGCAATTCAAATTGTCGCTCTATTGACCAGGTGTTCCGATGGAACGCTAAACTCCGGTGTTGATTTTTCTACCTACCAGCCGTCCCGATGGGACGGGTATCGTTTAAAATTCGCCCGCTGGCTAGCGGGGCGTCTGGTTGGTAGAAAATAAAAAAAATGAATTTTACGTTCCGTAGGAACGTTTCGTGCTTAAGCGACAATTTGAATCGCACACAGTTTAATTTAGTTTTTTGATTTACAAGCGTTGAAATGATATCCGTAAGAGCGTGTCAAAAGTGTGCCAGTTAATCCCCTTCCGGCTATGAACTATGATCTATGAACTATCAACCCCCTCAAATCTCACATCGTCA
>Ga0206808_1091_pt1 | contig 22373 bp, 19 predicted proteins | sample Alteio_BWOrgCont_58_FD_152899 | JGI IMG/M metagenome (GOLD analysis project Ga0206808, IMG submission 152899) | Enriched cells from forest soil in Barre Woods Harvard Forest LTER site, Petersham, Massachusetts, United States -... | ecosystem: Environmental > Terrestrial > Soil > Temperate forest >...
AAGAATAAACACGCATCTATATGACTAAAGTGAAGAGCTAAATATCGCCATGACTTGGCGTTCGGGATGACAAAATTTTTTGAGTTGATATTCTATGATTTTCAAAACAAACTTTTTTGTTCAATAGCGCCGCTGCTTTCGTTTTGGTAATTGCGGACCAGCTGTAAGATATCAGGGCCGTAATGGGTGGTTTTTTCGGGGCCGACGCCTTTGACGGCGCTGAGCGCTTTTAACGATGCTGGCAGTTTTGCGGCTATTGAGGCCAGCGTTTGCTCACTGAAAAGCATGCTGGCCAACACGCACTCCTTTTGCGCGGCAGCGTCGCGCCAGGCGATCAATTGTTCTAACAGTGCTTCATTAGGCTTGGCGTTCAGCGCCTTTAGATAGAAATAGCTGCTTTGCTTTTTTGAACGCTGGATTTGGAGGTAAGCCTCGGTGGTAAAGGGTGCGGCGCTGAAAATTTCCAATAACTGCAGGCGGGCCATCACCCAGTTGAGCAGGTCGTCGGCTTTTCCGGCGAGATCCTTCGAGGTGCCGACAAAGGCCGTTAGCTGCAGGTGCAGGCGGCCTGCCATAGCTTCCAGCTTTTCTTTAAAATACGCAGCCGCTTTTTCGATGCGGTCATCCGAATAGTTACGGAGCTGTTTTTCCAGTTTGGCGGTGATATCAAGAATTTCAGACTGAAGGTCGGGCAGTAGTGTTTCGAACTTCTTTATTTTTTCTTCCAGCCCGTTAAAGTTAAACAACTCGCTGAGCAGGTACAACCGGTAGGAGTCCTGGTGTTTTATCAGCGTTTGTTCGTCGGGCGGGTTTTGCATGGCTTGCTGATTGAACCGGGCAACGGCCGGGTCGCCGATGAAATTTTGCGAAATGACCGGGCTACGGAGCACCAGCCCTTCGAGTGAGCGGCAGCGGCTAAGCGCGACATAGGCCTGCCCGTGCGTAAACGCTGCTGCTACGTCAATGACGGCTTTATCGAAGGTTAAGCCCTGGCTTTTGTGGATGGTGATGGCCCAGGCAGTTTTCAGGGGGATCTGGGTAAAGCTGCCTGCGTTGGTTTCGCTGATCTGTTCGCCCTCGGCCTGGTAGCGGACATTCGACCATTCCAGCGGCTCCACGGCAATCTCCCGGCCATCAGGGGTCGCCACATGAACGGTGTCCGGCTCCAGTTTCGTTACCGTGCCGATCTTGCCGTTATAAAAGCGCTTTTCCGGCGAGCTGTCGTTTTTGACGAACATCACCTGAGCGCCGGGCTTAAGCTTTAAGCTAACGTCAGTGGGATGAGCATCTCCGGGAAATTCGCCGCGAATGGTGGCGTTGTATATAGTTTCAGGCGTATCCAGCGCGTCAAGCCATTCCTGGTTGATGGCCTGCGCGGTGCGGTTATGCGTGGTGAGGGTAATGTAAGGATCGTCCGCGCTGGGCCGGAAGTCGGGCAAGTAACGGGCATTTAACCGGTCGATGCTTTGGGCCGACAATCCCTGTTCCCGCATCTCGTTCAGGATATGTATAAAACTTTCGTCGCTTTGACGGTACACCTTGTCGAGCTCGATACGGACATAGGGCGCCTGCTGCAGCACGAGGCTGCTGAAAAAATAAGGCGTTGCGTAGAAAGGGCGGAGCAGTGTCCATTCCTCCTCGCGGATGATCGGCGCCAGCTGTGCCAGGTCGCCGATAAGCAGGAGCTGTACGCCGCCGAAGGGATGCTGGTTTCCGCGTACGTTGCGCAGGATGAGATCGACCTGGTCGAGGACGTCGGGGCGCACCATGCTGATCTCGTCGATGATGAGCAGTTCCAGGCTTTGCAGCAGCGCACGTTTTTCGGCATTGTAGTGCAACTCAGGCCGCTCGGCTGTGTTAGGCAGTAAAGGCCCAAAAGGCAGCTGGAACAGCGAATGGATGGTCATCCCGCCTGCATTGATCGCCGCCACTCCTGTTGGGGCAACGATTGCCAGTTTCTTTTTGGAGGACTGGCGCACCTCGCGCAAAAAGGTGGTTTTACCGGTACCGGCCTTCCCGGTTAGGAAGATAAGGGTGTTGGTGGTATCCACGTAAGAGCGGGCGAGTTCGAGTGCAGCATTATCCATTAAGCGTAAAGATAGGTTTTTTAGGCTAAAGATATTAGCAAAATTGGGGTTTGAGAGGGATGTGGTGCTGAAATTGATGATTTATTCTGTCGCTGAAGGTGGGGTGTGGTTTGCAGGTGATGACGCCGGCAAAGGTGGAAAGTCATCGTGTTGAAAATCACCAGCGACGTCAGCGGGACGCTGACAGAGGTTTGGGTTCAAGCGACGCGCTTAAACCGGCAGTTTGTTTATGGCATATAGTGCACGTCAAAACGGCCGTTCGTTATTCTCACAGTGTCTCCACTTTTATCTACAGCGTTAAACTGAAAGGTTCCTGATACGATCAGGTTGATCGAATCCAAATGCGTAATTGTTAGCTGCCCGATTGCGTAAGCATTAGTGGTGTAAGATGATACACTCACCGAATTGCCGCCAGCATAGTCGGCGAAGGCCATGCCCGGGGTAAATGATTTGGTTAAGGGCAAAGTTTCTCCTTCGCTGATCGACAGGCTATCAGTTGATATTGCTACTGATGATATCGAGCCGTACTTGTCTTCACTGCCGCCGCCAATAGAAAATATATAACCGTGTTCGGAAAAACCATACTGGCACTTTATAGGGGGGCCTGAAAAAAGACCCCCGTTTTTCGGTACAAAAGCGTCCCCGTTTACTAAACATCCCAAAGTGTTAGCGCCGTTTTGCGTGGCCGGGGGTAAAAGTGACAACTGGTTTACCGGCTCCTTTTTGCAGGATGCTGCTAAAAGCGCAAATAATAGAAATGAGTAAAAGGCTTTCACGAAGTATGGTTGAAATTAGGTTTCTATAAAACTACGGTTACTTTATAACCGCGTTTGTCATTATTACGCTTGCCCGTGTGCCAACGCTACACGAAGGCGAACTTTTTAACCAAACAACCTTTACAACGGTCACGATCAATGGTTCCGGATCAATGCGCAGCGAAGCCAAAAGCATATTCACCATTGGGCAAAAGCTTTTTGCACCTAACTTGTCCGGATCAGTGTCGGCCGATCAAGATCGCTAACTTTCTAAAAGTTCCAAATTTGCCTCAAGCGACTTTAGCTTTTTAAAGAATTTACCTTTGTAATACCAATGGCCGCCTATCAATGATATAGCAGTTGCAAGTGCGCAGGTTATAAAAATAGCTTGTGGTGACGGATGCCAGTAAGGTATGAGTACTTTGATCACGGCATAATAGTATGCAGGATATAAAAAGAGGTAAATTAGGTTAACCAGCCAATAAAACCTTTTGAAGCCGGTAATAGTCTGTTTAAGGGTTGCTTTTACATCGCCACCATTGTTTATGGTAAATAGCTGTTCCTGCTTTTTATATACCCATACGGTAATACCACAATAGAGCACCAGTATAGCCAGGTAGCCAATAGGCGCCAGGACACCAGCCAGTCTATGCGTGTAAATACCTGTTATAAGTATGCTCAGGAAAACTACTGCCAGTACGCCAAGTAAAATCCGGATAGTAAGTTTGCTCAATGTTCTCCAATAAATGCTTTTTGCGTGCATTTGGCCTAATGTGTCTGTTGTGTTCATAATAATTTGCTCTAATTTTTCCGGTGAAATTTTCTGTTGTTGAAATTCTTTATCCTGGATTGTGTTCCAGTGCGCTTTAAATTCGTCCAGTTCCATATTATCCCTTGTTTACAATTATTCTCAGTTTGGCGCGTATTTTATTTAGGTGAAACCCAATGTGCGATTCGGAAAGACCCATCACCCCGCCGATCTCCCTGTAGCTATAATCGTCCATATACATCATGGTAATGGCCCGTTCCACCTCGGATAGTTTTTTTATAGCTTCATACATTTGGAGTACCTGTTCGTTTTCTTCTTTATTGTCGGTAGCGGCTATTTCAAAAGCATTATCGTCAAGTCCGGTGAATTTTTCGCGTTTGGTTTCTTTTCGAAGGCGGGTGATAGCGTTATTAAGCGCTATCTGGTAGATCCATGTTGAAACTTTTGAGTCGCCGTTAAATGAGCTGTAGGCGCGCCAAAGCTGTAGTACAATGTCCTGGAAAAGGTCCTCTTTATCTTCGCGACCATTGCAATACATATTGCAAACTTTGATGATCAGGCCCTGGTTATTGCTTATTAATAAAATGAACTGCTCTGTCAATTATTGAAATTTATACAATTAGTCGCATGGGATTGGGAAACCTTAGTGAATGCTAAAATTAATTTTTTGTAAGCAGTTATTTAAGTTCTGTAAAAGGAGCACATCCCTAATGGGCGGGGGTGATTTAGCGGTGATGTACGAAATCGTCTAATCCATCGGTCATGGCGGGGGCGGCTTATTTTACAAAATATCCAAATCCCGCGCTACATAATAGCTTGGCACCAATGGCCTGAAGCCGGTCATTTTCCGGAGTTTTGAAATGTCCATTATGCCTTCAAAGGGATCGTTCAGCGGCTCTTCTTCCGGGTCAAAGGCATCAGTTGCTTGCCCGACAGAATCAGCAAGTTCATACAGGGTAATAGGCGCATCATCGGCAATATTGAATATTTCTCCGTTTAACCCGTCGGTATGCAATAGTAAAGTTAAGGCCTGGCTAACGTCCAAATGGTGGACCATGTGCATCCTCGACCCGGAATGGCGTTTCATTTTTTTCAGAAAAGGTATGATCTCTTCAATATGCGGATCTTTATCGCCATACACAAAACCCGACCGCAGCACGCGTACGTCAAAGCCTGTGTTTTTATGAAGCGAAATGAGTTCCTGCTCCGCTGCAATTTTGCTGGAGGAGTATGGCCTGGGGTCGTTAATGTTAACCGGGTCATTTTCCTTCGCGGGATGCCGGTAGCCCGATCCATATACATTGCCCGTGCTCACAAAAATAAACCTTTTTACACCTGCCGCAATTGCTGCATTTGCCAGCGCTACAGTTCCGGCATGATTTGTCTTTATTATACCGTCATTATCCGTAAATGTCCGGAAAAGTGCAGCGAGGTGTATCACCGCGTCTATACCTTCCACCGCGGGCGGCAAAGCAGCTGTATTATATAAATCCCCGGTAACAACCCTGGCGCCGAGCTCCGCCAATGCCGATGCCTTCGCCGCATCACGCGCCAGGATTGTGACCTCATAACCCTTTGCCAACATCCTCGGAACAAACCTGCTGCCTACTTTTCCGGTAGCGCCCGTGATTAAAATTTTCATACTGTTATTATTTATATTGAGTCTATTAATGCGGGTCAAGAATCAAGAGCCAAGAATCAAGAGCCAAGAACTTTAACCAACTGCTACTGCCACTGCCACTGCCACTGCAATTCACCACTCACTGCCCACAAATCTCCGGTTAAAACCTGGACGCCGCTAACGATAATCAAACCAATAAGTATGATTTTCAAACCTTTTCTTTTCTAAGCGATTTGGGGTTGGTGCCGGTGACACGCTTGAAATAGTTGTTGAAGTAGGTTGGATACCCGAAACCGAGGGCATAGGCAATGTCGGCCACGCTCCAGTCGGTGTGCTGCAAAAGGGCTTTTGCTTCGGCGGTTATTCGCTCCGCGATGTGCATGGATGTAGGCTTGCCGGTAACTTCCTTTACAGAGCGGTTAAGATAGTTGACGTGTACAGAGAGGCCAAGGGCAAAGTCCTGCGCGGTTCGCAGCCGGAGGGGTTCGCCGGCACGCTCGATGGGGAATTGCCTTTCCAGCAGATCCATAAATAAACGGGTGATCCGGGTAGCTGCGTTTTTGAATTGCGCTCCGTTTTGCGATGGCTGTATCCGCAATGCTTCGTGAATGATGAGTTCTATGCAGCTCCTGATCAGCTCGCCCTTGTGTGGATAATCACCGCTGTGCACAGTTAGCATCTTTTGGAACAGAACGGTCATAAACGCAGCCTGATCGCTGTTGAGCGGAATTATGGGTGTGTCGCCGAAGTGGAATAAGGGGGAGTTTTTCAATATCCCGCTTTGTTCCCTGCTGGTGATAAAAGTTTCGGTAAAAAGGCAGGCATAACCGGTTGTGTTTTTTGAACGGCGAATAACGGAATGTGGTACCCTGGGATTAACAAAAAATAGTACGGTGCCATTTATTTCTAATAGCTTATCGCCATAATAAACCGTCATATCGCCGGTCACCACGCCCATCTTATAAAAATCGCGCCTCGCACGCGAAACCGGGATATCTACGGATGCAGGCAGTTGATGGACCTTAAAACCTTTCAGTTTCAGGTCTTCCATATTTACTCCCGGAATTTCGGATATTACGCTGACGGCCATGAGGCAAAATTAATAAAATCAAATTTTTAAAAGCAAGTGGATTTGGCAGAGGGTGGATTTGATCCGATATGTGGGTACACTAAAATAAGTCAGCGTGTGAACCGGTTCGAACCAATTCGAGCAGGTTTATTTGTTCATTTTCGTCCCAGATAAGCAGTAGGTCAGGTTTTACATGGCATTCCCAATAGCCTTTACATTCGCCGCTAAGTTTGTGTGGGCGATGCTTTTTTTCGAGTCCGTCGTGTCCTTTTTCGGCGAGAACTCCTATTAATTGCTGTAAGGTATGGAAATCGTTAACAGTGCGTTTCTTAAGTAATTTTAAATCTTTGAGGAATTTGGTTGAGGTAACTATTGCAAACATATCGGGGATCAGATGCTGCTGAAAAGTTCCTCAACATTTTTAAACTTTTTACCCTTGCCGGCTTTCAACTCATCCATGGCGGCAATCGTATCGGCATTTGGGATGTTTTTTTCTTTTTTTACTTTAACAGTAACACCCAACTCTTTTAAGAATTCCTTAACCTGCCGGGTTTTGTTTTCAGGCACCTTTATCTCAAGTGTTTGCATGCACAAAAATAATGAATAATTCATTGAATAGCCAATTATGTACGCCTACTATTAGTACACGCAGTACACCCCAGAAGCGGTAGTCAGAGTACGAGCACCACAATTCGTAGACACAGACGGACATCAAGGTTAGTAAACGAAGCCTACAAACAGCGGGAAGACATTGATTATTTCTTTTAGATTAAATAAATAAAATAAAAAACAATATTGTAAGGACTATGTTACATAATAACATATATAACTAACATACACCGTTATGAAAAAGATCAGTTTAATATTAATATTATTTGTTGCCGGCATGATTTGGACAACCCAAACTGCACAGGCTCAAACCCAGGACACTACAAAAAACAAAATCGAAGTTAAAAAGAAGATTAGAAAAGGCGCTCATGGGCGTACAATAACAAAAATTAAGGTGACAGGCACAGGAACTCCCGATGCTATTAATGGCGCAGCGGATGGGGCGGTGACGGGTCGATTAAAGCCGGCACCCGCGCCCGCACCTGTAGTGATAGTTACACCACCGCCGCCTGCACCCGAACCAGCTCCGCCAACAGTTGTTGTAGTGCATGATACTGTACGTACGCCGGCGCCTGCACCGGTGGTGGCGCCAGCTCCCGCACCGGCACCCCCAACAACCGAAGTAACTACCATTACCGAAACCAAACCGGTTGTTACCGCTAATGTAGTAACGCACCACTATACCCATACCGCATCAACCTATCATAAGCCGGTACACACTTACCACAAAACTATCCATAAAACAACGGATAGTACGCCGGCTACAAAAACAACTACTACCACTACAGTTAAGAAAACTGAATAAAGGCCCGGCCCGCGTAAGATCAATTACGCATTTGCCGGCCCATACAACGGGACTATCAATGATGATGGTCCCGTTTTTTTATGCCACTGCTACAGCCCCGATCTATCGGGTGGTCTTCGTTTAGGCAGCCAAACTGACGGGAGCCTGATTCAGCAAGGAAGGCGGGTAGCCGGTCATTAGGAATTTCAACCGGTAGTCGGAGAAACCAGCATAACAATCCGTTGACACCGTCTACCGGCATCCCGGGTATCCCCATAACTTATTTTTCGCCGCTGTAATGTTCTTTTAAAACGTAACGTATTGGTAATTATAACCATAACGCCAACGCTAAATTTATGAAAACACCTTACCAATTAATGATACCGCTCCTGGCTGTCTCGCTTATCCTGACCTACTCCTGCAAAAGGGCGCTAAACGAGCTGCCGACAAATCCCGCAAATAATAATGTACCTGCTAATAAATCCGGGGTTGATGCCTTATTAATGAAAACGTACGCGAGCCTTGACGGCTATACCAACATGCCCGACTCAGCCTATGGCTTGTGGCAATCAACCGCCGCCAACTGGATCTACGGCGGAATTGGCGCCGATGATGCTTATAAAGGTTCAATCACGGCTGACCAACAGCCCATGGAAGGGATAGAACAACACAGTGCCGATGCCACCAACGTTTATTTTGAGGCGAAGTGGGTCGCCCTTTACAATGGCGTTGCGGACGCCAATAATGTACTAAAGGAACTCCCCCTGGTTAAAGACGGTTCGGTTTCAACCGCTTATGCTGCCGAAGTAACTGCCGAGGCCCGGTTTTTACGCGGCGTTTATCATTTTGAAGCCGCCAAATTATGGCGGAACGTACCCTATATCAACGAAACGGCAAACAGCGCAAATGAGGGTAACCCCGGCCCGGTATGGACGCAGATAGAAGCCGACTTTGCTGCCGCGATGACGGCCTTGCCCAAAACGCAACCACAGGCAGGCCGCAGCAACTATTATGCTGCCGAGGCATTTTTAGCCAGGACATACCTTTGGGACCATCAATATGCCAAAGCTTTGCCGCTGCTAACCGACGTGATCACCAATGGCGAAACTACTACCGGGGTGAAATACGCCCTTGGGCCGTATGAGGATAACTTTAACCTCGCCAGGCGCGATAATCCCGAAAGCGTTTTCGCGATTCAGCTATCAGTTCACGGCGGACCCGACAATATTAACGGCGACCCAGGCGGTGCATCAAACTACCCTATTGGGACGTACACGTCCTGCTGCGGCTTCGATCAACCTTCGTACACACTGGCCAATGCCTTTAAAACCGATGCGAATGGCCTGCCGATGCTGGGGGCCACCACGGTTAGCGTAACAGATTACACCGGCAACGGCGGTACCATAACGGTATCGGCCACTTTGCCTAATTATAATTTAACCAATCTGCCTAATGATCACGGCATTTCTGCAGTGGACGCATTTATGCCGCCGGCTACCAACCTGGACCCACGGCTCGATTGGACAGTAGGCCGCCGCGGGATCCCCTACCTGGATTGGGGCGTTTGCCAGGGCGAATCCTGGTCGCGCGGGGACCAGGTTCCATATAACCCTATCAAAAACCTGTTTTATAATTCGCAGCAGACTGCATCCAGCGAGAATTTTGCCGGCTGGGTAACTAACCAGGACAACGCCAACAATTTTAATCTGATACGTTTTGCCGACGTATTGTTGTGGCGTGCGGAATGCGAAGTAGAACTGAACCAATTATCCGCCGCCCAGGCCGATGTAAACGTAGTGAGAGGCCGTATGGCATCGCACCCGGAATATTGGGTGCATACTTACCAGGATAACAATAATCCAGCAGCCGGGTTTACCTCAACGCCGGCGGCTAACTATGTCATCAGCCTTTACAGCGGACAATTTGCCGCCAACGGACAGGCCTATGCCCGCGAAGCGGTACATATGGAGCAACAACTGGAATTCGGTATGGAGGGCCACCGCTTTTTCGACCTGCAACGCTGGGACCCTATCTATGGCGGCCCCGAGCCGGCACGTTATATGGCCGGAATCGAAAATGCCCATATCCAGGCAGATACCCGTATTGATAACCCGGTATTGGACAATAGTACATTCACAGCAGGTAAAAACGAACTTTACCCTATTCCACAGCAGCAAATAGTTCAAAGTAACGGGAAGTTGAAGCAAAATCCGGGGTATTGAGGGCCGGCTACGGGCATTGTGAGTTTAAAGCGGAAGGCAGAAAGCTAAAAGCCAAAGAACGTCCCAGGAATTAAGGTGCGCCATAGTGTTTCTCACCTCCTTGCTACACCTCGTTGCTACTAAATGCGCTTCAAAATCACCATCTGTTTTTATTACTTTTACTTCAGGGTACAGGTTGCGATCCATGCAGAATTCAAATCCTTCTTCAATAAAACGCTGCTTTAATCGCTCTACTGTTTTGGTTGTAATTTGAGGTATTTGAGCTATTTGCTCATCGAATACTTTTTGACCATCAACCCCATCGTCACAATTGAGTAAAATACATGCATTGCGAAATTGAAGTGAACTGTGTTTGCCTTTTTTTTATTATGGCTTCTAACTGTTCCCGCTCCAGGGAGGTTAGCGTTACTTTATAACGTACGATGCTGTTTTTATGGTCAAGTTACAAGGTTACGCGATACAGACAAAAGTAATTTGACATGACATTAGTGATCCACTCAATGAATCGCTCACAATGTCATCCCAAAAAAATCCAAAATTTAACGATAGCTTAGCTGAATGTTGTCCTTATCGGAATGCCGGATGAAGTTTTTCATTGTTGTTTTTATTACAATTTTTGCCTGTTCGCTTTGCTCAGCCCAAACATACACCCTTGACCATTATCTTGATATTGCCAAAAATAACAGCCCCCTGTTGAAGGACCTGCGAAACCAGGTTGCATCCAATTCCATCGACAGCCTTCGACTGCTTGCAGGCTATAAACCCCAGGTAAACGCCAATAGCGGCGGCTTGTACGCACCGATCATTGGCGGCTATGGTTATTCGGAAGCGATAACCAATGAACATACCTTAAATGCATTGATGGCCGTCAGTAAGACGATAGTAACCAGGGGGAATTTAAATGCCCAGCTGCAAGCCATCACCCTGCAATCTCAATCGCTTGGCAATGCTTCTAAAATTTCGGAACAGGATCTTAAGAAGGCTATTACCACGCAATATATTACTGCGTACGGCGATCTGCTGCAGTACCGGTTTAACCGGGAAGTGGTAGATCTGCTTAGCAAAGAGGAGCAACTGCTGAAAAAACTAACCCGCTCAAATGTATATCGTCAAAGTGATTACCTAACCTTTTTGGTGACATTAAAACAGCAGCAGCTCACGCTTTTACAAACGCGCCTGCTTTATAAAAACGACTATACTACACTTAATTACCTGGCCGGAATTGCCGACACTTCGATGATAGAATTGGCCGACCCAGGGCTTCAGCAAGCACAGCTCCCCGATCCTGCAACCAGCGTATTTTTCAGACAATACCATCTGGACAGTCTAAAATTGGTAAACAACCGTGATTTGGTGGATTTTGCCTATAAGCCCAAAATAAATTTGAACGCCGATGGCGGCTATAATTCGGATTTTATGGGCCAGGCTTATAAAAACTTCGGCGTTAGCGCTGGCTTTAGTTTTACGATGCCTATTTACGACGGAGGCCAGCGCAAGATGCAATACCGTAAAATTTCGCTGGAAGAAGAGACCCGGGAGAACTACAAGGCCTTTTTTAATACGCAATACCGCCAGCAAATTGCGCAGCTGAATCAGCAGATCAACGAAAATGAAAACCTGTTAAACCAGATAGATGAGCAGATAAAATATTCCGAGAGCCTGATCAAAGTGGATACCGAACTTTTGCAGACCGGAGATGTGAAAATAGCCGACCTGATTTTGGCAGTGAACAACTACCTGACGATAAAAAACTTGCGAACAACGACGAACATCAATAAATTACAACTGATAAACCAGCTTAATTACTGGAACCGGTAACATGAAAACATTCACCCGAAAATATTTAGCCAGGACGTTGCTTTACGTTGCGCTGGCAGCCCCGGTGCTGCTGTCCTCCTGCGGCAGCAAGGATACCGGAGGCGGAGACGACGATGATGCAAAAGTTGCCTCGCAAACACCCGTAACAGTAACCAGCGTAGTTGACAGTACGCTTACGGATTATACCGATTTAAATGCCACCTCGACAACCCTTCAAAAAAACTATATTAAGTCCAATGCGAACGGGTATGTAAAAGAGGCATTTGTCGTTCCCGGACAAAACGTTAACAAAGGGCAACTGCTGTTCACCATAAAAACCAAGGAAGCGCAAACAATCGGCAACAGTATCAACGTTCTGGATACCAGCTTTAAGTTTTCGGGGGTTAATAAGATCGTTGCTTCAGCATCCGGTTATGTATCACAACTAAACCATCAAACCGGCGACTATGTGCAGGACGGTGAACAACTGGCCATTATCAGCGACCGTTCGAGCTTTGTGTTCCTGATGCAGCTCCCTTACGAGTTGAACCAATATGTAAAGCCCGGCCAAGCCATTAGCTTAACATTGCCCGGGGGCGAAAAATTGACAGGTACGGTAAAGTCGTTTATGCCCACGGTTGATACGGTTTCGCAAACACAGGGGGTTGTTTTGCAGGTAAGCCCGGGCAAGCAGATTCCTGAAAACCTGGTGGCAAAAGCAAGGATAGTGAAGTCGGCAAAGGTAAAAACTGTCTCGCTTCCAAAGGCTGCCATACTCTCTAACGAGACGCAGACGGAATTTTGGGTAATGAAGCTGATCAACCCGACGACCGCTGTAAAAGTGCCGGTTAAGGAAGGTATCCAGGCAGGCGACAGGGTGGAAATTTTATCGCCAACATTTACACCGCAGGATAAAATTGTGCTGACGGGCAATTACGGGCTAACGGATACAGCGAAAGTTAAAGTGATAACGCAATGACCCCGGTAAAAGATACTTTTATTACACACCGGAAGCCGATCACGCTGGTGCTGGCCATTATCATCATGGGCGGGGTTTTTACCTACTCCAAAATGCAAACGTCGCTTTTTCCAGAAATAACCTTCCCCAAAATAAAGGTGATTGCCGACGAGGGCTTGCAGCCGGTTAACAAAATGATGGTAACAGTTACCAAGCCGCTTGAAAATGCCATTAAAACTGTCCCCGACCTGCAAATGGTGCGGAGCACTACGAGCCGCGGCAGCTGTGAAATATCCGCCTTTATGGACTGGAGCGCCGACATTGATGTGAGTCTTCAAAAGGTGCAGGCCAGCATCGACGAGATAAAAAATGATCTGCCGGCAGATGTGAGCATTTCGGTTGAGAAGATGAACCCTTCCATATTGCCGGTTAGCGGCTATACGCTGGAGGGGCCAAACAGGTCGCCTATCGAGTTGCGGCAATTGGCAACCTACACGGTGAAGCCTTTTTTGTCGCAGGTTGACGGGGTATCTGAAATCAGGGTGATCGGCGGCAAAGCCAAAGAATACTGGCTTACCTTAAATAAGCAGAAAATGAGTGCGCTCGGCCTTACGCCGGACATCATCAGTACCGCATTAAGCAATACCAACTTTGTTAAGTCGGAAGGATACCTGTCCGACTATAAAATGCTTTACCTTACGGTGACGGACGCTACCATCAATGCGATGGATGAGCTCGGCAACCTGGTTATCAGCAACAACAAGAAACGGGTGATCAGGTTGAAAGACTTTTCGGACGTAGCTATCCAGGAGGGGATCGAGTACACCCGAATTAACGCAAACGGGCATGAAGGTGTGTTGATTGCCGTCATCAAGCAGCCCAATGCAAACCTGGTGTCGCTTTCGGCGGATATGGATGCCAAGGTGGCCGAATTACAAAAAATATTGCCGCGGGATGTAACCATTAAACCTTATTATGAGCAGGCCGACTTTGTTAACGACTCTATTAAGAGCGTGAGCGACAGCCTTTGGATAGGATTGCTGCTTGCTATCATTGTGGCCATCATCTTTCTGCGGTCATTGAAAGCCAGTGCAACTATTTTGATCACCATTCCGGTAACGCTTGGCCTGACGATCATCGTTTTGTATGCTATCGGCTATACCTTCAACATCATGACGCTTGGGGCCGTTGCCGCAGCGCTTGGGTTAATTATTGACGATGCGATCGTGGTGATGGAACAAATTCACCGTACGCACGAGGAACATCCGCGCGAACATCCGCTAAAGCTGGTAAAAACGGCCATTGACTACCTTTTCCCGGCCATGGTGGGTTCGTCGATAAGCACCATTGTGATCTTTATCCCTTTTTTGCTCATGACAGGTGTGGCCGGCGCTTACTTTAAGGTTCTTACCAATACGATGATCATCACCCTGGTGTGCTCATTTTTTGTGACCTGGATAGGGCTGCCGACGGTTTACATTTTCCTAAGCCGGCACAAACCAAACATCCCTGCCGAAGCGCCTGCCGAAGAGCACCACGTAAAAAAACAGCGCTGGGTGAGGTGGTTTATCGTGCGGCCGGTGATGAGTGTGATTTTAATTGCAGGAGCCGTATGCGTTATCGTTTTTGTGCCGCCGCTGTTGGAAACAGGCTTTTTGCCGGATATGGATGAAGGCAGCATTGTGCTGGATTATAATTCGCCGCCGGGTACCTCGCTGGATGAAACCAACCGGATGCTTCAGCAGGTTGAAAAGATCATTATTGCGCAACCTGAAGTAGAGGCTTACTCGCGGCGAACCGGGACGGAAATGGGCTTTTTTATTACCGAACCTAACCGTGGTGATTACCTGATCCAACTAAAGAAAAAGCGCGATAAGACGACCGAAGAAGTGATCAGTGATCTGCGCAAGAAAATTGAAATGAGTCAGCCGGTGCTAAGGATCGACTTTGGACAGGTTATAACCGATATGCTCGGTGACCTGACGACTTCGGTACAACCGATCGAGATAAAGATATTTGGCGATAATCCGCAGAAATTACAAAGCCTTTCGAAACAGGTAGCCGATGTAGTGCAAGGAGTTAAAGGCACGGCGGACGTTTTCGACGGTATAGTTATTGCGGGGCCATCGGTAAGCGTCGATCCGAACTATAGTAAACTCGCACAATATAATATTACGCCGGCAAGCCTGCAGTTCCAACTCCAGTCGGCATTGGAAGGAAATGTTATCGGTAATATACTCGAACGGGAACAGCTTTCACCCATCCGGATGGTTTACCCCGGTAACCGCAACCTTACCGTAAACGACATACAAAATCAAACCGTTTTTTTACCCGGCGGTAAACTCATTCCGATTACAGACCTGGCCACCGTTGAATTGAAGCAAGGCGAAGCGGAGGTGAACCGGGAGAACCTTCAATCTGTTGGTATAGTAAGCGCCCGGCTGGAAGGCAGCGACCTCGGTTCGGTGATACCGGCAATCCAAAAAAACGTCAGGCAAAAAGTTAGTTTGCCGCAAGGGTACCATGTTGAGTACGGCGGCGATTACGCGCAGCAGCAACAGTCCTTTAAGGAGTTGCTTATTATCCTGATCACCTCCAGCCTGTTGGTTTTCGCTGTAATTCTATTCCTGTACAGGCAGTTCAGGATAGCGGTGCTGATATTGGTTGTTGGGGTTTTAGGGATATCGGGAAGCTTGCTGGGGCTGTTTATCAGCAAAACACCGTTAAATGTTGGAAGCTATACAGGCTTGATCATGATTGTGGGTATCATCGGCGAAAACGCGATATTCACCTTTCTGCAATTTAAGCAGCGCGCCCTTCAAAACCTGGCTAATAACCTGGAGAACAGCATTGACGAGGCAATTATTTATTCGATCTCCACCCGTTTAAGGCCAAAACTGATGACTGCACTTGGAGCGATCATAGCCCTGATGCCGCTGGCGCTGGGAATCGGGGCGGGTGCACAACTCCATCAACCGTTGGCGATTGCCGTTATCGGCGGATTTTTATCGGCGTTGCCTTTACTGCTGATCGTACTGCCAAGCTTGATGCGGATATTTTACCGTTCGGGCAAATTTCCGGAGAATTCGGGAGCAATTACTTAGTGAGAACCTAGAATTAAGAGCCAAGAACCAAGAGATTAGTTGGCAGTAGGCAGTGCCAGTTTGCAGTTGAAGAAGTAAGAGTCAAGAACCAAGAGCCGAGTGGCAGTAGCATGAGGAGGCGGAAGAATCGCGAGCCAGGAAGAATAAGGATGGGATGGGCAAATTGTCGAAAGGAGATGGAATTGGGCCGTTTGGGTCTTTTGTTAGCTGCAATTGGCGGGAATTTACCTCGTTAGCCTGGTTCCTCATTCTTGTATTTTGACTCTTGATCGTATAAATGAAGGTGCGGCTTTTCTTTGGATGTGGACCGATATTGTTAAATTAAATGGGCGAAATTGTTTTTTAAATGCAGGAAAAAACCGTTCATTTGTTAAAATAACATGTGCCGGGGATGAAATTTTATTTTTGAGTTAATTTAATTAACCTTAATTTTATCGACAAAATTAATATTAGTCTAATAATTCTGTTACATATCACTATATTTATCCCGGTGCCCCTTAATTAATTCCATGACAAGAAGAAGCGACTTTGTTTACTCCGAGGCCTCCGAACCTCACCGTATCCGTACCAAACAAATGCTAAAAGAATTCCCCCACCTGCGGGACCTTATCGGAAAAAACCCTTACACGATGCTGGTGATCCTGGGCCTGGTAGGCTCAATGATCGGGTTAGCCTGGCTACTGCGCGACCAATCATGGTGGCTTATTTTTGCGGCGGCTTACCTCTATGGCGCTTTTGCCAACCACGCGTTATTTGTAATGATACATGAGTGCGTACACAATCTGCTTTTTAAAAGCCGTACGGCCAACCGTGTAGCGGGGTTTGTAGCTAACCTGCCGCACGTGATGCCGGGCTATGCTTCGTTTGAGAAATATCATATCAAGCATCATTCCTTCCAGGGTATTCACGAGCTGGACGCCGACCTGCCCAATAAATGGGAAGCCAAACTCATCAATAATTACTTTTTCGGTAAGGTACTCTGGCTGTTTTTCTTTCCTGTTTTCCAGGGTACGCGGGTATCGCGGATGAGGGAGATCGATCTTTTTGACGGCATGCTTATCACCAACATCATCATACAGGTGGTATTTAACGTTGCCATATGGTATTTTATGGGATGGCATTCCCTTGGCTTTTTGTTTATCAGCTTCTGGTTTTCGATCGGTTTACATCCGCTTGGCGCCCGGTGGGTACAGGAGCATTATTTAACGCATGACGTTGACCAGGAGACTTACAGCTACTATGGGCCGTTAAACACAGTTGCTTTTAATGTAGGCTTTCACAATGAGCACCACGATTTTCCGTCGATCCCGTGGAACAGGCTGCCGCAGTTAAAGAAAAGCGCCCCGGAATACTACGAAACATTGTATTACCATAAATCGTGGACAAAGCTTTTTTTCCGGTTCCTGTTTGATAAGGAAATATCATTATTTCATCGTATCCTTAGAAAAGAGCGCGGTAAAGTTGCTTTGACCGACGTGTCCAAACCGGATGAAGAGCTGGTTGAGGCTTAAAGCGGGTAAAAGGTTTGTGAAGATTTTAAAGGTTGGATAGGTTATCCAGCCTTTTTTGTTGAATAAAAGCGCAGGCCAGTCGAAATTCACCGTGAAAATCTCAAATATAAGTTCTGTTTTTCACGGTTGGCTTACTGATTGGTTAATCGCATTCAATAATTATTGGTATCAACAGTTCGGACCATTTCCCCGGTTTCTAACCTTCTCTCACACTAAAAACGCATTTTTACGTTTATTAAATCAATGAATTTAAAGCGGCTGATAGGATGAGCCCATCGAAAAAAATAAAGCTGATCGTACCCATCGTATTTGTTTTGTTTTTGTGCGCCTATGCGCGGCACCGGAAGATGGAAAAGGAGACTAATATCGTCGGCAGGCTGCAGCTCAAATCGATGGATGAAATATCGGGCATAGCTGCTTCGGGCATCGATCCAAACCTATACTATGTGCATAACGACAGCGGCGATACGAGCCGCTTTTTTGCCATTTATCCGTCGGGTGATGTTAAGTCGACCATCTATTTTAAGGGCGATCCGAAAGAACGGTACGGCGTACACGACTGTGAAGATATAGCTGTTGGACCCGGGCCGGCCAAAGGCAAAAGCTACGTTTATTTGGGGGATATTGGGGATAACTATTCCGTACGGAAATACCTGACCGTTTACCGGATGGAAGAGCAGATGACATGGGCAACAGGCAGCCTTACTCATACACCCGCCGCACCCATTCACCTTAAATACCCGGATGGACCGAAGGATGCCGAAACGCTGATGATAGACCCTATCGAGAAGCTCATCTACATCGTTTCAAAACGACAGGATACCGTAAGCGTTTATACCACACCGCTTTTATACAAAACCAATGATACGGTAATGCTGACGAGGCGCTGCCGGGTGTTTTTTCCGGGTTACAAGGTATTCAAATGGATAACGGCCGGCGATATCTCCAAAGACGGGCAGCAGGTGCTGATAAAAAGCTATACCAAAGTTTATTACTGGCAGCGGCAGCATAACGAACCGATATGGCAAACGGTGCAAAGGAAGCCGCAAATTTTACCGTATAAACAGGAACGGCAAGGAGAGGGCATTGGTTTTACCCCGGATGGGAAAGGGTATTATACATGTAGCGAGGGAGTGTATACGCCGATTTATTATTATAGGATTCCGGGGAAGTGATTTTATTAAGTAGCAGTAGCAGGTGGGATGAGTTCATGGTTCATGTCCGGAGTTGTGAGGAAATGGCAGTAGCAGCTGGCTTGTAGAAAGACTTACCTTCTTGAAGACTTCGTAAGTCTCGCCAATCAACTTGCGCTTTCTGCTTCGGCCGTAACGTTTTCGGCGCTGTGGCCGATCCGTTTCAGGGTGAAAAAGAAGCGGCTTCCTTCGCCTATTTCGCTTTCTACTCCGATTTTTCCGGCCTGGGCCTCGATAAAATCCTTGGCTATGGCAAGACCAAGCCCTGTGCCGGTTTGTTCGGTGGTGGCGCCGGGGACTTTGAAATACCGGTCGAATATCCGGGATAAATATTTTTGATCGATGCCCCTGCCGTGGTCCCGGACCGAGAATTCTATTTCGTCGGCCTTGTAAATTTTAACCACGAGGTCGACAGTTGAGCGTTCATGGCTGTATTTAATGGCGTTCGACAGAAGGTTGATCAAAACCCAGGTAGTTTTATCCAAGTCGGCCTGTACATCGGGAAGGTTTGCATCGCATTCTACTTTGATGGTGACCTGTTTTTGCTCGGCCGTTGTTTTCAAGGCTTTCACCGCGTAGCCGACGATGTTGCCGGGATGGGTGCTCCCGAAGTTAAGCTGCAGTTTGCCAGTCTCCACCTGCGCCATATCCAGCAGCTCACCGGTGATCTGCAGCAACCGCTTTGCATCGGCATCGATATTTTCAAGCAATTGCCTTTGTTCCGGGTTCACATCGCCTATACGGTCGTCTTCCAAAAGCTTCAGGCTCATTTTAATGGAGGAGATAGGCGTTTTTAATTCGTGCGATATCGTGGCTATAAAGTTAGTTTTGGCATCGTTGAGTTGTTGAAACTCTGTTATGTTTTTCAGGATGATCACCTTGCCTATCACTTTATCCTTGCTGGTGACGGCCAGCACATCTTTTGTATAATAGCTTTCGCGGGAATCGGCATAGATCTTCATTTTTTGCTGATCGTTTACCAACAGGCTCCGCATCAGGTCGTTTACCAAAGCAACGTCGGGCGCATATTTCCCGGTCAGCTCTTTTTCGGGCAAGCCAATGAGCGTGCAGGCAACTTCATTCGCAAATATGATCACGGATCGTTCATCTAACCCCACAATTGCATCGTGCATCGAATTGATGATGGTTTCGATCCGTTTCTTTTCAAATAAAATACTGGCAAGGTTACTGTTTTCGTATTCATTTAATTTCACCGTCATGATGTTGAACGCCAGCGCCAGCTCACCAAACTCATCGTTCGACTTGAAATCGAGCTGCTTTTCATAGTTGCGGTTTGATACCTCTTTGATGCTTTCGGTCAATGTTTTGATGGGGTTGGCTATGTATCCCGGGAAATTGATCACAAACGTAAAAGCTACGAGGAATAAAAATGTGGCTACAAATGACAGTATTTCGGTTGCCTCGCTGGCAGTGGCTTTGGCTGCCGCGTTTTTACGCTCAATGGCGCTCATGTTAAGCTGCATAATGCCGTATGAAACCTTCCGGATATCAAAATGAAGCTGATCGGCTTCGGACGAGGGTATCCTGATCTTTTTCAATGCCTCAAATTTCAGCCGCAGCAACGCAGCCATTTCACTTTCGCCCGGTTCGGTGATGTCGTGTTCTTCGCCGCAAATATTTTTTTCGATGGTGCTGGTTTGCGCGGAGTCAAGGGGCCCCTGCGACGAATCGATGGCCACGCAGATGTTCTTGGTAAACTGAACTGAAAGATAGTTATCCTTCAATATGTTTTTTTCGTCGCCCGAAAGGCGGTTTACGTAATAAATGGATAAGCCGCAGCAGATGATTGCCAGCAGGAATAAAAAACTTATGCCGATGCGGAGTTTGTTTTTAATGGTCATCACGATAGTATTACAAGGTCAATATGCGTTTTCGACATTTTATTTAGCAGCTGTGTAAAAACAGCGGTTTTAAGCACCAACTGGTAGAACTTAAAGTGCGGTTTCCCGAGGCAGATGGTGGTGATGTCGTATTTATCTGCCGTTTCCCAAATGGTGCGGGCAATGTTATTGCTTTTTATCTTTAGCACTTCCCCTCCCAATTGGGCCGCCAGCTTCATGTTGTTGATGAGGTGCCGCTGCGAGGCCAGGTTGATCTTATCGCTGCTTTCGTTGGAGGTTTGCACGTAGAGCACATACCATTTTGAATGGTAATAGGCGGCGAGCCGGGCGGTTTTGCGGATGATCACTTTTGCCGACTCTTCGTTGGTGCTGATGCAGGCCAGGAATAACTCGGCCCGCAATTTGATGTTTTTGGGCACTTCGGTGTATATCTTACGCTCCACCTGGTTAGCTACTTCGCGTAAAGCCAGTTCTCTTAATTGCAGGATCCGCTCCGTTTGGAAGAAATTGTTGAGTGCATTGGGTACTTTGGCTAATTCGTAAATCTTGCCCTCTTTTAAACGGTCTATCAGTTCATCGGCTGTCAGGTCAATATTCACCACTTCATCGGCCATTTGCAAAACATTATCGGGTATGCGTTCATTGATCGAGGTGCCGGTGATCTCCACAACTTCCTCGTTCAGGCTTTCGAGGTGCTGGATGTTTACCGCGCTGATGACGTTGATGCCCGAGTTTAAAATATCCACCACATCCTGCCAGCGTTTTTCGTTTTTACTGCCTTCGATATTGGTATGGGCCAATTCGTCAACCAATACGACTTCGGGGCGCAGGTTGATAATGGCATTGAGGTCCATTTCTTCCAGTTCTTTTCCCTTATAAAAAAGCTTTCGGCGTGGTATAAACGGCAACCCTTCCACCAGGGCCTCGGTTTCCTTTCGCTTATGGGTTTCGATATATCCAATTTTTACGTCGATGCCGTTCCGCAGGAGCGTTTGCGCCTCCAGTAGCATGCGATAGGTTTTACCCACGCCTGCGCTCATCCCGATATATATCTTGAATTTTCCCCGGCGCGACCGTTTGATCAGGTCGAGGAAGTGCTCTACGGATTGCTCTTTATTGTTCTCGTCGATCATGACAGTAATTTAAACGGAGATAGCAAGGTTAAAACAGACAACCTGTTTGTCTTTAACAATGAAAAATGTTCGGCGATGGGGCCGGCCATTAAAATAACAAATAAGGATAAAACGCACAATACGATGATCACTGCAAACAGAAAAGCGCCGAACGTATAGGAATCTGTTTGCAGCGTTCCTAATGACGAAGGTATGTACTTTCTTTCGCGCATGAAACCGATGATCAGTAAGCTCCCAATAATTGGGGCAAAACGGCCGGTGAGCATCGCCAGGCTTGTTGTTAAATTCCAAAACGGTGTGTTGTTGTTCAGCCCGGCGAAATTCGACCCATTGCCCGCCGCGGAGGTTATATACTCGTATAACATTGTTGTAAAACCATGCGGGCCCAAATTGGTTAACCAGCCCAGTTGATGGTTACCAACTTTCATGTAAATGAAACAAGCTATAGCGGCAAGACAAACCGGCACAAATAGCTGCAAGACATTTACGGTCACCGCGACCTGCATTTCGGGTATCCCGATCTTTTTTCCGAACAACTCGGGCGAACGGCCTATCATCAATGTGCCAATAAATACGGCGATAACAAGGAAGATAAACATGTTGATCCAGCCGGTGCCCAATCCCCCGTAAAAGGCATCCACCTGCATACCAACCAGCATGGCCAGATCCGATTGGGGCATAAAACTATCATGAACCGCGGCAACCGTACCGGCGGGTATCACTATATTTTCGGCACAATATAAGGCCGAGTAATTTACGCCAAACCGCACCTCTTTGCCCTCCATATTCCCGGCGGACTGGTTTATCCCTAATGCCGTTATGCGGGTGGATGCCTTTTACGGGGGATTGGGCACCGGCTGGATCAACATGTTTATCTTCCTTGTTATCGCCGTATTTAT
>Ga0206808_1096_pt1 | contig 22361 bp, 17 predicted proteins | sample Alteio_BWOrgCont_58_FD_152899 | JGI IMG/M metagenome (GOLD analysis project Ga0206808, IMG submission 152899) | Enriched cells from forest soil in Barre Woods Harvard Forest LTER site, Petersham, Massachusetts, United States -... | ecosystem: Environmental > Terrestrial > Soil > Temperate forest >...
TGACTTTCTTTTTTTGGACGAATTTTGCCCGTCATCACTATTTTTTCCAGGGTGCGGCCTGATGCGTACTCTCCAGGACGCTAATTCAACTGCATATTGGTTTCATAAGTAAGCGGACCCGGTTTCGGATAGCCTATCGAACTGCTTTTCGACATGGAGTTTAAGTAATAGGAAACGTTAAAAATGTATTTTTGACAGCAAAATTTGCTTATTTTGAAAATTTGTAATTTATATGCAACGAAAATTAAAAAATTGCAATTTTAATGACACAAGACGGGATAAAAATTAAAAAAATTTTGAAATGTGAATAATCTTTATAATTTTTGTAAAAGATTTGTGACTGCTTTAGATACTGGATTAAAAATCAATTCAAATGAACCGGAATATACTTGCTGATTTAGTGGACGTGCTGAAAAATTTATTTATTCCCCGCGAGAAGAAACTCGTGCCTGTAAGGGTTCGTGCGAATAACAAGCGTGCTTTTTAATCGCTTTGGTCTAATTTAACGGAATTCCGAGGGCAGTACATATCTCTTGCGAGATTATATCGGGCGTTCGGTTACCATTTGTTACGAATACTTTCTCTTTCCCCTTTAATATTGCCATTACTTCGAAGTACTTGTCGTGTACTTTTTTAAGATTGTCGAGCGTTTCGTACAGCTCGATGGTTTCCCTGCCTTTTTTCAGGCGCTCGATGCTTTGTTCCGGTGTAATGTCGATATAGATGTTCAGATCGGGTTTAAGCAGTTTCGCGCTTAAAGAATTAGCCTGCATCACCCAATCCAGGTCCACGTGGGCGCTTTGATAGGCGTAGGACGACAGGTAATACCGATCGGTGATCACCGTGTAGCCTTCCGCCAGCATTTTCAGCATACCATCCGTTTTGTTTAATATATGGTGGAGCCTGTCGGCAACAAAAAGGGCCGCGATGGTGCGATGATCGGTCTCCATTTTGTGATTGAAAATATCGCGGATGATCTTGCCCATCGGGCTGCCCGTCGGCTCGCAGGTTACATGAACTTTCTGCCCGGCCTGTTCCAGCTTTTCTTTTAATAGCCGTACCTGGGTGCTTTTGCCACTTCCGTCGATGCCTTCAAAGGCGATAAAAAGGTTCTTTTTCATTAAATGATAACCCCTGGCTGGTTTGGCGCAAATATACAGGCTTAAGGCAATAAACAATGGATTGAGATATCTGAACTTAGGTCAAATACATAAAACTATGTTTACGATTTACACAGTTCGTTATAGGAGGCTCCGCTGGAGCCTACCTACCTTTTTGAAATGTTTACTATAAACAGGCGACTCCTAACGGAGTCAAAGACAAAAGCGAGTTGTTGGCTCCAGCGGCGCCCCCTGTTTATAGAAATGAAAGAAAAAATTTGGGCTCCAGGAGCCTCCTATAAGCGGACTGTTTTTGAACCAGATTATGAAGCATAATTTTAATGCGGCTGCCATGGATCTGAACGTAGGTAAAATACATAAGATGGGTAATCATACCGGATGGTTGTTAACAAACCTTAAACATACGATACAGAGCAGGGTTGTTATTGTAAAATAAAGAAATGAATATGTTAAATAAAACGAAAAGACAATTGGAGCTGGCTGCCAGTTTTTGGATTGGAATTGGTTTAATGAGCCTGATAAATGTTTGGAAAATCACTGAAAATAAGCACGCAGTTACCTACTCATGGATTATGTTCGGAGTATCAGTAGTTTTTATAACTATATGTGCGATATTAATAAAAATTAAAAAATAGACTTTATTTACAAGAACCGTTATTTTAAGGCCGCAAGCACTGCCCGTGCCGAATCAAGATGCGTTTTGATCACTGAGATGGTGTGTGAGGCAAAGGCTTTGATGTCTGCATCATTATTGTTTGCAGCGATGGTACACAGATCATAGGCCGACTGCCGGTCATCGATCATCATAGCAATATAGACTTTGTCAAATGCCGCACCTGATTTTTTTGAAAGATCGCTTAGCATAGACACATGAGCCGCTGTGATGGTGTCGCCGCCGGCGATATTTTTTTCGGTTTCCAGTTTCAGGAGCGCGCTATCGGTGAGGGTTTGGGAGGCAATAAGCGTTTTTGCAAGGCCTATCACCCTTAAATTGTTGGAGTTGGTTATTGCAAGGCCGGAAGCTTTGACGTCGGTAAGGCCGGATTCGACGCTGCTTTTAACAAATTTATAGCCGCTGGAATCAACCTTTGACTTTTGATAGCCATTGGAGGCCGCATTCTGGCATGACTGCGCAAATAGAAAAAGAATAAGACCGATCAGGGGTAGAAGCGCGTTTTTCATCTATCAAAGTTAAGAGAATTGGCAAGGTGAAAAAAAAAGTCAAGCCGAATAATAAAATTTGCGAAATTCTGAGGGTCGAATGATAAAAAAGGGTATCATGGTCAGGGCGAACGCATCTAAATTTATATGGCTTAAAGGTTTGTACCGACCGTGTCAAAAGAAAATTTAGATGGAAAATACACGAGTCGTTTAGATTACTATGGAGATGATTCCTGATAACCAAGGTTGGCATCATGAACGCGGTGTTTTGGACAGCACGAAATCCTGGCAAAACCCACAGGACACTCCCCCGGCCCCGAGAGGGGAATACCATGGGTGTTCGGAAGAAATACATCATTGCGAAAACTCCTCGAAAAGAGCGTTGGTCCACCCGAAAATCGCCCGTTAATGCTCGCCACAATGTGTGTCCGTTTGCACAATGACGCCCCGCTCAATTGCCGCGGGGCTAGTCCTTTTTGTCTTGATACAAAAAGGACCAAAAAAATCAAGTCCGCAGAAATGCTTCTCTGCGCTGCAGGCCTTTGCCCACAAACCGGGGAAAACCTTGGGCTGCAATCTTTTCGCCGGCTTAACCCTGTAGCTTTATTACCCTGTATGCGAAAATTTGCTATGCCCTAACCCACCACACAGCCTTGCCGGTTTCCCCCGGTTTTTTTCCGAAGCCCTTCTGCGGACGGTCGACAACTAATATTTTTCAAGAAAAAGTACTGATGGGTACTCAACACAAGAACGATTTTCGATCTTCCGAGCACCTGTGAGGAGAACCCAAGGCGCAGGCCCATATTTTAGATGCGTTTGCCCTAGTATCATGGTAAGGCTCAAGCCTGCCCTGAACCCATCGAAGGGAACCAGGGCGCGGTGGGCTGACGAATGCTTGGCAGAAGATTGTACATGGAGCCTGGCGGTAATACACGGCGTATGGACTTTTGCACACTATGGTTCGAGAGCCTTATAATGACGTGAATGTAAGTCGCTGATCATCAATATAGATTTTTACGCTGTTCAACAGTAACCCGTTTGCGACTACTCGCAATGGCACTGGCGGGAATGGCTTGCGGGGTGGTGTTTCTGACCACGTCTTACATGTTGATTTGCATGTGCAGCGATTGCTTTCCCGAAGAATCGGGACAGGCTGTTCCTCGCAAGGACCGTCTGGCGGCGGTGCCGACATCCAGGACACGTCATTACGATTTTTTCCAGGGGGCGCCCTGATGGGTACTCACATGACACCCCTGGCATTGGTCGCGAAAGTAATCGGCATAGCTTTTATCGTTGACTGTAAGTCAGCTAATTATGCCAAATTCCGGCCGGCGTTTACAATACCGTAAACAGTACGCACCACCAGCTTATTATAAACTTTGATCAGCTCTTCATCGTTGCAGTTGTTAAGACAGTTCAGCGCGTAATGCTGAATGATCACCAGCGGCAGCACAATGCGCTCCCGGATAGCTATCGACCGCCGCTCAACCGGGTATTCGCCCATTAAGGTTGTGGCGCCGGTTAACTCCAGCAACATCGCTTTTGTGAGGTCAAACTCATCTTTCAGCATTTTCCAGAACTGCCCGAATTTCCGGTCTTTTTCTAAATAGGCCGTTATGCGGAAATCCGATTTCGTCATGGACATTACGCAGTTATCAACCATCGTTCTAAAAAAACCTGATGATTGGTAAAGCTCCCCAATGGCTGTCCAGTTGCCTTCTTCTTTCATTTTGAGCAGGGCAGTGCCAACCCCATAAAAACCGGGTATACTTTGTTTCAGCTGGCTCCACGAAGTCACAAAGCTGATGGCCCGAAGGTCTTCCAGCTTTAAAGATGAGTCGGCGTTGCGTTTGGTCGGCCGGCTGCTGATATTGATGTGCGAAAGTAACTTCAGCGGGCTGAATTTCTCGAGGTACTCAACAAATAAAGGATGCTGGCGCAGTTCAATAAACAACCGGTAGCTTTCATCGGCCATTGCCGAGATCAGATCTTTATGATCCTGGTCGAGCAGGTCGTTCCGTTTGGGATGAAGCGCCGAAACGATACCCGCATTCACCAATTGTTCCATATTGAACCGGGCCGTTTCTACCGACCCATACTGCGAGCTGACGGTTTGGCCCTGTATAGTTAGCTGAATGTGCTCGTTGGCGATCTCTTCACCCATGGATGCATAAAACCGGTGTGTTTTGCCACCGCCGCGCGCCGGGGGACCTCCCCTGCCATCAAAAAATGCAAGGCCGATGCCGTATTTTCTCGCCATGGCCGTTAACTCCACCTTCGCCTTGTAGATAGACCAATTGGCCATCAGGTAGCCGCCGTCTTTCGTGCTGTCGGAGAAGCCCAGCATAATCGTTTGCAGATTTCCGCGTTTTTCAAGATGCTCCTTGTAAAATGGATGGGTGTACAGCCGCTCCATAATAAGTGCCGCGCCTTTCAAATCATTTACCGTTTCAAAAAGCGGGACAAAGTCTACGCTCAGGTTTTCTTTTTTCCAGCCGCTCCATAAAAATAAATCGATCAGCTGCAAAATATCCGACGCTTCCTGGCAATTGCTGATGATGAAGCGCTGGCAGGCCTTCTGCCCGTTGGCATGCTGGATTTCTTTCACCAGCCTGATGGTGTTGAGCGTATCACAGATCAGCTTATCGGCCGTATCGGGACAATAAAAATCACCTTCTTTAAACGATAACTGCTCGATCTTTTCTTCCTCCGGCAGTTTTTCGTAACCGTTAACGATCTCCGTATCGAGTTCGGCCTGCGATGTGCAGTAGCTGAACACTTTACGCAGCACTCGACTATCCTGCCGGATATCAAGGGTTGCGAAATAACAGCCGAACAATCTTACTTTTTTGATCAGGTCGTCCACTATCGGCACAAACAGGCTGTCGTGGTCGGCTATCAGGGTGTGCCGTATCGACTCAAGCAGGTCAAGTATCTCCGGGGCCAGGTCACGGTCGTCCTGTTTAAAATTCGCGCTCTGGTAGATCAAATTCTCCAGCTTTGCCACGGCCTTTTCAACGCCACGGAAAGTAACACGACGCTTAAGCAGGCGGAAATCGCGGTAATAGCAACGGAAGACCCGCTGCCTCAGGAAGGATGCCACCGCTTTGGTGGATTCGGTGGTCACATTCGGGTTGCCATCCCGGTCACCGCCTGGCCAAAACCCAAGCTCCAGGAGCGCGGAGCTGCGGTCAGGGCTCATATCAAATTCCTCGTCCAGCTTTGACTGGATGCCGGAGACCGCATGATAAAAAATATTTTCCAGGAACCAGGCAAGGCTTATCGCTTCATCGATCGGCGTTGGCGATGTCTTGTTGAAAAACGGCGTTTTGCCCAGCTGCTGCAAAAGCAGGTCGATGCTATTGATGTCGTTTGTTTTCAAAGCCTCGATCAGGTCGGTCATAATACCGAGGATCGTGCCCGGGTAAAATTGCGTGGGATGGGCGGTAAGTACCAGCCGCAATGAAAAATCGTCCAGCTTTTGGCTGATCTCTTTATGCGATTCATCGCTTATGGCAGCCTGCTGCAGCAAACTTTGCAGGGTGCCGCTGTCTTCGGCCCTGCCGATCTTGCTGAAAGATGAGTCTTCAATGGCATCAAACAAAACTACCTGCCGTTCGATGTATTGAATAAACCGGAACATGCGGTTGATCTGCTCGCGATGATCGATATCGGGCACATATTTCTTAAAAAACGACTCAATGATTGCCGTCGGCGATATTTGCCTATTGGCCTCTTTTTCGCAATGCGAACTAAAGAATGGCAGGAGGATCCCTGTGTCCTTAACCTGGTAGAACGGCAAGGTTTGAAACAAACTATTGTATAACTCAAACCGGGTAACCACTTCATTGTGGAAAGCCGTCTCCCGTTGGCTCAGCTTTAAGTTTAAAGGCATGTGTTTGTTGTAAAAACTTAAGTTTGTTATAATTGGTTAAAGCAAAAAAACTGCGACTTTCAAAGTCTAAAATATTCAGCCGGCGTCGGAACCTGGTGCAAATCAAATTGTCGCTCAGGCACCAAACGTTCCTATGGAACGTGAGGAACATTTTTTTCCTTTTTCTACCTACCAAACGTCCCTACGGGACGAGTATTACGAAATAGTGTGCCCCATCGGGACGGCTGATTGGTAGAAACTACCAAACGTCCCTACGGGACGAACATTACGAAATAGTCCGTCCCATCGGGACGGCTGGTTGGTAGAAACAATGAACCCAGGCATTTAGCGTTCCATCGGAACGCCTGGTAAAAAAAGCGACAATTTGAATTGCATCCGTCGGAATCTTCGGACGCTAAATTTACGCAAAAATGAGTAATTTGTAAGCGGACGTATAAATAAATGCAAGTTTTATCAAAATAAAACCTTAATATTTAATTTCTGTAAATTTAACAGCGGATTTAAGGGCCTAAAAAATCAATAACGAAACAACCGCCGGTAACCCTAAAAGTTTTTTAAGTTTAAATACTTTGCGTTCCTTAGCCCCGCAGCAAGAAAACATCCCAAAATGAAAATCAATAGCCGGGAAATTAAACAGTTTTTTTACAGCCAGTATTTTTCCGATGGGTTGCGGATGGCTGCCGGCATTCTTTTTCCTTCCCTGTTTTTTAACTTTTTCGGCCAGTTCAATACCGGGCTAACCATGTCGCTGGGTGCGGTTTGTATCTGCACCATCGATACGCCGGGGCCGCTAATGCATAAGCGCAACGCCATGGCCATCGGCAATTTATGCCTGTTTATCGTGGCAGTAACTACCGGGTTTGCCCGTTTGAATATTTTTACACTTGGGCTGGAGATCACCGCATTTTCCTTCTTTTTCTCCATGTTCACTGTATATGGCACAAGGGCCGCATCGGTAGGTACTTCGGCCTTGCTGGTAATGATATTCATGATAGACAAAGCAGCCAAACCCAACGAAATTGTGGGTTACAGCGCTATCATCCTGGCCGGCGGCCTATGGTACCTTTTGTTCAGCCTGGTATTCTTCGGCATAAGGCCATACCGCGCTACCCAGCAGGCCCTTGGCGAGAACATTACCGACATTGCTGACTTTTTGCGCTTAAAGGCAGCCTTTTACCTGCCGGAAACCGACATCGACGAGAATTACCGCAAACTGGTTTCGCGACAGATCAAAGTGAGCCAGCACCAGGACCTGGTACGGGAAATGCTTTTTAAAAGCAGGGTGATGGTCAAAGAATCCACCAGCGCCAGCCGCATCCTGATGCTCACCTTTGTGGACCTGGTGGACATGTTCGAACAGATTATGGCCACCCATTACGACTACGCCGAAATCCGGAAGAAGTACGCGGAAACAGGTATTTTAAGCGAGGTCGGCGTCCTGCTGCAACACATGGCCGACGAGGTGGATAACATTGCCTATATTGTATTGACCAATACCCGGAAGAAATTCAAGGGCGACTTTATTGAGAACCTGGAGCATTTAAAAAGCAAAATAGATGAGATCGGCCGCGATGACAAAGGCGTGAGCAACCTGGCCCTCAAAAAGATATTAGTGAACCTGCGCGATTTGAATGACCGCATCAAAAGCTTATACCGTTATTATAATTCGAGGTACTCAGGGGCTCTGATCGACGGCGTCTATACCGATGAATATTCGCGCTTTGTAACCCACCAGGATTACGCCGCGCATATCTTTTTTGATAACCTCAGCTTTTCTTCGTCCGCCTTTAAGCATGCCCTCCGTGTTTCGCTTGTTTGCCTAATTGGTTTTATTTTGGGGAGGACCGTCGCCATGGGCCACCACAGTTATTGGATACTGCTCACCATCATCGTTATCCTTAAGCCCGGCTTTAGCCTGTCAAAACAGCGTAACTACCAGCGATTGATCGGCACCGTGGCAGGCGGCGTGGTGGGCGTAGGCATACTTACCTTCATCCCCTCAAAAGATACCCAATTTATATTGCTGGTGGTGCTCATGATCGGCACCTATAGCTTCCTGCGGCTCAATTACGTGGTAAGCGTGCTGTTTATGACGCCTTATGTGCTCATCCTGTTCAAATTCCTTGGCGTGGGCATTGTGGTTAAAGAGCGGATCGTGGACACCCTTATCGGCTCATCCATTGCCCTTGTGGCCAGCTACCTGATCTTCCCCACCTGGGAATACGACCAAATCCTGGATAGCGTAAAAAGCGTCCTCGAGGCAAATCTCAGCTACCTCGTGCGGGTGGCCGAAACTATTTCCGGTGTCCCAGCCGGCACGCTCGATTATAAGCTGGCGCGAAAAGAGGTTTATGTAAAATCAGCCAACCTTTCCGCGGCCTTCGAGCGGATGACCTCCGAACCCAAAAGCAAACAAAAAAAGGTAAAAGATATCCACAAGTTTGTGGTGCTCAACCATATTTTGTCGTCGTATATCGCCACGGTAGCTTCGTCCCTACCCGGTATTGGGGTAATCGGGCAATCTGAAGACCTGAAGCTGATCAAGCGCAGCATCGCTACGCTGAATGACAGCACCGAAAAACTTGGTGGCCAGGCGCTTCAATTTAGACCATCCAAAGTTCCGGAACCACCTAAAAAAACCGATGAAGGCGGGAAAGACGAAATTTTACTCCGTGAGCAGCTCGGGCTTATCAATAAGATCAGTGTTGATATCGGCAGGGTAACGGGGGATATTTTGGCGTAGGTGTTTGGTTCATAGACCATAGTTGACGGTTCATGGCCGGATGGGGAAAGTAGCAGTTAGCAGTAGCAGTTGGCAGTTCATGGTTCAAAGCCGGACACTAAGCAGAATGCGAAAAGCTGAAAGAGACGAGTGACAAAGACTTAGTTTAATTCGGAGTTGTTTATTTTCAAAAGCCTCATTGAGGGCGACGCGGTTTGAAAACTTCGTAAGTCTCTCATTTACAAAATATTTTAGATTGTTAGTATAGCGATTAGGTCCTTACCTGGAGCGCTGATTTCACGCAAAAGATGTTTTTTGTGAGCGTTAATTTATTAACTCATTTCATCTTTGGATGAATCCTCCGCCATTTCCAATAAAACTGCGTCCATCCGCTCGAATTCGTTTTCGATATGCCCCAATACTTCCTTATCACCGGGATCGGCACGAAGAAGGCCCATCAATCCTTTTAAGTTAGCTAAAGGGCTCCTTAATATATGTGACTGCTTCCAGATAAGCTCCCTGATAAATTGGACATTCGTTTTGATACGTTCGTAAGCCGATTGCAAACTTTGCTCGGCTTCTTTCCTTTCCGTTATATCATCGATCGCCAGCACAAGTCCCAGTATCTGGTGATCCGTATCCGAGATTGGGAACATCCGCACCGAATACCAGCTTTGCTTATTTTCGGGACGCGGATAACTTACCTCGTAACTGATGGTTTGGCCTTTAAACGCATTCTTAACGTGTGCCAAAAATGGCAAACGACGGTTTTCAGGCATCTGGTCAAATACCTTACCCTTGTTATTAAAGTCAAACTGAAACTCATTTTTTGCAAAAAGCAATGCCTTTTTGTTATACTCCAGGATGTCCAGGTCGGAATTCAACAAAGCGTACGCGGTATCAGTCGTGCTTAAAATCGTTTGCAAGTTGGCTTCGGTTGTTTTAAGCAGAGCCTCGGCTTTCAGCTTTTCCGTCACATCGCTTGACAGCACCAGCCTTACCACCCTGCCTTCGAACAGGATATCATTGACAATTACATTAACGAACAAGATCGTTCCATCTTTCTTCACGTGCCGCACAATTCCGCGATCGGTGGGGCCGTTAACCTCCGACTGAAAGTACCGCTTTTGCTGTTCAAAATCCTCCTCCAACCTTACTATGCTCGCGGTCTTGTTCAAGAGCTCGTCCTTCGTATAGCCGTAAAGATCGGCTGCTGTTTGATTAATGGCAATTATAGAGAGATCATCCTTAGCTATCATCGAGAGCGGCACCGGGTTGCTTTCAAAAAGGAGCTTGTACTTTTGTTCGGACGACCGGAGTTCCGCCTCAGCTTTTTTCCGTTCGGTGATGTCGTGGAAGATGACCAATGTCCGGTCGTCGGTAAATTTTTTTCCGTTGATTTCAATATCGACCACTGTACCGTTCCGGTGAATAAATTTCCGTTCACCTGTTACCGTCGTACCCGGCTTCGCCTCACTGTATTGCAGCGGGTTCAGCTTCAACAGGTCGGCACTTAGCAGGTCGCGGACATTCATGGTCAGCAACTCTTCCCGGCTATACCCCACCATTTTACACATACTGTCGTTCACCTGGGTAAAATCGCCTTTTGCGTTGTTGACATAGATGGCATCAGATGCCTGCTCGATCAGTGAACGGTATCGTTCCTCACTCTCTTTGATCAGGTAGCTGCTGTTCAGCATACGGCCGATCAAGTCCCTGATATTCTTAACAATATAAAACGAAAGAGATAATGAAAGTATCAAAGCGCCCAGAATCAAAAGCAAAAATCTCGTAGTGGAGCGCTGGTATATCTCATTATTGTTATTCAATAGTTCTTTGCTTACCCGCACTTGCAACGCCATCAATTCAGTCAATTTTACAAAGAATGGGTCAGGGTTCGCCACAAATCGCTGCCGCGCAAACCGCTCAAGCGTAACAGTATCTCCCTTCGCCAAAATGGATTGTAATTCACCGCAGGCTGCGTCGGCCCGTACTTTTACCAGGTCGGTCTGCTTCACCAGCTGTGCCTCCTGTGGTGTCAGGTAAGTGAGCTTGTAGGCCTGCCAGTTGGTGTTGATCGTCTCCTGCGCCTGCCTGAGTTCTTCTCTCGCCTTATCATAAGTAAGCAGGTGGTTTTCCACCTTTTGAGCCATCGGAAGGATTTCAGCAGCGAAGGCAAATCGCATATCCGATAACTGCTGCATAGGCAAAACACGGTCCGCATAAAGCGAATGGGTATTATCATCCATCTTTTTTATGTCGTCAATGCCAAACAGGCCCAATCCAACCAGGCCGGCTGCTGTAATGAGCAGCAACAGGTACAGTTTTGCTGAAACGCTGAACTTATTGAACATCGTGTTTCGCTTGAACGTCGTATTGGTGTGAGGGAAAATTGGATTACAACCAATTATTGGCCATATAAATCTATGTTTTTCTTTCGTTCCATGCAAATGAGTGATTTTGCGATTGGTTGGCCGATGGGTCTTTGACGAGTGTTGTTAAGGCTCGCCATTTTGATAGTCAGAAAGCGTATCGACGAGGATCAGCGTGAATATAAGCAGAATGACGGCGATATTGGCTTACACTCCCAAGTCATGCTTGTTTCAGTACCCCACAGGACATTCACGCCATGCTTTTACGCCGATGCCATAAAATCAGTAGAATCAAAAAAATCAGCTTGATCAAGGGTTCAGACAAGCCTTACAACAACTCCGTCGCTAAATTCGCCAGTTCACTCCGCTCCCCCTTCTGCAGCGTAATATGTGCATAGAGCGGGTGCCCCTTGGCTTTATCGATCAGGTAGCTCAGCCCGTTACTTTCCGCATCGAGGTAAGGTGTGTCAATTTGGTAAATATCGCCGGTAAACACAAATTTGCTGTTTTCGCCGGCGCGGGAGATGATGGTCTTTACCTCGTGCGGGGTTAGGTTTTGGGCCTCGTCGACAATAAAGAAGATCTTACTCAGGGTACGACCGCGGATAAAGGCAAGCGGCGCTATCGATATCTTATCATTGGCCACCAGCTCATCAATTTTGGCCTGCATTTTCTCATCGTCGCCGTATTGATCTTTGATGAATTTGAGGTTATCCCAGATGGGCGCCATATAGGGGTCGACCTTTGATTTCACATCGCCCGGCAAAAACCCGATATCCTTGTTGCTCAAAGGAACAATTGGCCGCGTTACAAATATCTGCCGGTAATATTTCCGTTGCTCCAGCGCCCCGGCCAGCGCCAGCAGGGTTTTACCGGTACCCGCATTGCCCTGTATCGAAACGAGCTTAATGTCCGGGTGTAATAGCGCGTGTATCGCAAATGCTTGCTCGATGTTTTTCGGGAAGATATTAAACACAGGTTGCTCAATAACCCTTTCCAGTTGGGACTTCTGCGAGTTGTAAAATGCCGACGCTGACGACTTTTTCCCTATCAGCGTATAGAAATGGTTGCTCGTATGCGGCTGCAGCTCAAAATCATCCGCCGGGGCGATGTCGTTTTTATTCAGTTGCGTAATAAGACGGTCCGACACTTTGTCCAGCACGGTTTCGCCAGTATAAAGCTGGTCCAGGTTTTTTATCTTGCCGGTTTCGTAATCCTCGGCGTGCAGGTTTAGTGATTTCGCCTTTAAACGCAGGCAAATATCCTTCGACACGAGCACGATCTTTTTTTCGGGATGCTCCTCCTGCAAAGTAAGGGCGGCATTCAGGATGCGATGGTCGGCCTTATCGGAGCCAAAAACTTCTTCAGCATCTGCCCCGCCGTTTTTGGAGTCCATTATCACCTTAAAATTGCCTTTGCTGCCGCCGTTCAGCGGTCGCCAGTGGTTAATAAGGTGGTTATGAGAAATATCGTCGATCAGCCGGATAAAGCTGCGCGCCTCGAAATTGCGCGTATCATTGCCGCTTTTCATGTTATCCAGCTCTTCCAGCACCTGGATGGGTATGGCTACGTCGTGCTCCTGGAAATTCTCGAACGCATTATGATCGTACAAGATCACGGAGGTATCTAAAACAAAAATTTTGGGTTTACCGTTCTGCCCTCTTTTACCGTCCTTACTCATGACCGGCTAAATTAGCGAATTTAAGAGCGGCAATAAAATGGAATTGAAAAAGATGTGCGGATGCTCCTTCGCTAAAGCTACGGCGCACGAAGTGTGCAGATATGCGGATGTGCAGATTTTAGATGTGAGATATGAGACGTGAGATGTTAGATAGAACTAAGAACAAACATCTATAGACCGGCGCCGTAGGTGCCAAATATCGGTAGAGCTCATGGCCGGAGAGGTGTTGAGTGTGGTTTTGATGTGCAGGTGAAGATAAAAAAATCGCAAATCGTATCCCGATAGCTATCGGGACGTAAATCGTAAATCGAACCTTTGATTATCCCTTCTCCACCACCACCTTCCTAACCTCAATCTTCCCATACACCACCTTTACGCTTGCTCCCCCGTTCTTATAAACCACGTTCCCAAAACCCGTATCCGTCGACAGAAAGCTTGTAAAATTCCCAACTCCGGAATGTACAAATAAAGTCATCGTAACCGCATCGTAGCGCACGCCGGTGAGCGCTTCCAGCAGGGCATAGCTGCTCATGGCCCGGGCGTACCAATGGCCGCATTCGTATTCGTCAAAGGGATTACGCACAGCGCCGTCATAGCGCTTCCTTGTTGTTTTGACAATATTTAACCCTTCCTGTATTTTCCCTTCAAAGATCAGGTGCGAAGCCACCTGGTATTCGATCCCCGTCCACACCTCGTTGCTGTACACAAATGGCAGCGACAACGCACCGCCCTTCGGCCAGGTGCAAAGCAGCAGGCCGCCTTCGTTACCGAGGGCATACGTCGACCGCTGCGGGTTGCTGTAATCCGACAGGTCCGACTTAAAATTATACCTGTAAACCGCCTCCAGGTGGCTGGCAATTTGAGCCTGATCCAGCGGCGCGGCCAGTCCGCATACCTGCGCCATCCATGCGCCGAGCATCCCGTCGGAGAGACAGCCCTTGCCATACTGGTACTTTGGCCCTTCAGTTTGCATTATCTGCAGGGCTTCCGGCGAGTAGTTCGTGGAGAAGGACGTTTTAGCCGCGGTCAGCGGGTCTTTAGCCTGCAGTCCCTGCCATTGAATATGCTGCTCAAAGTATTCGCCGTTGTAAAGCTTTGTTTCCAGGGTGGCCTTAGCTTTTTTATAAAGCTGCTCGTAGCTGCTAAGGTCCACGCCGGTTTTCAGTTCTTTGCTTAATTGGATAAAAGCTTCCAGCGCTCCGGCATAAAAACCGGTACAAAGCGGATCTGCGCCCCAAAACTCAATATCGTAGGTATTATGGTGCGGCTCGATGACGGCGCCCTGCCCTTCTGGGTCCCAGGTAGCTATACAATAATCCAGGCTCCTTTTTACCGACGGGTAAAGCTTCAATGCCCAGGCGCTGTCCCCCGAAATATGCCAGTCGCGATAGATCTTCATAATGCCGCCCAGCTGACCATCCGCGGCGGCGTAAAAATCATGGGCCAGGGGCCTTATCGGTAATGCGGCCCTGAAGGTTTGGTGTCCCCGGCTATCCTCATCTTCCCCGAACTCCGTTTCGCGGATGGTTCTTTCCATCGCCGGGAACAAATGGCAAAGCGCCTGGGCATAATTCCATACGTGGGTGCAGGTGCCCTCGCAGCTTCCCGCATCATCATAGCTGCCCTCCCAACCCCAAAAGCGGCCGTCGTACTGGCGCATTACCGTAGTGGTCTTCAAAATACAAAGATTAGCTGCCACCGCTTCCGTCACTTCAGGGGGAAGGGTACTGGCATAAAAGGCCGAAGTAAACTTTTGGGTGTTAACTTTGAGCTGATCATAATTGCTCCGCCAGTAATCCGCCAGTTCATTGATATTGCCGAAACGGCTGCTATACCAGGGCTTATAATACTTCGACGGCAGCTCACCCGACCGGTCGGGCACCGTTACATCTGCCGAACTTTTCGCATCCTGGCCGCTACGCAAATGGCTGTCGGGCACATACCAGCAAACATATACCCGGATGGTACGACTCTGCCCGGCCGCCAGGTGAAAGGGGACATAAAGTGATGCACCCGGCGCTTCCCCCTTAACCGGGGCAACTGTATCGGTATTGCAACTTTTGATGTTTTTCCAGGCCATGGTCAGCGGGTCAAACCATCCTCCGCGGAACCAGCAGTGATTCACCATTGTCGCCGCTTCATCTGTAAATATGGCGAAACCTCCTTTTAATTCGGGCTTTCCGGGTAAGGTATCCTGCGCCAGAATGAAACCATGTTCCACTGCATCAATATGGCTGCCCTTCCCTCCATCCGCCATAAAGTTTTCGGCATTATAGCTAAAAACATAGTCCTGCGCCTGCTTACCGGTATTGGTAAAAGTATATTCAATGCCTCCCACCGGCAGGCTCGAATCATCCGCATCAGTTGGGATAAACGGGTTCCAACCGCTGATCTTCACGCGCAAAGGCAATGTTTTGTCAGTTAGTTCAATATTGGCAAACGGAAACCGTGCCCCAAACACAGCCGAACTAAACCTCGCCAGTCCCCAGTCCGCCCCGGGTTGCCCGTTACCGGCGTTATACATGCCAAACTTTTTCCAGTCCGGCACAGGCCCCTCCAGCACGCGGGCGCTGCCTGGTTTCCCCTTTACCCCTATCGCCCCAAACATCACCGGCTCATTGAACAGATCGGGCCTGTGGCGTACACTCATGTGCGAAACCGCACCTGTACCCTCCAGGCAAAACATGCCAGTCCCCATGCCACCTATCGGGAAGGCAATTCTTTCGAGGCTTCGACCGGAATAATTACCATTATAGGTTTGGGCGGGTTGGGCGAAGGCGCTTGTTGTCAGCGCGAGCAGCAAAAACGTCAATTTGAGTTTCATCTTCGTTAAGGATTTTAGCTAATTGGTAGGCCGCTGCTGAATGGTGGAATGCGAGCGGACAAGTAAAAGTAGCAAATCCGGCGGAGAAAATATGAGAGCCAGGAATCAAGAACCAAGAACCTGGGAAAAAGTTGCAGTTGCAGTGGCAGTAGCAGTGGCAGGATCAGGGGTTGGGATAATTTGGGAAGGGTCGAGGAGAGTTGAGAACCAAGAGTCAAGAACCAAAAGTTAATCCCCTACGTGCGGGAAAGAGTCAAGAAAGATACAGATAAGACAGACAAATTGTCGATCGTCGGATCTTTATTTAACTGCAAAAGGGCTGTAATATTTCTCCTTGTCCTGGCTCTTGATTCTTTGTTCTTCCTACTGCTACCGCTACTGCCACTTCCTTCCTGGCTCTCGGTTCTTGACTTGAAATATTAATCCAGGTAAGTTTGTAATCTTTTTGAACGCCTGCTATCCCGCAGCCTGGCCAACGCCTTGTCTTTTATTTGCCTTACGCGTTCGCGGGTAAGCTGATATTTTTCACCGATCTCTTCGAGACTATGCGCCTGCTGATTTTTTAAACCGAAAAACAGCTCCAAAACCTCCCGTTCCTTATCGCTCAGCATGCGCATACTGTCAGATACCTCGATCCTCAGGGATTCGTTCATCATTTCCTTATCCGTCCCAAACTCCGGGCTTTTCAATACATCAAGCAAAGTATTATCTTCTTCGCTTGAAAAAGGGGTATCATAGGATAGGTGTCTGCCCGAATGCGCCAAAGAGTTATTTACCTTTTGAACTGTCGTTTCCAGGTCTTCCGCTATTTCCTCCGGTGTTGGCTGCCTTTCGTAGACCTGCTCCAATTTAGAGGATGCTTTGGCGATTTTAGAAAGATCACCCACCTGGTTTAATGGTAACCGCACCATACGGGATTGTTCGCCAATAGCCGATAAAATTGATTGGCGGATCCACCAAACTGCATACGATATAAATTTAAATCCTTTCGTTTCGTCAAAACGCTTTGCCGCTTTAACAAGGCCAAGGTTGCCTTCATTGATCAGGTCGCCAAGTGTCAGGCCCGAACTTTGGTATTGTTTTGCCACAGACACCACAAACCGCAAATTGGCCGTCGTCAATTTCTCTAAAGCTGCCTGGTCACCCTGCCTGATCTTTTGTGTCAGAATCACCTCTTCTTGCGGAGTAACCATCGGAATCTTTGCAATGTCTGACAAGTATTGATTCAACGACGCCGTTTCCCTATTGGTGATCGACTCACTAATTTTAAGTTGCCTCATTTATTAAAATATTTTAAGTGAACGCTAAAGATTTGATGCCTTAGAGTGCGCCAAAAGCAGAATGATTCTTTTAGAATTGACAGCGAATTGCTGATGCCTGCGGTAGAAAGGATAATTTGAAAATCTTTAACGTGCAAATATAAGCATAAAAGCAAAGAATATTGTCGATTGAGTGTCAAGAAGATCGCGTTTGAATTATTTATGATTTCAAAGTCTGCACGGTCATCATCTCCCTGTCGCATGTGTTCTTTTAGTGTCAACTCATGCCATAACCTACCTAATTTCCACCACCCCATCCTCCACTTTCGGAAACAACGAAAACACTTCCGCATCATGCCCAGGAAGGATGTATTTGTCGTCGCTTACCATTGTCTTCATTCGCTGCATCTGCTTTACATAGCCTGCCGGGTCGAGCGTACCTCCATCAGCAGCCGGGAGCATGTGGCGGAAGTTGGCATAGATCCAGATATTATCCGAGGCAATAATCACTTTGTTAGATCCGGTGTTCACCAAAACGTATTCCGAATTATAAGTATGCCGCGAACCAGTGAAAACCCGGATACCGGGAAGGATTTCTTTGTCGTCGCCATCTACGAGGGTTACTTTACCATCCATGTTTTTATCGACCATCATACGCACATCCCTTTTGGCATAGCCGCCGTTGTGTTCCCCTTTTTGCCACGCTGTGCTCACAAAATAATTGAAATCCTCTTTCTGTATCCATATATGGGCGTTGGGGAACAAACCGACCCCGTCGATATGATCCCAATGCGGATGGCTCAGGATGATATCAGTAATGTCGGCAGCCCTCAACCCAAGTTTGAATAAGGCGCTATCCGGCCGGACATAGTCAACAATCTTAAACTCTTTTGCATCTTCAATGTCGCCGATAAATCCGGCATCCACCAGTATATTCTTCCCGTTTCCCCTGATCACCCACACCATAAAATCAATTTTCACGCTATCGGTTTTTGAGCCGCCCTGCGCCCAGTCGGCAGCCGTGAAAGGATAGGAAGAAGCCGCGAACTTAATGGCATAAACCTTATAGGCGGCAGCCTGGCCATGAGCAGAAACAAAGCAGCCAATTGCAAGGATAAACGACAGGATAGATTTTTTCATACCGTAAATATACAAGCTAAAACAAGAAGACAATCGCCGCGTTGTTAAGGAACATTCTAAAGACATGGGCAAGCAACACGACACCTTTCCGAACGAACAACCCGAAATGCCGGCGCCAAAACAAACCCCTGAAGTCAACCAGCCATCGGACCCAGACGAACCGGAAACGCCGGAGGAAAACCCTCAGGTTGTCCCCGATGAATTCCCGCCCGAAGACAACCCGCCGGACGAGTCGCTGTATAAGTGAGACAATAGTTCAAGGTAATCGCGGTTGACCCGGGCAAGTCCTCTCATAAAAAACTTTAGCTTTGCTATAAATCAAAGCGAAAAATGCAGGCAAAAATATTTTCCTATAAAGTCGAAGGCATCCTACTGGAGCCGGTTAGCGAAAGCTTAAAAACGAGCAAGGATTTCGACAGGAAGGCCATTATAGAAGAACTAAAGGCTCTTTTTAAAGCAGACAATTACCAAATTGACGAACGGTCGCTCGACTACAAGATCGTCGACGGCCAGCTATACATCGAGGGCCTGGCCGTAGAAAACCAGGCGCCGAAATCGATCGGTTTTATGGGGAGATAATCCGATCTTACAGGTTGACGGTCAGGTAGCAAGAGAAACTTATCAAGCGTTTGCTGCGATTCCATCTATTATTCGCCTGCAGTTTCCAAAAAATCGGTGAAACTAAGCGCAGCGACCTCATGAACGCCGGTGAAAAATAAACAACAAGTGAATAATCAAAACAAAATCGGTGTAATCCCAAAAAATAAGTCCCAAAAAATAAAAAATGCCCTCCATGTCATTTGTTTTCCTAATTTCAAAGATTAAAGCAATTTATCAAAACCAGCTTTAAAACCAATTAAAAACCGACGCTGAATTTTGAATAGATGCCAGCGCAAATAACGACGCCATAAACTCACCGTTATGAAAAAAATAGTTAAAAGGGTGCTGTACACCTTATTTTTCCTGGTTGCAGCCATACTCATTTTGGGGTTGATCTTAGCCTATCTGCCATCGTCCTCGAGGATAAAAAACAAGGGCATTACGCCTGAAGAAGCCGCCATTTTGAGAAAAAACTACACAGGCCCGCATAACGAGTTTACGACCACCGATGGCCTAACCCTTTTTCTGCGCAGGTGGAACCCGGACACCATCGTCCCTGCGAAGAAAGACGTTGCCGTTTTAATTTATCACGGCTTTACCGCCTACAGCGGGCCCTACAGCATGGCCGGCATACCTATTTCAAAAGGAGGATACACGGTTTTTGGCCTGGATTACCGGGGTCATGGCTTATCCGACGGAAACCGCGGCGATAGCCCGGGTAAAGACCGGTGGCTTGGCGACCTGGCGCAATCGGTGAAATATATCAAGGGACTTGGATTTTCAAAAGTGGTTATCCTGGGGCATAGCCTGGGCGTGGCCATGGCAATATGTGCTGCAGATACAGTACCAAACGACATCTCCGGGTTGATCCTGCTCTCAGGCGCCTATGAGGGCCGCAAAGGGCTAAGCAAACCGATTCCGCTGTTTACGCAGGCTAAGATCCTGGCAAGCTCTATTTTCCGCCCCTCTTATCCCGCAGTTGAATATTACCGCGACGGCATGAATGTTTCAAAAGATACGCTGTTCAATTTCAGGTACACGCTCCGTTTCATGACCATGATCGACGTGAAAAAACTCAGACTGCCGAAAGACTTAAACATCCCGGTATTGGTGGGCGTTGGCGATCATGATGAATTATTCGAAGTAGATAAAGTAAAGGACTTTTATAACATGATCCCCGGCGATAAAAAAACATTTTTTATAATGAAAAACGCCACACATGCCAAAATCCCCCTCGAAAGCTGGGAGGAAATTGTAGCCTGGCTGGATAAGACATATACACCTTAAGTCCATTGGGGCCATAAAAAGTCAGTATTGTTATTGATTGTCTAATTAGCTAAATTTGTGTATGACCATTCAAGTTTATCCATACAACGAACAGGAGGAAAAGGCGCTTTTAGATTTTCTTGACAGCCGTCACTACAATTACAAGTCTACGGTAGAAAATGACCTGCCTGATCAGGAATTTTTAGATCAATATAATAAAGAACTGAACGAAGCCGAGGCCCAAATCGACGCCGGCGATTATTTGACGCACGACGACGTAAAAAAATTTTTTACCGATAAAAGAAAACGGATCAGTGGAAGTTAAATGGTCCAAGCCTGCGCTTAACACAAGTCACCGGCCTACCGCACTGTGCCCAACTCGAGTTTATAAACCAGCAACCTCAACCCGTCAACGGTAATTTGCTTTTCCAAAAGAAAGCCCAATTTGCACAATAAGCAGGTAGAATCAATGTTCTCCGGCAGCGTTGTTGCGAGGATAGATTTCAAACCCTGATCATTGCGGAGCGAATTTAACACAGCTGCGGTAGCTTCAAATGCGTAACCCGCTTTTGTAAAACGGGGCAGGAAGGCAAAGCCGATATCCGGCTGATCCAAATAATCCCGCTTTATAAAAGTTATGATGCCAATCGGGGCACGCTGATCCTTGAGATAGACTGTCCAGTATTTTACATTGGGCAGGTTTTTTATCTTTTGGATATAAGCCCGCGCATCTGCCCTGTTTTTTACGTGCCTGTCCCCAATAAATTTCAACCAGCCGGCTGTATTGACTAATTCCAGGATAAAACGTACATTTTTGTAGGCGAGCGGGCAGATCCGAAGCCTTTCCGTAGTAAAATAGTTTTTGATAATGACGGGCCGGCCGTATGTTGAAAGGATATCTGTCACGATGAATGGCTTCTTTGTTTGAATGGAAAAATAAAAGTAATAAAAAGTGTGAATGAATCAGATTTGGCTCGGGGACTCCGATTATCCCGCCCGGCTGGAGAAGTGGTTGTTAAATTAAGAATCTTTACCGGCCTAAGGGTAGTTTTTAACCCTGCATTTAACTATAAAAATGTTACCGCAAAGGATTTTTAAATCGGCTAACTTAGCTTCGGTAATCTTGTAAACCAATTATCGGATAAACCCTGATCTCCAATGCAATGAAAAGACTTTTTCTAATAGCGTGCTGCTTTCAGGCCATGCTGACCACTGTCCAGCCACCCATCCGCGACCCACATACGGCAGGTTATGTATCAGCCGCGGAATTACCGGATGGCGCCAATCCCTCACCCGATTCCAATGGGAATTTCGTTATTGGCCCCACGCATACGCCTGCACCGGAATCAACGGTACAGGCTAACGTACCGCAGGGGACCGTCTACCACTTTACCATGGATTCAAAGGATAGCAAAATTTATCCCGGCATCGCCCGGGAAGCGGGGACATTCGGCACGGCAGATCCATCAAACCCAGCTAAGTTAATTGTTACAACAAGTCATCTGGCTCCCTACACCCGGCAGGTGGCAGTATATGTTCCAAAACAGTACGTCCCTGGCACCGCAGCGCCGTTCATCGTAGGCGCCGACGGGCCCGACAATTTGCTTTTCACAGTACTGGACAACCTGATTGCCGAGGGCAAAGTGCCGGCGATGGTAGCCATCTCGATAGGCAATGGCAGCGGCGATGCCCAGGGCAGCGAGCGGGGCCTGGAATACGACACGATGAGCGGTCTGTATGCAGAATTTGTTGAAAATGAAATACTGCCGCTGGTGGAAAGCAAATGCCAGGTAAAACTAACCAAAGACCCGGCCGGTCGGGCTACCATGGGTGGCAGTTCGGGCGGATCATGCGCCCTCATAATGGCATGGTTCCACCCGGAATGGTATCACCGTGTCCTCACTTATTCCGGTACTTACATAAACCAGCAATGGCCCTGGAACCCCAAATCACCCCACGGCGCATGGGGATTTCATGAGCAGCTCATCCCGAAGAGCCGCCGGAAACCCTTGCGGATATGGATGGAGGTGGGCGACCAGGATCTTTTTAATCCAAACGTGATGCGCGACGATATGCATGATTGGGTAGTCGCCAACGAAAATCTGGCAAAAGTACTCGCCGCAAAAGGCTATCCATACCAGTTTGTTTTTGCCCGCAACGCCCGGCATGTGGATAACAAAGTAAAAAAGCAAACATTGCCCGAAGCGTTGGAATGGCTGTGGAAAGATTATCACCCGGCGAAAAGTGGGCAGTGACAATTATTTATAGGTTTCGACCTTGCTAAGTTGGATAAAACCTTCATCTTCAACCGCATTGTTAT
>Ga0206808_1098_pt1 | contig 22274 bp, 19 predicted proteins | sample Alteio_BWOrgCont_58_FD_152899 | JGI IMG/M metagenome (GOLD analysis project Ga0206808, IMG submission 152899) | Enriched cells from forest soil in Barre Woods Harvard Forest LTER site, Petersham, Massachusetts, United States -... | ecosystem: Environmental > Terrestrial > Soil > Temperate forest >...
CCTTTTGATTCATTAAAAAATTTTACTGTTCCTTCTTGCATGATTTTATTGTATTGAAATATTGATAAGTTGACAAGGTAGGCATAAATAACCACATAATTTTACTTTTGGTAAAAAACCACGAAATAATTTAAGTAAAGGAAAATTTTTCTGCCCCTTTTATCCAGGTATTTAAACATCTCTGTACAATAAAATCGCGTCTGCGGGGTTTAAGTAGTAATGGAGACTACACATCGGCGCCACCGCTTAATAAATTTATCATTGATGCTGAAGTCTCAGTAAATATGCTTACCTTTAAGCATTCCTTCAAAAATACCCTTAGACATTGCCTGGTTAAATGCGGTAATCTTTAAGCACTAACCAATTAAGGCATGAAACAGACCAGCACCAACAGGGTATTAAGCAACATACCAAATACGCATCGCCGCTTAACTCACTTAACGGGTTGATGCAACATTACATGGCGCGGTTCCGGTTTATTCTCTACCAATACCCCTGAACGTTTCCTGTTTCGGTTAGTCCGCCTGCTAACTACAAACGTTTTAAATTAATAAACCAAATGAATAAGGACGCAAAAGAAACCGCAGGATTAAGCCGGGACAAAAAACCGGGCGGTGAAATACCGGCGCCAAATTAAATCTGAATAATGGAAATTCAAACTGTTGAAAAAGAGGCCCGTACCTACGTGTACGACCTGATGAACGAAGCCCGCGAACATGGTTTCGGCCCGAATGACAAATGGCGGCTAAGTATGGTAAATGAAACAGATAATCTCCGGCTCCGGAAGGACTATTACCCGGCTATTTCCAGCAAGATTGATCCCGAAGACATATTGGCAGTATTTCATTTCGTGAAATCTGCCCTGCAGCAGCCTTTAAGTAAAGACGAACTCGAACTGAACGAACATACTATTCAGCAGCGTGAACTACAATATATTTTAGCTATTAACCCTAACAGATTTCGTTAATCATGGCATTTTTAGATCATGTTCTGCAAGCCCCGGCTTACGGCTGGCAGGACGGCGAGGGATCACTTGTGAAACCCCGCAACAGCCAGATATTCAAGGAGTTTTTTAACCGGCTTAACGTTTTCAAAACCCGAAAAAACTGGCTGCCTTTTTTTAACTGGCTGAGGATATTGTGCCTGGCGCCGTTCTTCCTGCTTTTTATTTTCAAATTTTTTACGCCCCTGCTGCTGCTTTACGGGTTTTTGTACAGCATGATCATTATGGGTACGCATGGCACCGTATGGCTGCATCGTTATTGTACGCATGGCGCCTACAAATTCCGGAACAAGTTTTGGCGGTTTTTTACCCAAAACCTCACCATCAATGCTATACCCGAAGAAACCTATGTGATATCGCACCATGTGCATCATGCCAAATCCGATCAACCCGGCGACCCTTATAATGCACAGGGCGGTTTCCTTTACTGTTTCCTGGCCGATGTAAATCACCAGCCGATCGCTAAGGACCTGACGGAAAGCGACTACGGGCGTGTAAAAAAATTAATGGCGCATACCGGCGTAAGGGCCAATAACTACCGGCAATACCAGCGCTGGGGTTCCTACGCCAATCCATGGCGAACGGTGCTAAGCTGGGTGCTCAACTGGGGTTTCTGGTACCTCGTGTTTTACCTGATTGGCGGCAATGCGCTGGCCTGCACCTTATTTGGCGCCGCCGGCTTTTGGGCCGTGGGCGTGCGCACTTTTAATTACGAAGGGCACGGAAAAGGAAAAGATAAACGCCGCGATGGGGTCGACTTTAACCGGAAGGATCAATCGGTGAACCAAATTTGGCCCGGCCTGGTAGCCGGCGAGTGGCACAATAACCACCACTTGTACCCAAAAAGCGCACGAAGCGGCTTTAAGGCATACCAGGTGGATATGGCATGGTATTATATCCGCCTGATGAACCGGCTCGGTGCTGTGATCAGCTACCGCGACGACAAAAAACAGTTTAAGGAAAAATATTTATGAGGCAACTGAAAATCTCCCCGTCGATCACCAATCGCGATAGTCATTCGCTGGATAAATACCTGAATGAGATCAGCAAAATAGACATGATTACGGCGGATGAGGAAGCGAGCCTTACCCGGATGATTCGCGATGGCGACCAGGCGGCACTTCATAGGCTGGCCAGCGCAAACCTGCGCTTTGTGGTTTCTGTTTCAAAGAAATTTCAAAACCAGGGCCTGCCGCTGAACGACCTGATCAATGAAGGTAACGTGGGGCTCATCAAAGCGGCCCGTCGTTTCGACGAAACCAAGGGTTTCAAATTCATATCCTACGCGGTATGGTGGATACGGCAGGGCATCATGCAGGCAATCGCCGAGCAATCGCGCATTGTGCGGCTGCCGCTTAACCAAATAGGCTCGCTTATCAAACTAAACCGGACTTTTGCCCAGTTGGAGCAGCAGTTTGAGCGCGAGCCATCCGTTGAAGAGCTGGCCGAAGTGATGGAGAGTACCGCACACAGCGTTGCGGATGTGATGAGCAAATCGGGCCGGCATGTTTCCGTCGATGCCCCGTTCAGCAGCGAGGAAGACAACTCGCTTTTGGATGTACTGCGATCAAACGAAACCGAAACCGACGACGCCCTAATGAAAGAATCCTTGTCCCAGGCGATCCGCTATTCCCTGAAGGTGCTGTCCGCCAGAGAGCGGGAGATTATAACGCTGTTTTACGGCATTGGCCATGTACATCCCTATTCGCTGGAAGAGATCGGTGTAAGGTTCAGTTTAACCCGCGAGCGCGTACGGCAGATCAAAGACCAAGCCCTCGTGCAGCTGCGTCGGCATTCGGTGCGTGATAATTTGAATACATACCTGGGGGCGTAAACAGCGAAAAGTTTGTTTGTGCCAGGGTTGTTAATTGAGCTTATTGCGCTCAATAAGCTTAGCGTCTGACGAATTGCCTTACAATTCTTTTCGGGACCGTGCTACGGCCACAGGGATGGCGATAGCAATCAGAATCCAACACAGGAGGGGAACAACCAGGAAGACACCCGCCGGTTTTGCACCCGCAGGGCTTAGCACGCGGCTATAATCCAACAACGAGCCAGCGGTAATAATAACCATGACGCTATAAATCGTGAGCCTAATCACGGCTGCCCTAAGCCTGTAGAATGCGTGAATTACAAGGATCGCCACAAAAGGAGAGACTACCCAAATCAAAAACAGCACAACCAGTAGTATCGACTTATTGCGATGACCGGCCAGGAGCGTTAGGTAAACTGATAGGCCCGCGCCAATTGCCCACGCTATTAAAGCGACGACACGCAGGATGTTGAGTTGCTGATCTTTTTTCAAGGGTTTTACGTTTAGTAGTTCACATAGCGCTGCAGCAGAGGCATTTCGTTACATAAAAGTATTAAATATTTTTGATGAGCCCGATGTAATTATTTCTAGCCGATATGGTTCGTGCCATCTGGCGTAAATTTTCCCCTCTGTAGTGTCATCACCAAAAGTGTTTCCGGTCATCGCGGTAATGACCTCGGATTGGATAATTCATTTATTCCTAACTTACATCTTGATAAAACCAGGGACGGCGATTTTTTTTACATACTGTGAAATAGATATATAGCATTAAATACGACTAAATTTCCATATTTAGCCTGGTGTTTGCCTATCCCCAAACCGATTTAAACCTGATTGACATGGAAATATTTTTACGAGCCAGGCACTGGCAATTATTTTGGCCCTCATCGTTCTGCCGTTTATAATTGGGTTTGTCACAGTGATAAACATGATGGCTCATGTTATGTGATACGATCAACCCGATCCGGCGGTAATTTTCGGTCACTTAAAATTATTGCCTTTGGCCGTTATTTGGTATGCGGTGGGAAAATGTGCTGGGAATGGGCGGTAGCTATCAGGTTGCAGCGGCTTGCCCCGGCGGGCGTTCCATTTAAAAACACGGCGTTCAAAATCATTTTTGTCACCCCCCTTGTTTATTACCCTGTATTTTTCTTCTGCTTATTTTCATTTTTAGGCCAGGTTACCACCATGGGCAATGTGCCCGACCCGGCAGCGTTTATTTGGTTCGCGGCTATTTTCCCGCCTCCCATGTTCAACACATTCTGCATGTTTTCCTGCTACTTCTATACCGCTAAAACGTTCGAGACCATCGAGCTTCAGCGCGCGGTGAGCTTCAGCGACTTTGTCCTGGAATTTGTGCTGATCTGGATACTTACAGCCCAAAATCAACAATATGGTATTACGGGAGGCGAGGTCAGCGGATACAACATGAACAACATTTTTGGGGACCATCCGCATATCCGCACATTTTCATCTCACCACCAACTCCACCTTCAACACAACCGGTTCCCCACCAAACCTCGGCCCGCCAAAATCGGTTTCATCGCCGTTAAGGATGCGTAGAAATTTAAATGCCCCGTTTACATAATGTCCCTCCTCTACCCTTAAATACTGCCATGCGCGACCGGCATTGCTTCCTGTTGGATGGAAAGTGATATGACAACGGGAGCCGATCGCCACAAACTGATCGGCGCCCACCTGTACGATCATGAGCTTGCCATTGGCCTCATCATCCGTTTTTGCCGTATTGTGCCTGCCTGAACCAAAAGACACAACGGCCTGCCAGGCACCCAGGTCGATGGTTTGGTCGGCGTGGTCCTCGTGTTCTACCACGGCTTTTATTTTGCCCTCAAAGCTCCATTCAGCTAATTGGCGCATCATGGGGCCGGTCATGGCATAGTCTGTGGAGAAAGGCGCCAGGCGCTCAGCGGTTTCGGCGGGAGTTTCGGGGCGGCCGTTCGCGTCGATGCCAAAGGGCGAAAATCCGATACCACCGCGGGCGATCACTTCGTACAGGTATTTAGCCCGGTCGGCACTCAGGGCGCATTCCGGCACGAAGAGGGTATTATCAGAACGCTCATACAGGTCTAATACCTTTAGGATGGTTTGGCTGCCCGGCAGGTAAATGTCGGGCGCCAGCAGGTCGATGGCCGGCGCGGCAGTTTTCCATATCGGGATCACGTTATCGGTGGGGCCGCCGCTTTCGTACGTATTAGCCATGGGGTTGGTCAGCGGGTCGCGCAGGGCTGCGTTCACGTAAAGAGGCAAAGGGTATTCCGTTTTACCCGCTGCGGCAACCTGCCCCACATACCGGGCAATGTGCCATGCATTAAAATATTCATCGGCACGGTCACCAAACACCTGCTGCCAGCTGCCATCAGTAACCACAGGCACGTTCAGCGCCTGCAGTATCGCCGGCTTTAACAGTTCTGGTGGTACTTGCCCCTCAAACAGTTTTTGTGCCAGGGGCGAATAATCCCGCATGCTATCCCACGCCCCTGATTCATTCTCCACCTGCACCATCAGCACCGTATGTGGTGCATCAGCATGTTTAAGGTAGCGCACTAGGGCGCGGAAAGCTTTAATGTCAGCGTCAAGTGTTGCCTGGTAAAGGGGTGAAGGCGAATCAACAGGCTGCCCGTTCTTGCCGGCGATATTGGGATATTTGGCGGCGTCGGTCTTCATCCAGGCCGGCATATAATGGTTGCTCCCATTTTTCCAGGTGCCGAACCACAGTAGCACCAAATGCACCCGGTGCGCCCGCGCCTGTTTTAGCAGTGTATCCACAATCGAAAAATCAAAATGGCCGGGCTGCGCTTCTATCTGTTCCCAATAAACCGGCACTTCAAGCGTGTTCAGGTGCATGGCTTCGGCGGCTGTCCACACCTGTGGCAGCATTCCCGGCCAGGCGCTGGAGTTATGCGCCTGCCCGCCCAGCATGAAAAAAGGCTTACCATCCACCAGTAAGGCGTGGCGGCCATCCTTTTCGACGATTCGCGGTATGGGATTGGTCACCGGCTGGGCAATAGCCGGGCTAAGGGCAAAGACTGCGAAGGCCAGGGCGAGGGTTATTTTTGGGGTGCTTCTCATGATGGCAGTTATAGGATTGTTTTGATGTTCATGTTGAAAAAGCCGTGCGAACGATTAAGCCAAATATAGCGTTCGGTGGGAAGTAATTTAGGATTAAGTGTCAAAAATACGTGTAAACTGGGTGGTATTGGAAGCGCAATTGATCATGGGTCAGGAAGCACCGGTTCCACCTCACGCGGGCATCTTGATCAACGAAGCCGACATCTAATCGGTGGCGAGCAAAGGCAGCCTGGACTATAGTTTTTTATTCAAGTCTTTGATCAAATAATCCCCAAACTCCTTTGCATTAGTAAAAACGATACTTTGGGGTGGGATGGAAAAAAGGCTGTCGGCGATAGCAGCAGAGTGCACCGATGTTACATCGCCCCTCCGGGCGGCGGGAGCATTTCAACTTGTTACGAAGTCCGTATTTTCGCGATTTCCTGCAGGCCAAGTTCTTCAATCGCGATTTCACGCATTTCCACTTTTCTTATTTTGCCTGTGACCGTCATCGGAAAACCATCTACGAATTTCCAGTACTTTGGAACTTTATAGTGAGCTATTTGTTTGCTGCAGAAATCGACCAGGTCATTTTCCGACAAACCGCAGTCAGATTTTATTTTTACCCATGCCATTACTTCTTCGCCATATTTTTCGCTGGGCACACCGATCACCTGCACGTCGGCAATGGCTTCATGTGTGTACAAAAATTCTTCAATCTCCCTGGGGTAAATATTTTCACCGCCCCTTAAGATCATATCTTTTATCCGGCCTACAATATTCACGTAACCATCCTCATCCATTGTAGCGAGATCGCCGGTATGCATCCATCGTGCCTGGTCAATAGCTTCAGCGGTCGCTTTCGCATTGTTCCAGTAGCCAAGCATTACCGAGTAACCGCGTGTGCAGAGTTCGCCCGGTTGGTTGCGTTCCTGCAGGTAACCCGTTTCGGGATTTATTATCTTTATCTCCAGGTGGTCCTGCACAGTGCCTACGGTGCCAACCTGTTTTTCAAACGGGGTGCCGGCAGATGTTTGTGTAGATACCGGCGATGTTTCTGTCATTCCATAGCATATCTGTACGTCTTTCATGTGCATGAGCGATTGCACTTTTTTCATTACTTCAACGGGGCAGGGGGAACCTGCCATAACGCCTGTTCGCAACGACGACAAATTGAACCGGTCAAATTCAGGCAATTGCAGTTCCGCGATAAACATGGTTGGCACTCCGTATAGCGAAGTGCACCGTTCGCGCTCAACGGCTTGCAACGCTTTAACCGGCTCAAAACTTTCGGAAGGGATCACCATGCAGGCGCCATGCGAGGTGCAGGCCAAATTACCTATCACCATGCCAAAACAGTGATAGAATGGAACGGGGATGCAAACTTTGTCTTCTTCACTGTAGCCAAGCCTTTTGGCGATAAAATACCCATTATTCAAAAGGTTATAATGCGAAAGCGTAACACCTTTGGGGAACCCAGTCGTTCCCGACGTGTACTGGATATTCACAGGGTCATCAAACTGAATGCTGTTTTCAACTAATGCCAGTTGGTCATCACCTACATTACTTGCTTTGCCCAGAAAGTGTTCCCAGTCCCGATCAAAGAAAATTACTTCCCGCAGGTTTTCACATAGGCTCTTCGCCTCGTCAATCATTTCTTTATAGTCGCTGGCCTTAAACGATAATGCCGAAAAAAGCACGCTCACACCTGACTGGCCCAATACATATGCCAGCTCCGATATACGGTAAGCGGGATTTATATTTACCAGTATCACTCCTGCTCGCGCGCTGGCATATTGCATGAGCACCCATTCATAACGGTTTGGCGACCAGATACCCACACGATCACCAGTGTGCACATGCAGCGCAAGCAATGCCTTCGCAACGATGGTTACCTGTTGCCAGAATTCGCTGTAAGTAAAACGGCGACTTTGTTCTACGCTGATCAACGCCTCCCTGTCCGGAAATTTATTGCAGGTACGCCCTAAATTCCAGCCAATTGTCTCGCCGAGCAGCGGATGCCGGCTTAAACCAAAGGAATAAGATTTTTGTTCCATCGTGATGTTTCCATATTACAAAGTCATACCGGGTAACTTTGAATATCAAACCCCGCTTCCGTCACCCCCGGATAATCGGCTAAAACACTATTATTTAACTATGATGCAATCACTGGCCCGGTCGCTTACTCTTAATCAAAATTCTCCCAATCGTTTTGAATGCTGTACATTTTGTCGTAATACGGAATAATAACTACCAGTTCCCACCGAAAGTTAAAACCGTGGCCGAAAAAAATGGGGTAGATCATCACGCCAATACAAACCAAACCACTAATGATCGCATCAATTTTGGCCAACCTTACGGCCCAAACCTTTTCAGTTTCTAATGCCAGGGCAGTGACCGCTTTGAATGAAAACAGCAGGATTAGTAATGTTCCTTTAAGAGATATCAGTTGGTCTGTACTCAACCCCAGTATCGACACGTTTACCCTTTGGTGCAGCAATCCCAATACCAGGCCAAAGAGAGTGAAGACGCCAAACACCATAAATAACCATGCAAAGCCAACCACCCACCAGGGCAGCAATTGTCTGCGGCGTTGGGTTTTTTTTAGATTAGCGGGAGGGTTCGGGAAGTTTGAGGCGTCTTGGTCCATAGCGAGTTTGGTTTATGACATAAAGATATATATATTTTAATGAAAGAAATTGAAACGAGAAAAACCGATGCTTCATGTGATTCATTCTGCGGCATTGTCGCGCGAAGATGCATAAGGCAGGGCAACAATAAACGCTACTTCTTCACTACCCTGAACGTCAAATTGATCCTGCCATCTTTTACTTTAGCTGATTTAGCAACCTGGTGCTGCCACAGGTGCTGAATATCGCCTTTCATAACCAGCAACGATCCATTGGCAAGGTTAATACGATATTTTTCAGTGTGATCTGTTTTATTCCGGAAATCAAACCGCCGTTCCTGCCCGAAATTTACGGACGCAATTACCGGGTTAGTTCCCAGCTCGGGCTCGTCGTCGCTATGCCAGCCCATGGAATCATTCCCGTCGCGGTATAAGTTGAGGAGGACACTGTTGAACGAAACTCCGGTAACGTTTGCCAACTTTTCCCTTATGTATAGTAATTCTTCAGTCCAGGCTAAAGCGTAAAACGTTCGGCCGGAATATTTGTAGGCCACGCCCTCATCCCCATACCAGGCCGTTAATCTTGGTGTGGGTATTTGCTTCCCGTACAAGCGCAGCGTTTCCTGTTTCCACTGAACGGACGACCTTAATGAGTCAAACAGTACCTGGCTTTCCGCTTTGTCGAAAAAACCGGGGAAATATTCAAGTAATCCAGCCAAATCAGGCGCTCTTTTACCGGTATCATCCCAAATATCGATTTGACTCATATAAACAGCCCTTAAGATAAATACGCCTCTGCCTGGCAGTATTTAGCACCAGCCGTAAATATACATTTTCAACTTTAAGGAAAACGCCTGGAGGGTATTTGTACCCGTGGTGAATCAACCGTGCGTAGTCGTAAATGCTAAGAAAATTTCTCGATCTTCTGACTTAAGACTCCCGACTTAAGACTTTAGACTGCCTAATCAAGGGCTCTCTGCCCCGGCATGTACATATTTCCTTATCTGCTCAAACAGGTGCTGGGGCTGGAAAGGTTTTAATACGCAATCGGCAAAGCCGGAGGCTATCAGGTTTGCGGCGCTATTTTCATCCACGAGCGAGGCCGTCAGGGCAATGACGGGAATGTGGGGATATTTGATCTTGATCTCGCGGATAGCGGTATAGCCACTCATAACGGGCATCTCAAGGTCGAGCAATATCAGGTCGAATGTACTGTCGCAGGCCAGCACATCAAGGGCTTCCTGCCCGTTGTAGGCACAACTGCAAATGGCTTGTTTGCCGGTAAGCATCCTTTTGGCTATCATGATATTGATCTGGTTATCATCCACCAGTAACAGTTTTAGTCCGTTCAGATCCGCCTGGTCTGTAACTACCGGATTGGCTTCTACTGTGGTTGCCGCCGGCCGTTCCAGCAGCAGGTCGAAGCTAAAAATGCTGCCCTTTTGGTCCTCGCTTTCGAGGAGCAGATCGCTGCCCATCAGGCGCAGCAGGCGCAGACAAATGGTAAGACCCAAACCTGTGCCGCTGTACTTGCGGGTGCTTTCGTTAAACACCTGTCCAAACGATTCAAATATTTTTTCCTGGTCGCGTTGTTTGATGCCAATTCCGCTGTCCTCCACCTTAAAAGTCACACCAACCGAATCGCCAGTGATATGTGAACACGCAGCTACCAGCTTAATGTACCCCTTCTCGGTAAATTTCATAGCGTTCGACAACAGGTTGTTGAGCACCTGGATAAGCCGAACGTCATCAACAAGCACAAAGGCATCTAATTTTGGGTCAATCGTCACGATCAACTGCAGATGCTTCTCCCCGATATGGCTGTAAAACGGCAGCGTGGAGTTCACTAACAGCTGTTTCAAATTAACTTCAACAGGATGTATGCTTAGTTTGTCGGCCTCTATCTTGTTAAAATCGAGTATATCGTTAATGAGCCGCTGCATATGGTTGCTGCAGTATTTCAACACGGGAAAATATTCGTTTTTTGCTTGTTTGGGGTATTCGTCCTGGATGATATTCAGGGCGCCGATGATGCCATTGAGCGGGGTTCGTAATTCATGCCCCATGGTGGATAAAAACTTTGTCCGGGCGGCGATGGCGTTGTTTTTCTCGTGCAGGATGGCTTTGAGATGCTGCTTTTCATAGTAGATATAAGCTACCGAGAACAGCAGAGTCAACATAACGGCCGAACCGGCGTTGCTGAAAAGCATTTGCCGCGAAACGGCGGCCGGTATGGTTTCGAACGGATGGTGGGTTTCGCCTAAATAAAAGCATACGGCAAAGGATGTTATTACCACTCCATAGGTAATGCCAACCTCAAGGTTGCTTGATTGTTTATAGTCTACCACTACCGGAATAACCACCACTACGGCGAAAAAGTAAAAGTATTGCCCGGTGACGGAGCCTTCAACAAGGGAGCTTACAATGAGCAAAATGCAGATGCAGGCAAGTATCAAAGTCTGTGCCCGCACCAGTACGCGTATATACTGCAAAAATAAAATGATGCCTACTGCCGCCGAAAAGCAGCCCACCATTACTGATGAGATAAACAAGCCCAGGAAATAATAGTAGGTGGCAACCCCAACACTTACCGAAAAGGCAAGCAAACCCATCTGGCTGCTCCTTTTAGGAATATTTTTTAATAGGCTGGTTTCCTTGCTGTTTAGCATTGGTAAAAAATGGTGAGCATTTATACGAAAGCGCGGCTGTTAGGTTACATGAGATTTTTCAACGTATGATATAATAAAGGATCTTTAATAGAGCGAATCAAGAGCCAAGAACCAAGAGCCAAGAACCATGAAAAATACGGATGAGATGGACTAATTGTCGACAAGAGACAGAATTGGACCTTTGGGGTCTTTGTTTAGCTGCAATTGGCCGGAATTTACCTGCTTATCCTGGTTCCTTCTCCGCAGGTGAGAGATTAACGCTTAATTCCTGGTTCTAATTCCTGGTTCCAGGCTCTTGACCCTTGCCTATTAATCATAACTGCTACTGCCACTGCCACTCTACTAAGCTCTTGGTTCCTGGTTCTTAACCCTTGGCTCTTGATTCCTGGTTCTTGGTTCCTGGCCGCTGTCTCTCGACCCTCCTCCGGGCGCACCAAAAAAAGGGTCGCCGAAAAGCGACCCTTAAATGGTATATGATATATTCTTTCTCGTTATTGACCAGCCTTGTGGTACTGCTCAACCCTGACAGGGGCCGGCTTCCGTTCGCCTGAATTTACCGTCTGCTTTATCATCGGCCGGTAAACCATTAATTTATTGGCATTGACGATGGCGGCGCCTGGTTCGGCCTTTTCGTTTATCGTCACCTTTTGGATTTTGATGTTGCTGACATTTTCAACTTCATTTACCTCAGGACCGCGATTATAAACCACGTTGGTGTTGTTGTTGGTTACGTTATTGGTCACATTATTATTAACCACTTTGTTGTTGGTGATGTTATTGATCACCGTAACGTTTTTTACAATGGTTGTATTGTTAATTACTGTTTTGTTATTAACTGCATAGTTCACCACATTCTCATGCGTAATATGTTCTGCCGGCACGAATGTCCACGAGCTTTCGGGTGGGGTCCACGAATGTTCTTCTATCTTGATATGAGGCGCTACCGGAGCCCAGCCGTAATAGTTTCCCGACCGTCCCCATGTTACCCAGGCAGGCGCCCATTGATGACCGGGCAGCCACATCCAGCCATAGCCCGCTTCGAAAAACCATCGCCCGTAGTGGAAAGGAGCCCAGCCCCAATTATATCCCGACACCCAGGTCCAGCCTGCGTCGCTGTACACCCAATGGCCGTTGGTCGCATATGGTCTGAAATCGGGGCCCAAATTTGGAACCCAAACATACCCCTCACCCGGGTAGTCGATCCACCTGCCATAAGGGCCTAACGCATCGTAGAACACCTGGTATGAATTTGGCGGAGCTACCGGCTGCGCAGTCACCTCCACAGGTGCTGGTGGTGGCGACGGCGGCGGTTGCTGCGTAGCCACATAAACATGGGGTGCACAAGCAGCCATAAACGCCACAAAAGGTATTAAAAAATATTTTGCTCTTTTCATTTTGAATATGATTTTGATAATAATTTATATTATACAAACCTGCAAACTTATTTTTTGTTTGTCCCCAATATATTAACATATTATTAAAACAAGTACCGTAGCCCTGTTGCACAGGGAAATGCGTTTAAAAATAGCTCTCCATAAAAGTAAATTTTCCCTCTGTGTTCTCTGGGACTTCTCCCTACCCTCTTGTGCTTAACTTCGCCGACATCATTTTTGCACCCACGCGCTTAAGCTACCGGAAATTCTAAAAGCGATTTCCCTTGACTGTTGTAATCAGCCTGGAGTAATAAAAAGTCAATGCCTGCCGGATACGATAAAAAAAGCTGCCCCGGTTTACCCGGGACAGCCTTCGGAGATAGGTAGTTAAAGATTATATTAGAACGACCATTTAAGCCGCGTGAAAATTCTCATGCCGTCGAATCCCATTTGAACCGACTCGAACGGACCGCCCGAGTTGCTGTCGCCAAAGGAGCTGGTGCCGCTTGTGGCGCTGCTCGAGCCCTTAACGATGGCTTCATCCGGGTGTACATTGAACAGGTTGTCGATGCCCAGGTCCCATGCCAAATTCTTTTGGATTTTGTAAGACGCGTAGATATCAGTAGTTATTTTCGGGTTAAACACGAATATTTCCGGCACTTCCCCGCTGCCATTATCCAGCTCAACATAGGGGAAGAACTGATCGGCAGCACCGGCCGGGGCGCTTACTTCGCCAAAGCCCAATTCCTTCACTAAACCAAAATAGGTAAACCTGGTACCGAACGACCACTTTTTGAAGCCGTACTCCAGGTTCAGGTTGTACTTTGCTTTTGGCGCCGCATATTTCAGGAAATATTGCTCCCTGTCCGAAAAGAAGTTGGCGCTATCGCTGGCCGAACCTCTGAAAGTTGCCGGCACATTGATCTTGTCGATGATCACATCCTGCATGTTGCCCGACAATGTAGCGTTAAAGTGCTGGTTGTTCCAGCGTTTACGGTAGTCGATAACCACATCCACACCACGGTTGGTGGTATTCACGGCGTTGGTAAAAAATGCGGCTTCCTGTATGGAGTTCGCTTGAAGAAGGTTATTTAGCGTTCCCGGCGTATTGGGATTGCCAAAGGTGGGGTCGCCTTCTGAATAAACACCCGAGTAAACCACGCGGTTTTTGATATCCACCTGGTAACCGTCAACCGTAGCAGTCAGGTTACTGAAGGGCTGCCAGGTAAAACCTAAGCTATAGTTATCGGACCTTTCGGCGGTGAGTTTGGGTATGCCGGCTGCCCTGGCCACGTCGGAATAGTTAGGTACGGTCTTTTCATATTCCAGCACACCGCCTGCGCCGATTGTCGTGTTCGTGTTGCTAAAATCCTGTTGCTGCAGGGCAGGCGCACGGAAGCCTGTACTGATGGATCCGCGCAGGTTAAAATTATCAGTAAGCCGGTAACGTGTGGCAAATTTCTCTGTGCCGACAAAGCCAAAATCGTCATAGTTTTCCACCCGTGCGGCAACGTCTATCAGCCATTTTTTGGTCATATCTAAAACAAATTCACCATAACCCGCTTCTGAACCGCGGTCGGCTACGTGTGCATCACCGGGCTGGTAGCCGGGATAACCTTCGGAACCAGGAGCTTTTGATTCGTAAACAGTGGAGTCTTGCCCTTTTGAGCCGGTTACAGTTGTTGGAATAGTAGCGCCGCCATTTCTGTACGAGTTAGGCTCCCCCGCGTAGATCTGGTAACGCTCGTAGCGAACCTCGGTGCCAAATGACACTTGCGCGCCCTTGGCAACTTTGTTAAAATGTTTGGTGATATCTGCATTGGTGGTATTTTGCAGGTAGTTGAAGCCGCCATCGTCAAAACGGGTTTGGATAGGCTGGCCGGCTACATAAGGCAACGAGGCGTTGAATGTATTCTCTCCATAGTAGTGGAAATTGTTGCGGCCGGTGTTGTTGCTGATATTCCATTCCCAGCCGCTGCTAAACTTGCCCCTGAAACCAAAAGCTGCCGAAAGGTCCTGGATATACACATCTTCTTCCGGGTCGTAGTAAACGTTATCCGGGTCAAAGGTTGCGCCGTTAGGGGCGTCGTTCTGCATAATTCCCGGCACATAAATTAAATCGCCGGTAGTAGGATCGGTCGGGAACTTGGTTGGGTTCACACGGAGGCCCATGTAGTTCCAGCTGCGGGTGTAGGCGTATACTTCGGAGTATTTGTAGTTATACCCACCGAAGGAATAAAATGTGGTGCTGGTTCCTTTCAGCGGAACTTCAAAGTTCCACATGCCGCCGCCTGATTCAACCTCGCCATCGCCAAATGCACGGCGTTCACGGCTAATCGGCAGGTCGGGCGCCATCCGGAAGGTTTTACCGGCGTCTTCAAAGTTGCCGCCAACGTTCAGGAAACCGCCGTCGTCGCCAACAGCGATTCCATAATCAGCGCCGGCGGTAAACGTTTGCCCGTCAAATTTCTTGCCGGTGTAATAGGCTTTCGGGTCAGGGTAGTTCAGCGTATTGTATTTCTGATCGTCATAACCGCTGAAACCCGCGTCAACGGTCAAAAGGTTCACGTCTTTTTTCAAAACGATGTTGATCACACCCGCGATCGCGTCCGAACCGTATTGGGCCGAGGCGCCGTCGCGCAGGATTTCAACATGGTCGATGGCTGCCTCGGGAATGGCGTTTAAGTCAGTACCTGCGTCACCGCGGCCGCGTGCAGCTTCGCCCGGGTCAACGTAAGCCGATTCGTGGCGGCGTATGCCATTGATCAATACGAGGGTCTGGTCGAAACCCAGGCCGCGTAAGCTGGCATAGTCGATCGCGTCGGCGCCATCCGCACCCGACTGTTTGTTGTAGTTAAAAGATGGTACGTTCTGGTTCAGCTGGCTCATCAGGTCGGGCTTCGCCGTGTTGTCGGCCACACTGTTAACGCTCACCACGTCAACCGGTACCGGCGACTGCATCCGGCTTCGTCCGTTGCCGCCGCGCGTACCAACCACTACCACTTCGTTTAATGCCGAGGAAGCGGTGGCAAGGTCAACGTTAAGCGTTTTGGTTTCGCCATCGGCTAATACTACCGTCAGCGTTTTGCTTTCGTAGCCGATTTCCGAAAAGAACACCTTGTAAGTGCCGGCCTTGAGGGTAAGGCTGTAATGGCCCTGGTCGTCGGTTGAACTGCCAATGTCCGAAGGCGTCGCCCGTACGCTGGCGGCCGACAATGGCTTGCCGGCGCTTGTGACGGTGCCTGTTAACTTTTGGGCCATCAAAGGGGAATATGAAAGTAGAATGGCCCCAAAAAGAAGAAAACGTAAATTTTTAATCATGACTGTTTAGTTTGGTGATGTAAAGGGGTTAACTATTTGCTAACTTACAAATAATATAGCCTATTTGTAAACAAATCGACAAAAAATGCAGCATTTATGTTACACTTTTTCAATAATTGCATATTTTGTATAAAAAATTCAACGACTATTTCCATTTTATTAATTAATAATCTATTTATTGTAAAAAATATAATCCAAATCGTTTCAAAAAATTACCAAATATTTTACAAAATGGTAAAATTTTGATGCCATTATATATAAATTTTAAAGAAACTTGTCATTTTATACAAGATTGTTAATTCGAATGCTTTTTTTTAAAAATAATTTTTAAAAAATACTCAAACAAGGCTGGATTTTTTGTGATATTTTGGTTAAAAGTGTACAAATTACAATAAGTAAAAATTGAGTGGGTAAAAGATAGGCGCCGGGCGGGGTAAAAACACAGAAGCCTTAGCGCCTTCGGCGCGTCCTCTGTGTTCTCCGCGCCTTCTCCGTGACCCGTGGTCAAATTTGCCGTCGTCGTTCTCTTAAACATACTTACTTATGCTGCGGGCAATTCTTAAAGCGATTGGTTTCTTAGTGGTAAAATTCTCCGCAACGCGTTTATTGTTTATATTGGGTCTATTAATTAATTTCACATTGATAAGGCTCATTCTTTTGATGATCAATTTTTCGCTTTTAGCTTTTTGCCTTCTGCTTTTAGCTTTTATATAAATATGCGTTTCCCCTATAAAATCTGTTTGTAACTCTTTACTATTGCAAATCGTCTTAGCATAAAAATCACCGTCGTTATGAAGTTAAAACATCTCCTTTTGCCCTTCTTGTTTGTTTGCGTTTTAGCGCAGGCAAACGCCCAAAACCTTTATATGCCCCGCGAAATAAAAAAGGCCTTCCAAAAGGGCACGCGCTCACTGGATGGCCGGCCCGGGAACAATTATTGGCAAAACTTCGGACGGTATAATATCTCCGTATCCGTTTCACCGCCAAACCCGGCTGTAACTGGAAATGAACAAATTACCTATGTCAATAACGGCCCCGATACACTCCATAGGCTAAACTTTAAAGTGATCATGAACATTCACAAACCGGGCGCGGCCAGGTTTTTCGGTACAGATGCAGATTACCTCGGCGCCGGTTTGCAGGTGGATTCGCTCCACATCAATGGCGAAGCGAAGAAATGGGACAACAGTTCCGTGAGCACCAACCAATCCATTAAGCTAACCAAACCCCTTGCGCCGCACGATTCTATCAGGCTGGCTTTAACCTGGCATTATAACCTTTCAACCGGGCATGGCCGCGAAGGCGTGATAGACAGCACTACCTTTTACCTCGCTTATTTCTATCCCCGCGTAGCCGTGTTCGACGATTATAAAGGATGGGACGAGGATGAATTTATAGAGGCGCTCGAGTTTTACAACGATTTTAACGACTATACCCTCAACGTCACTGTGCCCAAAAACTACATCGTATGGTCGACAGGTACGCTGCAAAACGCCGATAAGGTGCTTCGCCCGGAATATTTGGCGCGGCTGAAAAAATCCTTCAGCAGCGACTCCACCATCCATGTGGCCACCCTCGCCGAACTCGCCGCTAAAAAGGTGACCACCCAAAACGCCACCAACACCTGGACATGGACGGCCGAACATATCACCGATATGGCTGTTGGCCTCAGCGATCATTACGATTGGGATGCTGCCAGCGCGGTGGTCGACGACGCCACGCATCGCCGCGCCAGCATGCAGGCCGCCTTCGCTGATAGCGCAAAGGATTTTCACCATGCGGTGCAGTTTGGACGCCATACGCTGGATTGGCTCTCGCATAACCTGCCGGGCATTCCTTATCCTTTCCCCAAAATGACGGCCTTTGAGGGCTACGCCGACATGGAGTATCCCATGATGGTGAACGATTCGTACGAAAGCGACCTTCATTTTGCCGAGTTCGTGGAGGACCATGAAATAGCGCATACGTATTTCCCCTTTTATATGGGCATCAACGAAACCCGCTACGGCTTTATGGACGAAGGCTGGGCAACCACCTTTGAGCGGCTGTTGGGGGCCACAGAAGTAGGCCAGGCAAAAGCCGACTCATTGTATAAAGATTTCAGGATAAACGGCTGGATTCACAGCGCCGCAACCGGCGAGGATCTGCCCATCATCACCCCCGGCACCGAACAGCGCGAGGGCCTGGGGGATAACGAATACGGCAAACCCTCGCTCAGCTACTTCGCACTGAAAGACCTGCTCGGCGACGACCTGTTCAAAAAAGCCCTTCAATTTTATATGGCCAACTGGCACGGCAAACACCCCATCCCCTGGGACTATTTCAATTCCATGAGCACCGGCTCCGGCCGAAACCTCAACTGGTTTTTTAATAACTGGTTTTTCACGCACAATTACATCGACCTCGCGCTTACCAACGGTACAAAAACAGGCAGCGGCTACACCTTCAGCATCGACAATATCGGCGGATTTGCTGTTCCATTCGATATTATTGTAACCTATACCGACGGTACCACCGAAACCTTCCACCAAACCCCGGCGGTTTGGGAACAAAACCAGGCGTCCATGTCGGTCAGTGTAAAAACCGGCAAAGCCGTTAAATCGGCCAAAATCGACGGCGGCATCTTTATGGATGCGGATGAAAGCAATAATACGTGGACAGCGCAATGATATTTTTGATTTACGATTTACGAATTACGATTTGGGATGTGAGATTTGAGAAACGTGACAAGCTGGGTGAGAACTGACAGAATGGGCGTTCAAAAAAAGTATTGGGCCCGTTCAAAAAGATCAGTAGCGTACCGGTGTTTCAAAACAGGCATCATTCACATTTGCAAATCTGCACACTTCGTGCGCCTTAGCTTTAACTAAGGAGCATCTGCACATTTGAAATCTGCACATTAATTCGCACCTTTGCAAAAATCAGGAAACAAATCTGAGATCGGTTACAGATAAATCCGATCCCGATAGTTATCGGGACGAATATCCGAAATCCGAAACTAGATAAACACATCGTAAATCTAAAATCGTAAATCCACCTGGCCCCGTAGTTCAATGGATAGAATAGAAGTTTCCTAAACTTTAGATATGGGTTCGATTCCCGTCGGGGCTACTTTTAGGTAGAAGGCCTTTAGCGAAAAGCTGAAGGCTTTTTGCATTTGTATGCTGTAGTCGCATACACGCATACAGTATTCGAAGTTACAAGCTTCGAACAGCGGGTTTTTTGCTTTTACTGTAAATACCGAACCAATTTTTTGTTTTTTGTAAAAAAACGAATGCCCTTCGGTGCCTGCATATGTCATGCCTGACAATAAAGCTATTGATTTATAGCTAATTATACTTTTTTAATTGCCGCTAAAGCCCTTGATTGCTGCCTCTTTTTTGCGAGGTTAATGCGAGGTTGATGATATGTTTTTTGCATAGTTATTGCTGATTATAGCCAGTTAATGCGAGGTTAATGCTATGTTTTTTGCGGGTTATTGTTGGATTTCGTTCGCTGCCTCTACGCGGAAGGTACACATCAAAATTCCTGTTGGAGACGCGAAGTACACCTCAAAATTACGGACTGAGACGCGAAGCATCGCGTCTCTACGGTGTTTGAAAATAAACTTTCAATATGTCAAAGAACTAATTATCAGCTATCTACAGCTATTTTTTCGACAATACGCAGGAGATAATCCCCAGGTTTTATTGTGTATTGTTTGTGTTTTTGTTGTGTATTGTTTGTGTTTTTGTTGTGTTTTTGTTGTGTTTTTTGGGGCTTGCCCCCAAAAGATGAACTATGTATTTATTCTTACCATTTTCCCTACATCATTCTTGCCATTTATCCTGTATCCTTTATTTGCTAAAAATCCTGTATTCTTATTTACCGTTCACAGCATGTTGTGAGGTGGTGAGTGGTCAGTTGTGAGTTGTGAGTTGTGTCCCAATAACCTATCGGGATATGAGTTGCAATCATTCCAGTCAAAAATTGCAGACCCAGGCAAAGGTGTTTTGTTTTTATGGCGAAAATAAATTGGGTTTTCGTAAGCTTACAGTAACTGTAACGAGACGTAACACTACGAGTAAGCTTAGTAAAATTTGTTAGCCGCCGTAAGTGGCTGTGAACGTTGATATTAGGAGTTAACGGATGCGGAAAAATTGGGCTGAATTTACCATCTGAATTTTTGGGCCTGACAGACGGCTAATTTGAGTGGGCGTGGACGCCAAAATCTGGTGTGGACAAGTGTGGGGGCTTGGACTGGCGGGGGGAAGGAGATAGGAGCAGGCATTTAAAATAATGCGATGGCCATGCTTGCCAGTTAGGCGGCGAACCCGGCAGTCATGAGAATGCTCACACAAGGCACGAGAAGCAGCCGCAATGGCTTTTGCTCCTCATTCTCGCGGCTGAATGGGAGATTAACGCGGCGTTTGCAACTTTATCATGTAGGTTTTCCCTTGTTTTTCACGGTACTGGCGTAATTCCTCGCCGTATAAAATATCCCGGAGCTGATAGACCGGCACTACGCATGTTATTCCATCATTATTTATTGGCGAATTAAGAATATTAGTGTCAATCCCCGCGTTGTCAGTGGCGCGAAAATAACCGCACACAACGCCAGCCAATAATAAATGGGAAGATTTTCCATCGTTCGCCGGAAATTTGCAATAAACCGGAGCACCTTCACTTGAACCATATTCACGACAGTCTATTAACATCAAATCTATTTTTTGCCTGTTGATAATAAGGCTTGCTTTTGGAATCATAGCGATCTTCCCAAACCGAACAATGGGTTCAAGCTGCTTGACACCCTGATACCAATCAAATAAGCCTATATAAAAAATATCTGTTCCTTGCCTAATTTGAAACTTATTAAAGTCGTCTTTCTTAGTCAAATTTAAGTAATAAGGATGTAGATAACCAGCAGCCAGGGTATCCCATCCTAATTTCAAGGGAATCACAGCTAGGTCGACAGATGCATCTTTATTGAAATATACATTCTTTTCTTTACCATCCGGAGTCAACTTGATATGTATAAATACCGATCGTAAACGTTTATCATTAACGCGTATGTAAACGGAATCGTAAAATGACACGTCGTTATACCTCAAATTGTGCTTTGCTGTAATTAAATAAGTATCGTATTTGGTCGAATCTTTGTTAGGATTGATGCCAACAAAAAAACATGTAGCTTTGGGGACAAGGGAAGTATCACCTTTTACATAAATGAATGCAGTGTAAGTTTTTAATTGCTGCATGTTTTGCGCAGTTGCACTCCATGCGACCGTGAAAGACGCAGAAAGTATAAAAAATAATTTTTTCATTGGCGATAAAGTTTGCGGTCTGAATAAGATCATTTGCCTAAATACCAACATCTTTATAGTTCCTAGATTTGAAGCAGATATTCATAATTTGTGTATGTTAATTGTCGTTTTTTTTTCTGAGTTCAGAAAGTTCCTTTCCATACAAAATGGCCTTTAACTGATAACTCGGAGTTATTTCAGAAATCCCGTCAGTATTTATATTAGAACGCTTTATATTAGGGGTTATCTTCTGATCGACGGTCGCCGCAAAGCTTCCCTTCACAACACCTGCCAACAGTACATGTGTAGTTTTGCCGTCGCCTGTCGGAAGTTTAAAATACGCCGGTGCGCCACTGTTTCCACCATATGAATCGCAGTCCAGCAGTATCAACCATCTTTTCTCCCCAGTCGACATTACTCTCTCCTTTGGTATCATAGCAATTTTCCCAAAACGGACCATCGGTTCAATCTTGTCGTAACCACCATCCCAATTGAATAAACCTATAAAAAAAACATCTGTACCTTCTTCGATGGACAGCCTGTCAAAATCCGTTGTATCGGATAAATAAGATGGTCGCAACGGGACGATGTTTAAAGTGTCCCAGGGTAATGAAACGGGAAAAACAGCAAGGTCCACTGTGGGATCGGTACTGAAGTAGACATTTTTATCATCTCCGCCGGGAGTGATGTTGATAGGAAAAAATTTGCTATTTTGTCGTTTATTGTCGACCCGGAAGTATATCGTTTTGTAAAATGATCGTTCTTTTTCCTGTACAACGTGTTTAGCGGTGACCAAATAATAAAAATATTTTGTTGAATGTTTCAAGGAATTGATGCCAACAAAAAAGCCCGTACCATTAGGGTGATAGCCCGAGTCTGCCATGTTATAAATGAACGCCGTTGCAGATTTTACATCATTTATTTCTTGTGCCGAAGTGGTTACCGCGATAATAAAACAGGCAAAAACTAAAAAAATTAACTTTTTCATCAAGTTCAAATCGTCGTTCTAAAATAAGACTCATTGGCCAATGTACCAATACCTAAGGCGGATACAGTGAAATTATTTAGGATACTTTTTTACGTGCCAAAAACGATACCGGAGTTTTGGCATCTTT
>Ga0206808_1099_pt1 | contig 22233 bp, 15 predicted proteins | sample Alteio_BWOrgCont_58_FD_152899 | JGI IMG/M metagenome (GOLD analysis project Ga0206808, IMG submission 152899) | Enriched cells from forest soil in Barre Woods Harvard Forest LTER site, Petersham, Massachusetts, United States -... | ecosystem: Environmental > Terrestrial > Soil > Temperate forest >...
CTTTGTCCAAGGTGACCCCGGCGCCATCCTCGTCGTGGAGCTGAGGGGCCGTGACCAGGCCGAAGTGCGGGGTTTGGCCACTCTTTTGGAAGCCGACATGCGTGCCGAAGGCCTGGGCTACCACTTTCCTCTCCTGTTTGGCGAAGACACCAAAAAGATTTGGAACCTGCGTAAAGCGGGCCTGGGACTCCTGGGTAACATGCCCGGCAGCGACAAGGCCGTACCTGTCGTCGAAGACACCGCAGTAGACGTCCAGGATTTGCCTCGATATATTCGTGAATTCAACGCCCTCCTGGCGAGCGAGGGGCTGCATTCCGTTCACTATGCACATGCTGGAAGCGGCGAAATCCACCTCCGGCCGATTTTGAATTTAAAAACGGCTGAGGGGAATTTAATGTTTCGCAAGGTCGCCACCCAAGTTGCTGGTTTGGTGAAAAAATATCGCGGCTCGCTCAGTGGCGAGCACGGAGATGGGCGCCTCCGGGGAGAATTCATCCGCCATATGGTCGGTGAAAAGAATTACACTTTGATCCGCGAGATCAAACAAACGTGGGACCCCCAATGCATCTTCAACCCCGGTAAGATCGTGGACACTCCACCTATGAACACCTTCCTGCGCTACACGCCCGGCCAACAAACACCCCCTTTCCCCACCATTTTCCGATTCAATGGCCAGGACATCCTCCAGCACGCCGAACAATGCAACGGCTCCGGAGACTGCCGGAAAACACAACTGTCCGGAGGAACCATGTGCCCCTCCTATATGGCCACGCGCAACGAAAAGGATACTACCCGCGCGCGAGCGAACATCCTCCGCGAATTCCTCACGCTTTCTCCAAAAGAGAACCGTTACGACAACCGCGAGATCTACGAAGTCATGGACCTGTGCCTCAGTTGCAAAGGTTGTAAATCCGAATGCCCCTCCAACGTGGACGTCGCCAAACTGAAGGCCGAATTCCTGCAACACTATCATGACGCCAACGGCGTTCCCTTCCGGTCCCGGTTGATCGCCGGTTTCAGCACCTCCGCGGCGCTGGGGGCTATTGCTCCGCGCCTGTATAATTTCTTCGTGGGCAGTCCGCTGGTCAAGCGCATTTCAGGGTTTGCCGCCGAACGGTCCATGCCGTCGCTTGCCCGCACAACTTTACTTCGTTGGTACCGTTCGCACTCACGGGTTTCTGCCAGCCGCCGCGTATACCTATTTGCCGATGAATTTACCAACTACCTCGATACCGCCATCGGCATCAAGGCTATCTTGTTGTTGGAACACCTGGGTTACGAAGTCATCATCCCTTCACATATGGAAAGCGGGCGGGCGTCCCTGTCCAAGGGTCTCGTGCGGAAGGCCGCCCGCATCGCCGCGCACAACGTCCGGGTCCTGGCGCCCCTCATCACTGAAGAAACGCCCCTTATTGGAATTGAACCATCTGCTATCCTGACTTTTCGGGATGAATATGTTGACCTCGTTCCCTCAGATCAGCTTGAGTCCGCCCGCACCCTCGCCGGAAACACCTTCCTCATCGACGACTTTCTCGCCCGCGAAATCGAGCGTGGGAATATAACATCTTCCCTGTTTACTGCCGAACCGCGCGAGGTATTAGTGCACGGGCACTGCCAGCAAAAAGCTTTGTCCTCCGTGGCCGGGTCCGTCAAGGTGCTTTCCCTACCGGAAAACTATACCGTGCGGACCATCCCGTCGGGCTGTTGCGGCATGGCCGGTTCGTTTGGATATGAAAAGGAACATTTTGAATTGTCCCAAAAGATTGGGGAGTTGGTTTTATTGCCGGCCGTGCGGGCTGCCGCTGGGGAAGTCATTATCGCCGCACCCGGTACGAGTTGCCGGCACCAGATCAAGGACGGAACGGGCCGAAGGGCCTTACATCCTGTAGAGGTCTTGTTCGAGGCGCTTCAGTCGCCCAGACCCGCTTTATAAGCAATCGCAATGAGTTGTTTTGAATTTCTGGCATTCAACTTCTTCCTAATGCTTTCCAGGTGAGTTTGCACCGTCCTGGGACTGGACTTTAGCGCCTCAGCAATCTCCTTATCCTCCATTCCTTCCATCAGCAACTTAAGGACCTCGAATTCCGCATCCGTGAGTTTCTTTAAAGCACTAACCTGGGGCCCGCTGACCTCCTTGGCAATGATGAGCATCTCCCTGGGATGGCCTTCAGGGCTGGGGAAATAGTGCGCTGAGGTTTGGCCAAGCACAATTTCCTGCTTTTGTGTCTTGAATCCCAGCAGAAGCTTCCTATCCCCCGCGCCTTCCAGTCGATTCCACTGTTTCTCCAGGAGCAACTTTTCGAAGGGTAATCCAACCAAATCTTTCCGTTTATACCCAAACCTCTCAAATGTTTTCGAATTGCATTCCACGATCTGCTTCTCCACTCCAACGATGAACAACAAAAAAGGAATCGCCTCCAGCAGCGAATTAAACATCCACTTTGGAACCGTATTCGCTTCCAGCTCCTCCCTGAGCATAAAAAGCTCATACAACATATAGACATCCTTTTCAGGGACGTCCCTGAAGAACTCATTAAAATCCAACTGAAAATCCTCCTTCATTATTTTTCTCACATATTTCCCAAACTCTTCTTTTTTCATAAGCCCTCCTAATCTTTAAATTTTGACAGCCATTGCACTGCCCGGTCCTGGCTATTGAACATGCGAACCGGAATTGGCAAATCCCCCCCCTTATTCTCGGGTGGCGCCAACACTTCCGCAGGAGCTTTCACCCAATCCGAGGTAAGGAGGATCGCAACCGCCTTGATCCCCTCAAACCCCTTAGGTTCCTTAAAAAAGTCACGCGCCTCCTTCAAAATCGTAAAATGTCCCGGGGCACGGATCAATACCGGATAAGACCGTCCCTTCTGAAACTCAAGTCTTTCCCGCAAAATACACGCTGCCTTTTCCTCGTTGATCGGATAGGCCTGCACAAAATAATCCACAAAAAGGATCCCATCGATCAACTGAAAGGACGCTAATTCAAAGGTCATAGTTTTCAAAATATCAGTATTTATACCTACGTTATTTTACCGATGCACTCCAGCAAAATCCGTCTTTATACTTAGTCGACACTATTAATAACGCAAGGGATGAAGAAGCGTTGTACTATCTCAGAATTCGAATTCCGTAGTTACAATATTTCATTTCTAAAATCACATAAAACCAATTGCTAAATGAAATTGACACTAATTTCTTTGTGTATAATTAACATAACTAACAATCTTATTTGTCACAGCAATTACTCCACAATTAAAAACAAATATTCCCATACTAATAGATATCGCTAAAAAATAGTGACCAACTTTGCGAAAACTTACTCCAATGCATAGCCTCATATGTAACGGCCGGGAGCAAAATCTTATATCCGACGACACCATCCGTCCCAGCATCGATAAAGATTACAAGATTCCCCACATCCCCAGCGTCTTCGTGGCCCGCGACACCTTCGGGAAAGTCCTGTTCTACGAACTCAAAGTCAAACAATTCATCATCCGCTACTATTTGTTCGACCTGAAACAAAGCATCGACATCCAAATCCGGGGCAGCGCCCACCTCCCCGAAATCTTCATCCCCCTCTGGGCCCCCTTCTCTTACCACCTTAAAGATCACGGCTCCATCAACATGGACCTCTCCCAGTACAGCCTACGTTATTTATCGGACTTCGAATGGCAGGCCCACATCCCCAAAGCCAAGCAGCCCTGCCTCTTGTCCGTGCACTTTCCCCTGGACCTGCTGGAATCCCTTACCGAGATATTTCCTCATTTGGAAACCTTTACGCAGAACGCCCTGGAAGGCCGGCCCAGTACCTTCAATCTCAAGAAGTTCCCCTTTGCAACCGGCTCCATGCTAGCCGAGACTCAAAAGATCCTGCGCCCCGGCATCCCCTCGCCACAACTCAAAGAAATGTTCCTTGAATATGTTTTGCGGGCGTTCCTACTTGCAGGCACCGAAAAACTCGTCCGGACCAAGATTCGCCAGGACACAACCATCATGACCCTGGCAGATGCTTTTTCCAAATCGTGATATCTTTATCCCGAATTGGTAAACACCTCCGATTAGCAAGACCCTAATTTTACCCTCGTCAGGCAAGGAATTCAGCTATTCGGTTTATTAGGCGAATATTAGCAGATTACTGCATTTGTTAGGTTCTCGCAACCTTTTAGGCTCCTTTTTTTTAATGTTCGTGCATCGCTTACATCGACCTGCCATCTGGTGGGATAGGATAACTTTTTGAAAACACATTGCAACATGCCATTCAATAAGCTAACCATTATCATTCCTGCATACAATGAGGAGAAAAGTATAGGACTTATACTTGAACGCGTCCGGGCCGTCCATCTCCTTCGTCAGATTGAAAAAGAAATTATTGTTGTGGATGATTGCTCGACGGATTCTACCGGTCTTGTTGTTAACTCATTTATTGAGTCTTGGCCGGAGGTTTGTGTTCGGTACTTCCGGCATACCGTTAACCAGGGAAAGGGGGGGGCGATTCATACTGGTATCGCCGCTGCTACTGGGGATTACTTGCTAGTCCAGGACGCTGACCTGGAGTATGATCCTTCTGAGTACAATACCTTATTAAAGCCTATTATGAATGGATTTGCGGATGTGGTGTATGGTTCCCGCTTCATGGGTGGGAACCCGCACCGTATCCTGTTCTTTTGGCATTCAATCGGGAATGCCGTGCTTACCTTTTTTTCAAATATGTTCTCTAATCTGAATCTGACGGATATGGAGACGGGGTATAAGGTGTTTAAGACCTCTATCATACAACGGATTTTGTTGGAGGAGAAGCGGTTTGGGTTTGAGCCGGAGGTGACCCTGAAAATTGCTATGGTACCAGGAATTCGAATCTACGAGGTGGGTATTTCCTATTATGGTCGCACCTATGCAGAAGGGAAGAAGATTGGGTGGAAAGATGGCGTTCGAACGATCTATTGCATACTCAAATATGGGTTATTTAATAATAAGATACTAAATGAAGCACCGGCCCTACCCGTGACAGAAAATACTGGAACTAGAAAATTGGAAAAAGTAAAGTTATGAATCAGGAAGTTGGACTTGAATCATTCCAAGACTATCTATTTAAAAACAAGAGGAACGTTTTTACCCTTTGGATTGCGGCGTTTGCCGCTATCGTCCAATTCTCAGTGTTCAAATACTTTTATCCTTTTGCGAGTTATATTCATGGCGATTCCTTTTTATATATTGACACTGCCATCAAAAATCCGGGCATTTCCTCCTATATGATCGGTTATCCGATGTTTCTTAGGATGTTCAGCGTGTTTAGCTCCTCGGACTTTGTGCTTACTGCCTTTCAATACCTGCTCATGCAAATGAGTTCCCTTTTCCTCCTATTTACAGTGTTCTATCTATATAAACCTGCCAAAATCACTCAAACCATCCTTTTGTGTCTCGCTGTTTTAAATCCGCTCTATTTAAATATGGGAAATATGGTGTCCAGCGATTCTTTGTTCGCTTCATTAAGCATCACATGGTTTGCTCTTCTGTTGTGGATCATATATTTTCCGCAACCACGACTGATTTTATGGCATACGGCCATCATCTACATGGCCTTTACCATCCGCTACAATGCACTGATCTACATTTTTATCGGAGCCCTGGCTTTTTTCCTGTCCTCATTCTCAATAAGATGGAAAGCAATCGGAATAGGCAGCGGAGCTATTGCTATAATGTTGTTTATACTCCACACCGGCAATTTATATAAAGAACTCACCGGAAAATGGCAATATTCACCTTTTGCAGGCTGGCAGTGGGCCAACAATGCTATGTATGCTTATCGCTATGTGGATAGCACTCATAGGAAGCCTGTTCCAGCCAGATTCAAGGAATTGGACAATAACATTCGAAGTTACTTTGACAGTACCCGGGATATTAAAAAATTCCCCCAGGAGGCAGCTATGGCCAGTACCTTTTATATGTGGTCGCCCGGGATGCCCTTAATGGACTATAAGAATAATTTGTACAAAAAATTGCATCAAGACAGCATTGCTTCGGATTATAAAAAATGGGCCTCAATGGGTCCATTTTATAAAGATTATGGAATCTACATCATTTCACAATACCCTCAATATTATCTGCGGTATTTTATGATCCCTAACTCCTTGAAATACTACGCTCCCCCCATTGAATTCCTTGAATATTATAACTCAGGAAGTGATAGTGTGACATCATCAACACAATTCTGGTTCAAGTATAAAAGCCGAGTAGTAAAAACAAGAACTAAAGATCGTCGGGGCCCTTTCCTTGGGTTTTATCCCCTATTATCAGGAGGGATAAACCTTGTAATGCTCTTTGGCCTAGTTTGTTACTTCCTATTAGGGGGGTTTCACTCTTCAAATCCATTTAAAAAAGGAATCATTTTGGGAGGTACCGTTTGGCTATTAAATGCCGGCTTCACCATAACGGCTTCATCAGCCGCATTAAGGTTCCAAGCCTTCCCGATTATGTTGTCTACCGTATTTGCAGGTTTACTAATGGATTGGATAGGGCAACTCGCGGCTATTAAGACAGAAATCCAACCTAAACGTAAAATCGAAATCGCAATATGAAATTTTCTATCTACTCAACAATTTCTGAAACCATCACCGTGTTATTCATTATCCTCTTTCTATATACGGGAATAGACAAAATAATGGATCATCTAGTCTTTAGAGAACAAATAGCAGCTTCTCCAATTTTGGTACACATCGCATCATTAGCAGCAATCATACTCCCATGTGTCGAATTGGGTACCGTTATACTCCTGGCTATACCCAGATTCAGATTGATAGGCCTTTATGTTGCTCTTTGCCTAATGATATTATTCACAGGGTATATTGGAGCTATCCTATGTTTTGATAAGCGTCTACCCTGCAGTTGTGGGGGTCTTATAAGCCAATTGTCCTGGAAACAACACTTGGTTTTCAATTTCATTTTAATAACCTTAAGTATTATCGGATTATACAGCGAAAAAAAGGTCAGAAAATCAAAGAGGAAATCTTTAGTGACGATAATTTCGAACGATTATGCCCTTTGAAAAAATTATATCAAATAACCTTCAGGGGTGGTTCAAAAATGACCTTGAAGCCCGGTTCCTTGTACGCCTAGGCATAGCCCTGATCATAATTCAATTTATCATTTTCAAGATAGCCTACCCTCTACCCAATCTTATGCCCCCGGACTCTTATTCTTATATAGATGCCGCCAGGCAAAACCTGACGATAAATATCTGGGCTATTGGTTATTCTAAATTCCTAAGGCTTGTAAGCTGTTTGACAACCTCTTCGATATTCCTCGTGTGGCTTCAATACTTGCTTTTAGAAGCCTGCCTTCTCTATTTCTTATTTTCACTAAGATACTTCATCAACCCGGGTAAATGGTTGTTCAGAGCTACCCTACTACTTTCCATTTTGAATCCCCTCATCCCCCACATAAGCAACTTCGTCTCAAGCGATGCTTTGTTCACGAGCCTAAGTCTTGTATGGGTCACCCAACTGTTCTGGATATTAGCTAAACCAACCCGAAAGCTCATTTTGTTCCATGCCATAATCCTATTGTTGGCTTTTACAGTTCGCTTCAGTGCGTTGTATTATCCGATGATAAGTATCGCAGTCATAATGTTAAACAAGATGAAACTGTCCCTGAAGTGGTTGGGCGCAACTTCCATAATCATACTATTAGGTAGCTTTACAGGAAGAACCGTGTTTGAATACTTTAAAAAAACACACACCATCCAGTATTCAGCTTTTGGTGGGTGGCAATTGGCCGCAAACGCGCTTTATGGATATGCTTATACATCGCCCGATCCTCCCGATAAAATCCCAGAAAAATTCAAGGAACTTCAAATGGTGGTTAATAAACACATGGATTCAATTCGTTTCTTAACACTGTCAAAACGTCCAGATAAAGATTTGGATGTGTATTACCTATGGAATCTTCAATCGCCTCTCATTGTGTACACCGTCCAAAAATGGGGAAAAGATACAACTACGCCATATGATATAAAATGGGAAACCATGGGTCCTCTATATGCATCATACGGTCAATATGTTATCATCCATCATCCACTACCATATTTTTGCCATTTCATTTGGCCCAATATCATAAAATTCTATGCTCCCCCCACGGGTTTTATGGGAAAGTATGTTTTAGGATATCAATATGTGGATCCGACCGTGTCAAGATGGTTCAGATGGGGGGATAATCACGTATACAACCGATTTCACGATAAGAATATAGAAGTAATCAAAGTATTCCCCTACCTGTCGGCAGTCATAAATATAGTTTTTATATCGGGGTATATATCAATCCTGGTATTGGGAATTTCACGAAATGAGAAGACATCTACACAAAATATAATCAAGGCCATTACCTCCGTGTGGTTAGCAAACATGCTATTTAGCGTATTCGCGGCACCTATTGAGTTAAGATATCAACTGCTCTCCTTTTTAATAACTTTCCCTTTTGCCCTTGGTTTCATCGATTCAATAATCAAGGCGGTAAGAATAAACCGCCGAACACCTTCAAATATCAATCAATATCAAGGTGGTGAATTAAAATTAGAAAATATAACATGAAATACAACATCCTTATTCTGACAATATTATTGTTATCCGGTTGTACCAATAACAAAAATTTTATTATTACAGGTGATGAGGGTAAGAGGCTCCCGGATCTCCAGTTGCTTTTAATGGATAGTGCCACCAAATACGATCTGAATAAAAATGATTTCAGGCAACCAATTATTGTATTTCTATTCAACCCTTATTGTCCCTATTGCAGGGCCGAAACATCTGAAATTGTAGACTATTCAAAATCCAACAATAATATAAAATTCATCTTCCTTTCCAGTTATCCTTATTCATCAATTAAAGAGTTTTACAATCAGTACCATTTAAGTAGCTATTCAAATATAGTCCTCGGACAGGATTACCTAAATAGTTTTACCACTCATTACCGTATTCCGGGATTTCCATATTTGGCCGTATTTGATCAAAACAAAAAGCTCAAAAGGGTACTCCTGGGGCAAACCAACCTTCAAACGCTCAAAAAAATGGCTTTAGAATAAATTCTTAGCAACCTGCCGGTTAATAACCCTGATCAAGTAATTACCAAGCCAGAATTCTTTTACAGGGATGGATCCGCTTTGTATCTGATTTCTGAGGTTGCAGTGGGGAAGCCGAAAACCACAAGAATAGAGTAGGCATTCATTGAAATCAAAATTTAGCTTTTTAAAATTAAAAAGCACCATTCATTATGAAAAAGGCAAAAATCATGCTCGCCAGCGTTGCTGTGCTGGCAGTAGTCGGCGGCGCTTTGGCATTTAAGGCTAAGACCTTTAGCGCCGAATTATATTGCACTCCGGCAGACAATTGGGTAGGACATGCCACTCTCGTAACCTCTACTTTCTACGAACCACAAGTAGGTGGCACTCAAAAATTTTGCAATCCCAATACTTATAAAAATTTGACGACTGCCCAGGTTGAAGCGACTACTGTAGTAGTGGAATAATAAAAAGTATTCCAGTTTGGTTTATAAGGGTATTCTGGAAAATTCCAGAATACCCTTTCGTTAATTTATGAATTCAGATACTTCAATAAAAAAGTACCAACCTACAACATCAATCTTTCCAGCCTGTTTCACCCGGGTTAGGAGTAAAGGAGTGGTGTAAGTTAACCACCTATGTACATCACTGCACGCCGTGTGTCGCTCCAGAAACCGTAATAGAGAAATAAAAGATGAAACCCATGATTCACATAACATACAAATTAGGGGGATTTTCGCTATTTCGGATTATCACCATTTACTGACTTCCCCCTTCATTATCTTTTACCCGAAAGCGCCAATCCGGTATTACTCTCTGATAAGGCCAAATGGTCTTCAACGAATCACCATCGTACAAAATACCAGCCTTCATGACATAACGAATGCTAACCGAATTATGGATATCCTCTAATGGGTCTTTGTCCAAGACAATCAGATCGGCAATTTTCCCTACTTTAACGGACCCCACATCATTCTGAATCCCAAGACTTTCTGCACCTACTATCGTAGCAGCCTGCAGGGCCTGCAAATTGGATAGCCCTCCCATTTGCAATGCCCAAAGCTCACTATGAAAACCTATTCCTTGATTTTCCCCGTGACTCCCTAATGTAATGTGCCCTCCATCTTTAACAATCCTTGCATCAACTTGGGCGCGCTCAAGAAAATCAGGGGGGGCGGTATCTTTGGGGATAACCGAATGCATATAATTAATGTACAAAGAAGGCATATATCTCATAATTTTGGCAACAGGCTCGTGCCAATACCTTGTATTGAAGAATGCCATTCCAGGTTCCCCATCATAAGACACCTGAAGGGTCGGTGTTAAAAACACACCCGATTTGGCATATATAGTTATCAAGTCTTTAAACACATTTCGCCAATCAGGATTATGCTCGATGCCCGTACTTCCATCCTTAATCATACCTAATTGTACGATGATACTGGACAATCCTTCATTTGTCATATTTAAACCATCATTCAGACTTGCAAGTAATACTCGTTGCCGCTGAATGCGGGTATCGTTGGCGTATTGCTTGATAATAGTTCCTCCCAATACTTTCCGCTTATCCACCACATTTTGTACACTGTACATAGAGTTACAACCACCGCAAACGCCGGAATACACGGCGACCCCCACCGTAAATAACCTTGGTCCGACCATATCACCCACGTCCAGCATCTCCCCGTATTCAAAGGAATCAAAATTGGAAGCCGGGTCGCGAATAGTGGTTACTCCGTATGCAAGGTTAATCAGGTATTGCCAAGGTTGCTGGGGAAACACGTCCGGAGATAGCCTTATATGAGAGTGCAAATCGATAAAGCCCGGCATGACGGTTTTCCCGTCCAAATCAAATACTTTCGTCCCAATGGGGATAATAACATCAGACACAGGGCCAACCGCGGTAAACCTTCCATCTTTTATTATTATTGTTCCATGCTCGATGACTTTATCGCCTTCCATAGTGAGAATCCGAGCATTTCTAAGCGCAATGATGCCATGAGCAAATAAACGCGGTGATGAAAGATGGATAGGAATTTGTAAATCAGGGGTTAAAATTACCGTCAACCTGGTGCTATCTTGTAAAGGGGTCCTTAAAAAGGATAGGGAATCGGCAGCTTTGATGATACGATTTAGCCTTATAGAAAAAAAAGAATTCCCGTATGTCCATGACAGTTTGCTTCCATCCGCATCCCAATATGGATCGACGCCAGACCCTAACGAAAATACAGATTGCTCCCAATCTGGATTATAGATATTCACTGGGCCGCCCAAATTACAAACGGGGGCAAGGTATAAATTCTCGTTCCGGGAGTAAACGATGTAGCGACCATCAGGGGAAGGAATAATCTGTCTCGGGATCCCTGATACCCCAAGGTCCTTAATGCAACTGGCAACAATCCTAAAACCGCTTCCATCCAGCTTCTTTGACACTAAAACAGCAACATTCGCGCCGTCATTGTAGGCGTTCGCCTTCGGTTGGTACATAATTCGCTCCCCATCATGTGAAAACGTAAGTTGATTCCTAAGTGGTACCTCACTATCAACAATGCGAATATTCCCTCCGCCAACGGGTATAAGTTCCAATGATCCCTTGCCTTCATCATCCCTTTCTCCCAGTTTGGGCGGCGCCTGAACCACTGCAATGACTTGTCCATCCCAGGACCATGTGGGGTGTTGATACAGACCCGGCTCATTTGAAAGTTTTTCCAAGCCTTCCCCATTTTCTTGCACTCTCCAAAGAGCTCCCCCCGCCGTATCGCTCCAAGTAACAAAAGCAACCCATTTACCATCGGGGGAATAAGCAGGTTGAAACTGGCTCCATGGTAATGACACTAATGATCGAGAGGCCTTGCTTCCCATCGAAGTGTAATAAATCTTTCCTAGGGCCGAAAATAACAAGTGTTTGCCATCCGGACAGATTCGCGCGGATCGGACATACCTGACGTGCAAAGAATCAAGTGAAACGTGAAAAGTGTTATAGTCCTGCTTGCCCAAATCTACAATTACATTCGCCTGAAATGGAATAATATTATCTGTTTCATTTTCTAAATCAAATTCATGTATTTTCCCCTCGTAGCCAATGTATAACCGTTTAGAATCCGCAGAAAAAGAATACCTGGTCAAATATTCCTTACTCCATTTGTTTATATGCGGAATCAATATTCGCCTGGTGCCATGTTCCAAATCGGATATAACGAGATGTTTGCCATCCACTGTATCCAATATGTAGGCGAACCACCTGCCATCCGCTGACAAACCGGGATTTTGAATAGGGTCAACCTTATACCCGGTAATTTCAACCTTTGAGCTATCGCAAAGATTAAGCCTCCAAAGCCCGCTGTCATTTGGCTCTAAATAGTACATATAACGCCCATCAGGTGAAAACCTGAGGATTTGAATATCTTCCGACGGCAACGGTTGAATGGCACCCGTTAAGGAATAGATGGAATCCGCTATGTTCAGAAAATACCCTTCTGAAGTCCATATAGGATTAGTGAAATTCAAATCGAAATACTTGACGTTATCCAGAACCCTGCTTCTACCCTGAAGATCCCGAACAGTCAAGTGCAAACTTCCCGATGCGTCACTTAAGTAGGCAATTTTTTTCCCATCCGGGGACCAGCAAGGTCGAATATTTAAAGCTAGTCCCCTTGTGATTTGAGTGGCCCTGCCCCCTTTTGCAGGAACGGTAAAAAGATCGCCCAAAATGGTAAAAACCAAAGTTTTGCCATCGGGAGATATATCCACATCCATTTCAGAAGCCTCCTCCGTCGTAAACGTAATCGTCCTCTCAGGCTTGATTAGTAGTCCCTGGCTTGAAAGTGTTGTATATATTGAAAATAAAGAGATTATTAAAAATAAGCGTCGTACGTTGTTCATGCTATTTTTTATTAATATAACGCTCCGTCTGACAAACTGGTTACCCTTTCCGGACTATTTTTTGATCTCTTGGAGAGACTGCTGGCTCCATACGGCACCCTGATAGGTATATGTTGGTTTTTCCTCCTTCATATTCTCTAAAGCCTCGGATATCTCATCCTTATAAGGTCCCTTCTCCGTACCTTGTCTCTTGGCAATAGCGTTAGAAAGAGTTAAGGCATCCTGTTCACAAGAAATCGCCTCCTTTACTTTACCCAATTTATACAACAAATTGGCCTTGGTATCCTTATATCCGACCTGCATCTCTTCATTGGTGTCCAGACTAATGGCCAAATTTATCCAGGCAAGGGCTCTTCCTAAAACATCTCTTATATTGCAATGGATAAATACATCCCAAGCCCCGTTGTAATTCAGCGTTAAAAACGTATTCCACCCCGAATTGAGGAGGTAAGGATATTCCTTGATTTTATCATCTTTTACCCGAGCATATTCCGACCAATTTAAATCTGTATACCTATAAAAATAGATCTCGTAATCAAGAACCAAACGTCTGGCATCTTCCCGTGGATATTTTCTTTGAATTTCCGATTGAAATCCTCGCCAATCCGGGTATCTCTTATCCGATCCTTTTTGAACTTTCAACCTATTTGATATCTCTTCCCTGGTAATTACATTGTCAACCATCCATTTAGCCCACCCAGGATGTCTTACTATCGAATCAATTCGCTCAGGATCTTCATAAAATACTTTGAAAAATCCATCCCAAGGGTGCATGACGAAATTGAAATCATATAAGAAATCGAGGTTTCTTTTGCTGATTAGTTCGCTTTCAGATAAGTTATCCAAATAGTTACTTTTATAATCCAGCGCCATTTTAACAGCCAAATCTTCATTTTTGAGTACACTTCGAACAAACTCCGCCAAATCCGCCATTATGGAATAATTCTTAATTCCACTTACGTATTTATCCGTAAACAAATAAAATTTAGTCCTCAATGGGTCCAGTACAATGCTGTCCATTGCCATAAACTGATAGAGGTCTTTAAACCCAATATCCTTGTATAACAATACCCCCTTGGGTGAAAAAAAAAGAAAACTTGGATACCCTTTGATTTTAAATGAATCCGCAATTAGCCTTGCATCACGGTACCATTTCTTCACATAGGAATTATCTGATCCGGTAGAGTCCATTTGGATCCTAACTGAAACAAATTTCTCATTCATGAATCTGCCCAATGAGTCATTCAAATACACTTCTGCATCCATTCTTTTGCAGGGCATACACCAGGTAGCAAAAACATCCATGAAAATGTATTTATTTTGCTCATTTGCCTGCTTCTTTATTTCAGCCCAAGTCCGATTACCGTCAAAAATGATCCCTTCGCCTTCTTGAGCCAACAATTCGTACGGAATTAAGATTATAAAAATCAAAGTAAAAAATCTCATAATCACTACTTATATTATTGGTATCCTGGTGTTTGGGTAAGGTTTGGATCAGCCGCTATCTCGGTATAATTGATCGGAAAAAGTTGCGCGCTGCTGCTCCAGTTTCCGCCCTTAGCTCCGCAAACATTTTGTGCCCCACCCATTACTGAGTTGGCATTTTCTGTCCTAACCAAATCGAACCACCTATGGCCCCACTCTGTAAATAATTCTACTTGCCGCTCATGAAGTATTGCTTTTAACAAAGGTCCGTTCACCAATGAGCTATAAATAGGTAAATGAGCTCTATTACGTATAACATTCAAATCTGAAATGGCATCTACAGAATCCCCTTGATTAGCCTCTGCTTCGGCTCTTATCAGGTATTGTTCAGCCAACCTGAATACAACGTCATATTCGGCAGGAGTATTCGTCCCAGCTGCCTGTTGATACTTGTAAGCGTAATAGTAAGTGGTTCCTGCAACTGAAACGCTATCAACCCACAATGACATTCGAAAATCACCAGGCTCGAATGCACTTAACAAATAATTATTGAGATAAACCGGGTATGACCCTCCAATTGCCGGGCCTGAAGATGGAAGGATAAAAATGGCCCCCTCCCCGGTATTTGCACTCGGATAATCTTCAACCGGCTGCAAAGACCAAATTGTTTCGGTACTATTCATAATGAAGGGCGTATTGGGAGAAGTCACACTAATCGAATCGATCGCAAACAAAGTAGAATTTTGTATTATTGAGGTAGCCTGTAAAATTGCATCCTTCCAATCCCCTGTATATAAATATGCCCGTGAAAGTAAGGCAGTTGCCACCCATTTATTTGGCCTCGTCCTTTCCGGGGTAGCCGTTTCCGCATCCGATCCCACGAAATTTGGGCTCATTAGGGATTGGGCATTTTGACAATCTGCTATGATTTGCTTCCAAACGTCCGTCGCAGAACTCCGAGGAAGTAACGAATTAATTTTATAATTCGTTGTAGTAACCAGCGGTACCGTACCATATAAATTCACAAGGTAGAAATAACAAAAAGCCCTAAGGAAAAGAGCTTCGCCCAGAAGCTGCTGCTGAACCTGAGGCGTCAATGAATGATTATTGGTAAGGTTCGCAATAGCATCATTAGGAACATATAATTGTTGATAAATGCTTGACCAAAAGTCATTAGGAATTCCAGAATATATTTGACTTGCAAGATTATTGGTATAATAGTAGAATAAGGCGGTATTACTCTGGTCAAAGAGGCTCAGTTCATCGGAATATAAACCTGCTTCCAGAAATATAGAAGGTGGCCCCGAATAACCATATTGGCAGTATTGATCATCAGTGCTTAAGGATGAATAAACACCTGTTAATACAGCCGCCGCTGAGATATTGCTGGCATATACATTAGCAGTACTAATCTCAGTGGTTGGAGCAGGCACTTCAATCAACTTTTTGCAAGCCATAAATAAAACAGAAATAAAAAACACTATAAAAATCCTTAAGCTATACTGTAACTTATCCATAATAATTTGGTTTAAAAAGTAACCTCAAGGCCGAATGTAATAACCCTTAGTGGAGGCAATGCCAAGGAACTTCCTGTTTCAGGGTCTAATCCTGTGAATTTTGTAAATGTCCATAGGTTCTGACCTTGTACAAAAATTCTTGCATTTTGCATAAGAGCCTTTTTCTTCCAGTCACCAGGTAATTGCCAGGATAAGGACACGTTCTTCAGGCGAGCATAACTGGCGTCTGAATAAACTGCATTGCTGGAATTGGCCTCCGCCCATGTGCCAAAATAACTTCCGTTGGAATTGTATCGTTGTATGCTGGTTATATCCCCTGGTGTCTTCCAAGCCTTTACCACTGAATTAGGTTGATTACCGGCATCAAAACCTGCATTGAATTGACCCGGAGTACTGCCTATATTAATGAAAGAATTATTTGAAATATGTTTGGCAAATTGAAAAAATAAATTTAGAGAAACACCTTTATAACTGAAAGTATTTCCCAACCCTCCATAAAATGTAGGATTGGTATTCACCATAACGGTGTTATCCTGGGGTGCGTTTGGGGAGGAGGTAATCTGCTTTCCCGAATCGTAAAACTGGTATTGGCCTGTCGTCGTATTGACACCGGCAAAATTAAATACTTGGGAAATATCGACGGGTTTCCCGATTATCAATTCATATACATAAGAACTACTATCGAGATTGGGGAAAGCAATAAGTTTGTTTCGGGGAAGGGTAATGTTTACGGTCGTCGACCACGTAAAATTTTTAGATTTAATGTTGACGGTATTTAAAGACAATTCCAATCCAGAATTTTGAACTTTTGCAGGAAAATTCTCCAAAATTGAGGGGTAGCCAGTAACATAAGGCAAAGTATAACCTAACAGTTGGTTCGATGACCGTGTTAAGAAATAGTCGCCCTTTAAAATCAGGCGGTCTCTAAAAAACCCAAGGGTAAGCCCAAAATTTGATTTCTTAGTCAATTCCCATTGTATATAGGGATTTGCTATTCCGCCCGACGAAAATCCGATAGCACCCTGATATGGAAAAGGAACACTGACGGGTGAATACGCACTAAAATATTGATAATTACCGATTTGATCGTTGCCCGTTGTACCATAACTCGCATCAATCTTTCCAAAGCTAAGTCCACTAATATTTTTCTTGAAAAATTCCTCTTCAGAAAATATCCACCCTCCGCTAACACTCCAAAAATTATGAAATTGGTTCTCAGGCCCGAATCGGCTACTTCCATCACGTCGCGTGGTGAGATTGATAATATATTTCCGTTTAAGTATATAATTCAACCTGCCGAATACAGCATTGTATCTATAAATAAATGAATTAGTGGGCTGGACAACTACGGAGGCGGCATCAGCTACATCTTGCAACAAAAGATCAGAAGTATACCCTGAGGTTTCTATTTGCTGGCCCAAAGCGCTGCTTTGCTCTTCCGTTCCCCCCACAACTATTTCGAGGTTCCCTCCCGCAATAAATCGTTTGAAATCGACCTGGGGTTCAATTATCCAGGTATTACTACTGTTATTTGTGAAATTGGAATAACCATGGAAAAAAGATGCATATTGAGGAGGCTCCGCCTCTACAGGTGTCATCTGTATTTCGTTCATATTTAAGAGGGAGTATCCAAAATTGCATTTGATATCTAAACCTCTTATAATTTGATAACCCAGGACAACGTCACTGATGAAATTGTTTGTTTTTTCGACGCTACTTTGAAGAGAATAGGCTAGAAGATTGGTCCAAGTTGAATTTCCATTTAAGAGCTGCCAATTAATGCTCCCATCCGTGTTGTAGAGTGCCGGCGCATCCGGAGCTAGTTCCATAGCATAACGAGTTAAATCCACATTGGGCAAATGATTATCATCAAATTGATAACTGGTGGACAACTGCATGTTAAACCTCTCATTACTTGAAGAATGATTCAAGTTAAAATGAACGGAACCCTTATTGTCTGCGAAATATATTGGAAAGACTGTTGATTCAAGGTGATATGTGGCTCCCAGCAAGAATTGGGTATTATTGTTCCCACCCGAAACAGACCCAGAGAAATTCTCATATTTCGCCGCTCCTCCAAGTAAGGTCTTTTGCCAGTCCGTATATCTGGTAGAATCATATACACCATTAATATCAAAATCAGTCGGCCCTGGTGCTGAAATACCATCCAGAAGCAACGCGTCATGACGCATCTGAAGGTATTGAGGTGTGTTCAGCAAATGTAATTTTTCGCCAACCTGTCCAAAACCATCCTGAAGATTAAAATTAAATTTCGTTTGCCCTGCCTTCCCCTTTTTAGTGGTAATCAGGATGGCTCCGTTGGCTGCCCTGGAGCCATAGATAGATGTCGCGTCAGCATCTTTCAGAACAGTGATGCTCTCAATATCTGATGGATTAAGGAATGCAAAAGGCGAGGGAGCAAAGCCATCATTACCACCACCTTGTATGTTATTCCATTGCGGTAAGAGTCCCCCTGTTCCAAAAGGCACTCCATCGACGATATACAATGGATCCAATCCACTACTAATCGAGTTCTGACCCAATATTTGTAAATTGAACCCTGAACCGACAAAACCAGTTGATTGGGTAATGTATAATCCCGGCACCCTTCCTTCCAAAGCTAAAATCGGATCAACCACCGGCTGTTCTTCGATTTCTTTACTTGTTACAGTGGTAATGTCGCCGGTGCTAAATCTTTGAATGGATTTGCCATATGGAATAATATCAACTTGATCTAAATCCCCGGTTGCGGCCCCCAACTTAATTTGCAAACCATTACTACCCTTTATCGAAATCTTTTTGGTTTGGTAGCCTATATACGATACCTCTATGACTGCGTCCGGTTTTACACCTTTTAGCACAAAGGCGCCTGTTCCGTCAGTGACAGTCCCTTTTTTGCTTCCTACCACCATAACACTAGCTCCAGATAGGGGTTTTCCCTCCTCCGACTGAATTACCCCATTAACCGTTACATCACCTTGCCCCGTAGGCTGGGGCGTCAACCTCTCCCCCGTCAAAAGACTCCGAACCTCCTTCTCCGCCACAATCACCTCCTTCACCTCCCCATCCACCTTATAAGACAACTTCGGCTGCTCCCGAAAGCATTTTTCCAGCACTTCAGAAAGGGACATATTCCGCACCTGCAAAGTCACCGGAACCGACTTATCAATCTGATTAGAAGTATAAATAAAATGATACCCCGTCTGCTCTGTTATGGAGGAAAATACGGAACGCAACGAAACATTGGACACATCCAACGTCACCGTCTGCCCATCCGCCGAATTCGGTCGGGCGCCCACCTGAAAACTAGTGACCAAAACCAGCAGTACAGAGAGTTTCATAAAAGCCAATAGTTTTACGAGTCGCCAAACCCCAAGAGGGGGTTGCGCCTTAAGCAAGAATTCCATAAATTCGCAGAGTTTGGGTTGCTGAAATGTTGTTATTAGTTCCTCAAAAAAACAATAAGGCATTTTCAGAAGCGCCCCAAATCCGCAAGAAGTGTCGCAACCACTTCTTGCTTTTTTTTGGCAACCCGGTTAGTGGCTATTACATCCAAAATAATAGGTATAACATGGCCCGCCTGTAGAACAAATAGTCTAGGGGTTGTAGACACATCCCCTATTTTGGGCTTAACCCCTGCTGCAAAAAGCAGACAGGATCATTCTATCAGACACGAGAAAATCTACCTCTTTATCTGTGATTAACGGCTGACTTTGTTGTTTACCTTTTCACAATGATGGTCTTCCCCTCTATATCGAACGTCACTTCTTTTGTCTCTGATAGTAGATGCAACACCTTACTTACAGGAAGATCGCGTGAAATGTATGCTGAAAACAAAATTCCTGATGGAAAATCCGGGCCTTCATACCGCACATCCACATCATACCACCTACTCAGAGATCGAAGGATCACGGGAAGCGGCTCATTATTGAAGTCAAATACCGCATTCTTCCAGGCCACCGCTGCTTCCATATCCGCTGAAGGCACAACCTCAAACAAAGAGGTCAATCGAACCTGCTCACCGGGATGTAATACAAGCGAAGAAGCAGATGACGACACCTTAACCGACCCGCTGAGCAACGAAGTAGCCACCGCCGGTTCATCTTCATATGCCATAATATTAAAGCGAGTACCCAGCACCGTTACCGATTCCTTGGAAGTATGTACGATGAAAGGATGCCCTGGCGAAGGTGCAATTTCAAAGTACCCCTCCCCCGTCAAAGTCACCTCCCGCGAAGCCCCAGTAAACGAAGTCGGGTACCGCAAAGAACTCGAAGAATTCAACCAAACCGCAGACCCATCGGGCAGCAATACTTTATAAGTATCCCCCCGCCGTGTGGACAACGTATTGTAAAGAACTTCAGTAATAGGTGTTGAAGAAGGCGTATAAGCCAAAGATCCGGAAGCATCGCGCCGTACTACTGTTCCGCCCTGCGTAGCCAAAGTAGTCCCTGCATGGGTAGAATCGAGTACGATCGCCTGGCCGTTCGAGAGCGTAAGCAATGCATGATATCCTCCGGGAGCTACATCATGCGCAACAACTGGGGCAACCACAACACGCGACCCGTAATGAGAGTACCCCCAAAATCCAAAACCAATCAGAATACAAGCCGCCGCAGCATAATACCTCCAGGCAAACCGTGAAGCACGACGTTCACTAATCCGCGTCAGCAATTCATCGTATGCATTATGGAAATCTTCCCCGGAACGCTTGTAATCCTCAAGATGCGCTTTCAACTGTTGTGGATCGGAAAGCTCCCGAAATACTTCCCCCGAAGTTTCTCCCGAAGGAACCGCATCAGGATCCATGGGTTCCCCCGAATTCCATTGCTTGGCAAGTAGCTCTCCAATCCTTTTCCCGATTTGTTCCGGGTCTGTAATATCTTGATTTTCACCTTCCATCAGAGCCAGTTTTCATAATCTCCGTAAAAAGACGTACGTAATTATAACGCATGGTTGGCGACGGCGTTGTATGTTTTACAATTTTTGGGTTAACTAAATAATGTTCCTACAACAAAAACTGAAATAGTTCTACAAGAGCATAGAATCATTATTAACAACGTTGGAATGACCCCCCACTTACTAACGATAATTTGCCGCAGCGACTGTATCGCCTTCAACTTATACCCCCTCACCGAGCTTTCGGTAATCTCCATCTCCCGCGCCAGCAACACCGAAGACTTGCCCTCCATCGCCCCTATGATCACTTTCTTATACTGCTCAGGCAATCTATCGATGGCCCCAAAAACGGTGGCTACCGCGGCCGTACGTATGGCGATGCTTTCCGCCAGCACCACCATCTCTTCCTGGGAAGGCACCGGCTGATCTTCAATAATCCGAAAGTCATTCAAAAAATGAGAAGCGGTCTTATTGCGGCGCAGATAGGAAATCGCCGCGTTGCGTGCATTGATGTATAAATAGCTCCGGATGCTTTTTTCGTCCGGAAAGTGTTGTTTAGCCCTTTGTTCCCAGATCCTATGGAAAGCGCCAATGGTGATATCCTTGGCTTCGTCCGGAGGGACTCCAAACTGTTTGGTATAGTAAACCAACTGTCCGAAATAACGTTCGAACAGCTCTTTCAGATGCCTTTCCGTTATCGGGATGTGGCCTTCCCCGTCTTCACTAATTTCCTTAAGCATACCTTTAAATCGATAGGATGGCGGTCTAATTCAGTTTCTAAGAGTTTTTCTTACGTATAAAGACGTAGATTTCTCAGGACTAATTTAATAATTAATTAATCATTTGGGCGTGGGGTTGGAAAATTTTTGTAAATCTCCTTAACGACGTGGGGTTTAGTAAATGTGGAGAACGTTGTACGCCAATAGGTATTATATTTTTATTTCCCGTGCCCAGCCTTAGTTATAACGTCAAAAAGGCCCGGGAGCATCAAAACCGGAAGGCCAATCCAAGGCCCAGGTCCACGCTGTTCATCTCTTGGGTGTAGTCGTAACCGTACGTGAGCGCTTGTGTAAGTCCTTTGGAATTAGCGAGCGTATAAACCCCGGGTACATTAAGCCCCTGGGTATTGGCTGCGAAATAAGATATAGTATTCATTTTGGCCCGCAGGTACCAAAAATCCAGGTAGGCAAGGAAGAAGAAGTGATGCGTGAGGGGATAACGGGCTCCGAACTTGAATAATCCCGTGGGGGCAACGGAGGTAACCTTTTTAGAATTGCCCACCAGGTAATCCTGGCTCCCGGGATAGGCCACCGAGTTGCGGAGGCCGGTAAAACTGGAGGAAGGCAGGATGGCTTCTGCAACACCGGCTTCAACCGTTTCGAATACCATCCACTTGCCGCCGGGGCTCCATTGGTGAGATATTCCGGCGAATACGGCGCCGGTGACCCAGGACCTTTTGCT